>Ga0265298_10005099_pt1 | contig 16588 bp, 12 predicted proteins | sample AusTroGonzalo_MG_3_FD_193486 | JGI IMG/M metagenome (GOLD analysis project Ga0265298, IMG submission 193486) | Bovine rumen microbial communities from tropical cattle in Woodstock, Queensland, Australia - Gonzalo_01 | ecosystem: Host-associated > Mammals > Digestive system > Stomach > Rumen ... | reverse complement strand
CGCCGACGTACGGCTCTTGGTGGTCTTGCCGCTTACCTTGTCGCTCACCCAGGCACCTAATACGGCGGCTAACGTGGAAGTGACAGCCGTCATGACGGCCTTGAGAACCTTCGACATCATGCCTGGCTTCTTTTTCTCTTCCTTCTCAGGCTTCTCGGGCTTGCCGGCAGTCTTGGCTTCCTCGATGGCTGTGGCTTCCTCTTCCTGAATGGCTAACTGGCGTTCGGCCTCTGCCATCAGCACCTCGAAGGCACTCTCACGGTCCTGCGGGGTGTCGTATTTGCCGTAGATACGGCTCTGCTTGATGATGTCTAAGCGCTGGTCTTCGGTGACGGCACCTATCTGCGACAGCGGGAACAGGATCTTGGCACGCTCCACCATGTTGGGGGCACCTTTCTCGTCGAGGAACGACACCAGGGCTTCACCCGTCTCAAGGTTCATGATGGCTTCGTCGGTCTTGAAGGCCGGATTGGCACGGAACGTGTCGGCAGCGGTTCTCACTGCCTTCTGGTCCTTCGGCGTGTAGGCTCTCAGCGCGTGCTGCACACGGTTGCCTAACTGTCCGAGGATGTTCTCAGGAATGTCTGTGGGACTTTGCGTGATGAAGTAGATGCCGACACCCTTCGAACGAATGAGTCGGATGACCTGCTCAATCTTGTCCAACAGTGCCTTGCTGGTATCGGTGAAAAGCATGTGTGCCTCGTCGAAGAAGAATACGAGCTTGGGCAGCGGCAGGTCGCCGACTTCGGGCAGGGTGGAGTAGAGCTCGCTGAGCAGCCATAGCAGATAGGTCGAGTAGAGCTTCGGCTGCAGCATCAGCTTGTCAGCAGCCAGCACATTCATGATGCCCTTGCCACCCTCGGTCTGCATGAGGTCGTAGATGTCGAATGACGGCAGGCCGAAGAACTTGTCGGCACCCTGGTTCTCCAACTGGAGAATGGCACGCTGGATGGCGCCTACGGTGGCTGTAGAGATGTTGCCGTACTTGGTGGTGTACTCCTTGGCATGCTGTGACACCCAGTCGAGCATGGATCGCAGGTCCTTGATGTCGTCAATCAGCACGCCGCGCTCGTCGGCAATGCGGAACACGATGTTCAGCACACCGTCCTGCGTCTCGTTGAGACCCATCAGGCGGCTCAGCAGCTGCGGACCCATCTGCGAGACCGTAGCCCGCATGGGATGACCCTGTTCGCCGAACACATCGTAGAAACGTACAGGACAAGCCTGGAACTCCGGATTCTCGATGCCGAACTCAGGTAGTCGCTTCTCAATGAAACCACTCATCTTACCTACTTGGGAGATACCGCTGAGGTCACCCTTCATGTCGGCCATGAAGCAGGGAACACCTGCCTGGCAGAAAGTCTCGGCCATTACCTGCAGCGTCACCGTCTTACCCGTACCCGTGGCACCGGCTATCAGTCCGTGGCGGTTGGCCATCTTACCTGTAATACTGAGTGCACCATTGGTGCAATGGGCTATATACAGCCCTCGTTCCTTGTCGTACATATTAGTAATATTTTAAATTTTAAAGCTTTAATCTGGTATCAGGAAGTTGATGACTTCTTGCTCGACACTGACCGAATATGAACCGACAGGCATTCCTAACAAGCGTCCGTCGACACCCACCAGGGCATGTTTGGCCTCGATGACTTCGACCAGCGTGGTTCGGTAGGGGTGTACGCTGCGGTGGTTCAGGAAGCGACCGGTGATGAGCAGCCATAGTCCAGCAAACACCTGCTTGACTCCCGTGTTATAGATCATGGACACGTCGAGCATGCCGTTGTAAGGAACGGCACTGGGTGTCTGCCCATAGCCTGGTCCGCTGCCGATGCACATCGTCATGACCTTGCGCTTGACGACGTCGGCATTGATTCTGACATGCATCTTATAATCCATGCGGTGGAAAATCATCAGAAAGAGTGAGACGATGAATGACAGCGTGCGCGAACCGAGCAGCGAACGCGCGTGTCGCCGCAGATTCATGACGTCGGCTATCATGCCGATGTTAACGCAGTTCAGGAAATATCGACGGCACGTCTCTCCCTGCTTGTTGGTATAGCGTAGACAGCCGACATCGATGGTACGTACACGGTGGCTGATGAGCCAGTCGACGGTCTGTTCGAGGTTACCCTCCTTGAAGTTCCAGTAGCGTGCAAAATCGTTGACGACGCCGTTGGGAATAACGCCCAGGGCTATCTCGTCGCGAATCTGTTTCTCCTCACGCATCAGACAGTTCACGGCATCGTTCAGGGCAGAATCACCCCCTACGATGATGATGGTCTTGTAGCCGTTGTGAACCAGCATGGTGAACAGACGCTCCACACTGTCGGTCGACTCGCTCTGCACAAAGTCGTACTGCACCTTGCGCTCGTCCAGCACCCGCTGGATGCGCTCACGCAGCTTGCCTTTCCGTGCCTTGGGGCAAAACAGCACCCCCCACCTCGTTGTCTCTACTGCCATCTTCAGATCGGTTTATTGCAATATTGCCTGCAAAGATACAAAATAAAGGTAAAAGGGAAGAGTGAAAAGTGAAAAATTTGCTGCTGTGGTAGAGATTTTTCACTTTTTCACCATTTTACCTTTTTACTCTTTTACCTTTTTATTCTTATAGAAATAAGCAACGACGGCACCGCTGATGTTATGCCAGACGCTGAAAATTGCTCCGGGGATGGTGGCCAGCGGATATGCTGCAAAGTGTATGGTTGCCAGACTGCTGGCCAGCCCAGAGTTCTGCATGCCGACCTCAATGGAAATAGCTCTTTTCTTGGGTTCAGACAGACTTAACAGCCGTCCTAACAGATAGCCAAGGCTTAGTCCACAGAGGTTGTGAAGAATAACCACAATGACAATGATTAGTCCGCCTGCCAACAGCTTGCTGGCATTGGCAGCGATGACGATAGCCACGATGAGTGCAATGGCTATCGAGGAAAAGGCTGGGAGATAGTCCGTTGCTTTCTCAGTGAACTTTGGCCAGAGCCACTTCACCAGCAAGCCGGCGACGATAGGCAGAATGACTACCCATAGGATGCTCAGGAACATGCTGGCAACGTCGACATTGACGCTCTTTCCGGCCAACGCCCATGTCAGCAGAGGTGTCAGAAATGGAGCGAGTAGGGTAGAGACCCCCGTCATTCCTACAGAGAGTGCCAAATCGCCTTTTGCCAGATAGGTGATGACGTTCGAAGCAGTGCCGCCGGGACAGCAGCCTACCAGCACTACGCCGAGGGCCAATGCCTCGTCAAGTGAGAAGAGCCGGGTTAGCCCCCAGGCCAATAGCGGCATAATGGAGAATTGTGCCAGACAGCCGATGATCACATCCTTTGGCCGGCTGAATACGATTTTGAAGTCTTGCAGGTTCAACGTCAGACCCATGCCGAACATCACCACCCCTAACAGGTAGTTGATGACCGTCGGACGTACTTGTTGTAGCATCTCGGGGAAAGCCAGTGCCAGCAAAGCTGCCGCCAGCACCAGTATGCCCATGTATTCCGATATGTAATGACAGAGTTTCTTCATTTTTATCATGTTCTAAAGCTTATGTCTCTATGATCCGCTATATGTATGCACGCTGGTTCCTTGGGCTGAGGGTAGGTAATTGATGCCCCACCAGCACATCTGTAGCAACACAAACGAAATAAGCAGTATGCCAAGCGCTATATGTGGCTTTTGTTTGGGTAGCTGGCGGTAATGAATATAAATAAGGTAGGCGAACCAAGTGATGGCGGCCCACGTTTCCTTGGGGTCCCACGACCAATAGTGCCCCCATGCCTCCTTGGCCCAGAGAGCACCGAAGAGCATGCCGAAGGTCATAAAAGCAAGACCTACATAGACGAGGTTGTCCAAAGAGGTTTGATGTTTGATGTTTGATGTTTGAGTTTTTTTGAAGAACAGGAAGATGGCCATTAGCGTGGTTACACCAAAGACAGCGTAGGCAAACATATAGACGATGACGTGAGGGGCGAACCAGGGACTTTGCAGCGCCGGCATCAGTGTCTTGGAATGAATCTCAGGTTTGAAGAGGTTGACGCAAATGAATACCAGTGCCAGCATAGTCGAGAACGAAAGGATCCACTTGTATTTCCAGCGTGAGTAGACGATAATGCCTGCGAGTGGCAGGAAGAACGAATACCAGAGGCGCGTCTCACCCATCGTACGCAGTGGCGGACGTTCTAACGAGATCCACATCATCAGGATAAAACTAAAGAACACGGCGAGTCCGATGATGGTCGAAATATAAGCCACCGCTGTCTTTTCCCGCCATGCTGCCCACGCTCCCACAGCCCACAGCAATACTGCAGCTATTGCAAAATATATAAATTGTTCCCAGGTCATCATCATGATCTATCATCATTATCAATTATCATTGACTTTCTGCCCAAAGCAAAAAGGCACACTGCTCCACCCAGCATCATGTAGATGCCTGTATAGACCAGCGGTAGCCACGGATCTCTGACGAGTTCCAGAACCGAAGTCTGGCTCATGGCCCCCATTTGCGTGTCGTAACCATACTGGTAAATCTTCCAGCCATCCACTTCAACGGGTTTGTTGACATCGACGGTGGTATGGATATTCTTTCCTGACTTTGTCAGAATCTGAATCTCCGATGCATATCGCTTGGGCGAACCGTCGTCGTAGGTCTCCATGATAAACTGCTTCAGCTCGATGGCCAGCGGCATCACGCGGATGGTTCCCTCCTGCGTCAGTGCCCGCCACTCAGGTTCACCCACCACCGTAATCATTCTAAGCCGCTGCATATCGGCATTGCCCAGTGTGGCAGTCGTCATGGCGAGAAAGAGGCCACAATGGTTCAGCAGGAAGGCCACATCCTGCATGCTGCGATGGTATCGCAGCTTACTGAATCTGCGTAGTATCACCACACCGAGTATCACCGCCATATACACATAGACGAGCACGAAGGGCCAGAACGTTAGCATATTGTTCAGCCACCTGCCATCGGGCGTCTGTCGCGTCAGTCCCATGATAATCGTCAGCACGACAGCATATACCAACGTTGGTATTGCCGCCTGATACGTGCCGATGAAACGGAAGACACTGACGCTCTTTCGTAAAAGGAACATGGCAGCGATGATAGTCAGGAATCCCGCCAGCACAAACCCATTAACGGGCCATGCAAATGCCTCCCACATCACAGGACCGACACTCAATTCCAGTATCAGCCCTGCAACTATAAGGCCTCCTCCAATAAGGAAGCCCTCTTTCATTGTCCAGATTCCAGTACGTGCTACCACTTCTATCTCATTTTTCGCAATTCGGGTGCAAATATACGAAAAATCGGCCATACTGCAAGTCTTTATAGGTGAGTTAATTGTTAATGTTCCATAACAGAGTCGTTGCCTTATTATACTTTTGCCATTGGTGAGCGTCAAAGGAGATATTAAATTGTAAACTGTAAACAATAAACTAAAATTAACTTTTATGAAAAAGACTATTCTTTCATTGCTGGCTTTCTCATGTTTGACGGCATCAGCGCAGTTTGGAGCTCCCAGAGAGAATCCCACAGTTCCTTCAGTAGTTGCTAACGTTGTTGAAGACTTCAAGCCCGCATCGACTAATCAGGGTGGTAAACAGTATCCGATGGTCAATTCGCAGCGTATGGTCCGGGCACAGATTACTGCTCCTAAGGCCACTTTTGTCGGACTCGATATCGCTGGTAAGATTTATGCGATGACCAAGGATGAGAATGGTGTATGGACTGGAACTTCTGAGCCTCAGGACGAAGGCTTCCACTACTATCAGCTGAATATCGACGGTGCCTCGGTGCCTGATCCAGGCAGCAAGTATTACTATGGTGCCAGCCGCTGGGGAAGCGGTATAGATGTTCCGGCTGCTGACGAAGACTTTTACACGGTGAAGAACGTGCCACAGGGTTCCGTGAACGAGGTTTATTACTGGTCGACTGTCACAGAGAAGATGCGTCACGGCTATATTTACCTGCCTGCTGAGTATTATTCCAATCCTACCAAGAAGTTTCCCGTGCTCTATCTGCAGCATGGTATGGGTGAGAATGAGACAGGTTGGAGTGCCCAGGGCAAGACGGGCATCATTATGGACAACCTTATTGCTGACGGCAAGGCTGTGCCTTTCATCATTTATATGGACAATGGTCTCGACGTTCGTCGTCCTGGTGACCCGGCTCCTGGACAGGGTGGCTTTGGTGGTCAGCGTCCTCAGGGTGGTCCTGGTCAGGGTGGTCCCCGTCGTGGCGGTTTTGGTGGCTTCAATGCTTTTCAGGATGTGCTGATCAAGGATATCATTCCGATGGTTGAGAAGCAATACCGTGTCATTGCCGATACCGAGCACCGTGCCATGGCAGGACTCTCGATGGGTGGCATGCAGACCCACACCATCACGCTGGCCAACCCCACCACGTTTGCCTATGTAGGTATGTTTAGCGGCGGTACGTTTAACACTGAGGAACTGAAGGATGCTGCTGATTTCAAGAAGACCAACAAAGTGCTTTTCATGAGTGCTGGCGGTAAGGAAACCAGAATGGCTGAGGGTGATAACAGCGTTGGCAAGGCTGCTGAGAACCTGAAGGCCATTGGTATCAATGCCCACAGTTACGTGTCTCCTGAGACAGCCCACGAGTGGCAGACCTGGCGCCGCAGCCTTTACCAGTTTGCACAGTTGATTTTTAAAGATTAAATTATCAAGGTAAAAAGACCGGTCTGTGTACAAACTACTATTCAATCAGCACAAGGCACTCCGCTTCCGCCAGTTTTCGCGGAAGGGGTATGCCTTGTTTGCCTGTCTGGGGCGTGTCGTGACCATCGGTGTGCTGAGTGTGGCTACGCTGCAGTCGGCAACGGCTGCGCACCGCCATGTCAGCACTGACGAGGAACGCAACGACACCACCCGCGTGACTGACAAGGAGGCGATGCTCGACGATGTCGAGGTGACAGGCTCACTTGCTCCGTTCGCTTTGGGGCAGGCTTCGAGAATAGTCACTGTATTGAGCCGCGAGGAAATTCAAGCGGCGCCAGTACAAAGTATCAATGACTTGCTGAAGATGGCTGCAGGCGTCGATGTACGCCAGCGCGGTCCCATCGGTGCCCAGACGGACGTGGGCATCCGTGGAAGTACGCAGGAACAGACTGCTATCTTGCTGAACGGCATCAATATCTGTGATCCGCAGACGGGCCATAATACCTTTGACCTGCCGTGCGACCTGAGCGACATAGTACGAGTAGAAGTGCTCGAAGGACCAGCAGGTCGGGTCTATGGCACCTCGTCACTTGTAGGTGCCATCAATATAGTGACAAGAGGGGAGGATAGCAATAATAGAATGGCTGAAGTGAGGATGGAGGGCGGCTCGTTCGGCTATGCTTCTGCCGCAGCAAACATTTTACTTACCTCTCACCTCTCTCCACTTACCTCTAAACTCAGCACCAGCTATACCCGTTCTGATGGTTACAGCCGTTCGAAGGCCGGCCATTTGAATGCCGACTACGACGGAGGCAAAGTGTTCTATCAGGGAAGCTATGCCCTTAACCCTCAACTCTCCTCCTTTGTTTCAAAAATCTACTGGCATGCAGGTCTCTGCACAAAGGGATTTGGTTCGAACACCTTCTATAGTGCCAAATTCGATGAGCAGTATGAGAAGACCACTAAGCTCTTAACAGCCCTGCATGGTGAGATTGTTGGTAGAGACATGCATCTGCACCCTGTCATCTACTGGAACCGTGGCTATGACCGCTTCGAACTTATCAGAGGTGTTGAGGACAAGGTACCCTTCAACCGTCACCGCACAGACGTCTTCGGCATTAACCTGAACGGTTGGTTCGACTGGATATGGGGACGGACGGCTTTAGGGGCGGAGTTTCGCAACGAGGATATCGTTAGCAGTAATCTGGGTGAACCGCTCCATGCTCCCCATGGCCACTACAAATACGGGCTGAACCGTTCGAACCTTTCGTTCCATATAGAGCACAATGTCCTGCTGAAGCGCTTTACTTTATCGGCGGGCTTCGTTGCTGTGAAGAACACTTGGAACGAGATGCCCTTCACGCTGTATCCCGGTATAGATGCCAGTCTGCGACTTGGCAGCTTTTGGAAGTTGTACGCCTCGTATAATTCGTCGCTGCGCATGCCGTCGTTCACAGAGCTGTATTATAGTGTGGGAGGGCATCAGGCCGATAAATACCTGAAGCCTGAGGAACTACAGGCCGTGGAGGGTGGCGTGAAGTACGGTTCGCGCATCGTTACGGCTCAGGCCTCTCTCTTCTACCACCACGCCCGTAACCTGATAGACTGGGTGATGGATACCCGAGAGGCGGAAGCAGTATGGCAAAGTGTTAATCTGACGAAGGTTAATACCTTGGGTGCGGAAACCAGCATGAATTTTCATTTGTCAAAGGCCAATTGTCAATTAGCCTACTGTTATTTGCATCAGCAGAAACAGGAAGCTGCATATCTGCAGTCACAATACTCGTTGGAGTATCTTCGGCATAAGGTGACGGCTTCGCTGCAATTGCCAGTTACCAGCAGACTTTCAGCTGTGGTCAAATACCGTTTTCAGGAACGGATAGGCTCATACACTGACACTAATGGTAACGTGCGCGACTATCATCCTTACAGTATTGTCGACAGTCGGTTGACGTGGCGAGGCGACACCTATTATATATATATAGAAGGCAACAACCTTTTCGGCACGCACTATGCCGACTATGGCAATGTACCACAGCCAGGGCGTTGGTTTGTTGTAGGATGGAAAGTCAGGATTGAGCGATAGAAAAAGAACAGCCCACGGGGGGATTCGACAAACCCCGTGGGCTGAAAAGTTTACTTCTTAATGAGCGAAGCTATCCAGAGGATAACGACGGCGCCGATGATGGCCGTTCCGAGCTGACCCAGCAGACCGCCCCATTCAATGCCCAGTAAACTGAAGATCCAGCCGCCGAGCACACCACCGAAGATTCCAAGTACGAGGTTCATCACGAAGCCGAAGCCACCACCTTTCATCAGCTTGCCGGCACAGAAGCCAGCCAGACAGCCGATGACAATCGATAAGATAATTCCAATCATAGTCTTTCTGTTTTAAAGGGTTTAACTTACAATTCTGCATGCAAAGATACAAAGAAAAGTGAAAAGAGAAAAGTGAAAACTGGAAAAATTGCTAACCACACGTTACATTCTTTGATATAGAGCGTAAAAAAACGCTAAATAATGAACGATGAACTATGAACTATGAAGTATATTTCGTACCTTTGTACCCAATAAATTTAATCGTAAATTGTAAATTGTAAAATTGTAAATTAGTTATGGTGACAATCAACGAATTCAACTTTGCCGGTAAGAAGGCAATCGTACGTGTAGACTTCAACGTACCCCTGGATGAGAATGGTAAGATTACGGACGACACTCGCATTCGCGGTGCCCTGCCCACATTGAAGAAGATTCTGGCTGAAGGTGGTGCAGTTATCATTATGTCGCACATGGGTAAGCCCAAGGGAAAGGTCGACATGAAAAAGTCATTAGGACAGATTCGCGAAGCCGTTGAGAAGGCTCTCGGAGTCCCCGTGGCATTTGCTCCCGATTGTGCCAAGGCCCAGGCCGAGGCTGCTGCCCTGAAGATGGGTGAGGCTCTGCTGTTGGAGAACCTGCGCTTCTATCCTGAGGAGGAAGGTAAGCCTGTAGGTGTCGAGAAGGGTACTCCTGAGTACGACGAGGCCAAGAAGGCTATGAAGGCTTCGCAAAAGGAATTTGCCAAGACACTGGCTTCTTACGCTGACTGCTACGTGATGGATGCCTTTGGTACTGCTCATCGTAAGCATGCCTCTACGGCTGTCATCGCTGACTACTTCGATGCTGACAACAAGATGCTGGGTCTGCTGATGGAGAAGGAAGTCAAGGCTGTCGACAATGTGCTGTCGAACATCAATCGCCCGTTTGTGGCCATCATGGGTGGCTCGAAGGTCTCTTCCAAGATCGGAATCATCGAGAACCTGCTCGGCAAGGTCGACAAGCTCATCCTCTGCGGTGGTATGACTTACACCTTCGCCAAGGCTCACGACGGTGAGATTGGTAATTCTATCGTAGAACTTGACAAGCTCGATGTAGCCCTGGGTGTTGAGGAACTGGCCAAGAAGAACGGCGTAGAGCTCGTTCTGGGCAGCGACTGTACTGCTACCAACGGTCTGGACTTCGGTACGATGACCGTGAAGCCCGGCTCTGAGATAATCACTTGCCCCGCCAACAAGGTTCCTGCAGGTTTTGAAGGTGTCGATGCTGGTCCTGACAGCCAGGGGGATTTCCGCAAAGCTATCAAGGGTGCCAAGACCATTCTGTGGAACGGTCCTGCTGGTGTCTTCGAGTGTGATGACTTCACCGCTGGCAGCCGTGCCATCGGCGAGGCTATTGCTGAGGCTACTGCTGAGGGCGCTTTCTCTCTGATTGGCGGTGGCGATTCTGTGGCCTGCGTCAACAAGTTCGGTCTGGCTGACAAGGTAAGCTACATCTCCACTGGTGGCGGTGCCCTGCTCGAGGCTATCGAGGGTAAAGTTCTCCCCGGTGTTGCAGCTATCATGGGTGAATAGTTTTTCAAACGTTTACGCTAAAAAAATCCCTGTATGTTGAATGGCATATCGGGATTTTTTCGTAACTTTGCAGCACAAAACTATTTAAAACTATCAGAATATGAGCAAGAAATTTGTTATTGGTGACCGTACCAAGGACGAGTGGATTTCCGTCCTCGACAGAGAGAACAAGAAACTGGAGTTTACTAACCACCTCGCATCAGCCAAGGAGTTCAAGGGTTTCGATGCCACCAAAGAGGAATTGAAACAGTTGCAGGCTGAGACTGGCTACTTCCAGGATCTGCAGGTCTACGTGCTGGGAGAAGACAACAAGGCTCACCGTCCTGACGAGCGTGACATGATGCCGTGGTAATGTGCATTCGCTAATTGATAATTGACAATGGATAATTGATAATGGAATGAATTATCGCGAATTAGGAAAGACTGGAATGAAGGTGTCGGAGCTGGGCTTCGGCGCTTCTTCTTTGGGTGGAGTGTTCCACTCGTTTGACGAGCATCGTGGAATTGATGCCGTGTTTGCTGCCGTCGATGCCGGCATCAACATCATTGACGTGTCGCCATATTACGGCCATTACAAGGCAGAAACCGTGCTTGGCAAGGCACTGAAGGACATTCCCCGTGACAAGTTCTACCTGTCGACGAAGGTAGGACGCTATGGTAAGGATGGCATTAACACATGGGACTATTCGGCTCGTCGTGCCAAGGAGAGTGTCTATGAAAGTCTGGAGCGTCTGCACATCGATTATATCGACATCATCAACGTTCACGACATTGAGTTCCAGGGACGTATGGAAGGTGGTCTGCAGAAAGTGGTCGACGAGACACTGCCTGCCCTGCACGAGCTGAAACGTGAAGGTGTGGTCAGACATGTGGGTATTACCGACCTGCAGTTGGAGAACCTGCGCTGGGTCATCGAACACTCGGAACCGGGCACGGTGGAGAGTGTCATGAACTTCTGTCACTATTGTCTTTGTGATGACAAATTGGTGGACTTCCTTGGCTTTTTCGAGGAGCGTGGTATTGGTGTGTTGTCTGCCTCACCGTTTAGCATGGGGCTACTCACCGAACGGGGTGTTCCTGACTGGCATCCGGCACCAAAACCACTGGTGGAGGCATGTAAAAAGGCTGCCGAACACTGCAAGGCGAAGGGCTATCCGATAGAAAAGCTGGCTATGCAATTCTCGTGCAGTAATCCCCGTATTGCGTCAACAGTTTTCAGCACTACCCGTCCTGAAGCCATCAAGACGAACCTCTCATATATTGAGGAACCGATGGACGAACAACTGGTGCAGGAAGTCCGCAATATTATTGGTGACCAACAGCGCGTATCATGGGCTAATACGTAATAACGAAATACCGATATAGCGAAATATCGATATGATGAACATAAAGATTATTGATGCCCATGCGCATCTGTGGCTGCAACAGGACACGGTGGTGAATGGTTCTGCCATTCACCAATTAGAACCCAACCGCAGCCGTTCACTGTTCTTTGGCGAAGAGCGGCAGATGCTGCCGCCATTTATGACCGACGGCCAGAACTCGGTGGAGCGTTTCCTCTCGAACATGGACTATGCGCAGGTCTCGGCAGCTGTCATCACGCAGGAGTTCATTGACGGTCTACAGAACGACTACCTCATGCAGGTTCAGCAGCAATATCCTGACCGTTTCTTCTGCTTCGGTATGCCAGAGCTACGGCAGAAAGGTTTTCTTGATGAGGCCGGAAGCCTCATTCGCTGTGGCTTTAAAGGCATCAAGGTGCCTGCTGCCCGTCTGTCGCAGCAGTTCCTGGACGAGGAGATGATGCAGATGTTCTGTTTGATGGAACAGCAAGGTGTCATCCTTGGTATCGAGCTGATGGACGGTGACGCACAGGTGGGACAGATGGAAGAGGTCATCCAGGAGTGTCCGCGGCTGAAGATTGCCATCGGCCACTTCGGCATGGTGACACGTCCCAACTGGATATCGCAGATCAAGTTGGCACGCTATGATAATGTTTATGTCGAAAGTGGCGGCATCACGTGGCTCTTCAACGATGAGTTTTACCCGTTCCCGTCTGCTGTTAGAGCTATTCAAGAGGCTGCCGATGAGGTCGGGTGGGGGAAGCTGATGTGGGGCTCGGACTATCCACGCACTATCACTGCCATTACCTATAAGATGTCGTATGACTTCGTGACTAAGAGCACTGAGCTTACCGATGACGAGAAACGCCTCTTCCTCTCCGACAATGCCAGACATTTCTTCGGCTTCGGCGCCTTAATAGAATTACCGTATATCAAGAATATGAGCGAATGAAAGCAATACAGATTACCGAACCTTCTGTGATGAAGGTTGTAGACATTGAGAAACCCCAGTGTGGCAGCGACGAGGTGCTGCTGCGAATCCATTATGTAGGCTTCTGCGGAAGTGACTTGAATACCTACCGTGGGTTGAACCCGATGGTGAAGATGCCCGTCATCCCTGGCCATGAGATTGGTGCCGAGATTGCCGAGATGGGTGCCAACGTGCCTGATCACCTGAAGCCGGGCATGGCCGTCACCGTGAATCCATATACCAACTGCGGCCATTGCCCCTCGTGCAAGAACCGCCGTTACAATGCCTGTCAATATAATGAGACGTTAGGCGTTCAGCGCAACGGTGCCATGTGCGACTATATCGCCATCCCTTGGCAAAAGGTCATCCCCATTGGAAACATCACCGTTGAGCATGCTGCTCTTATCGAACCCATGTCCGTCGGTTTCCATGCTGTCAGTCGGGCTCAGGTCGTCGACACCGATACCGTCATGGTCATTGGTTGTGGCATGGTAGGTGTGGGTGCTGTAGTGCGCGCCATCATGCGCGGTGCCAAGGTCATCGCCTGTGACATGGATGACGAAAAGCTGGAAATCGTCCGCAGCTTGGGTGCTGAATATACCATTAATTCTGCGAAGGAGGACGTTCACCAACGCTTATGTGAAATTACTAATGGTACTGGTCCTGATGTTGTTATTGAAGCTGTAGGAGCTCCTGTTACCTACCAGATGGCCGTCAACGAGGTGGCCTTCACAGGGCGTGTGGTTTGCATTGGTTATGCCAAGCAGGACGTGCAGTTCACCACCAAGCTTTTTGTACAGAAAGAGCTCGATATCCGCGGTTCGCGCAATGCCCAGCCCGAAGACTTTGAGGGTGTCATCCGTTACCTGCAGAAGAGCAACCCGCCCTACGACATCCTTATCAGCAACGAGGTGACAGCTGACCATGCCGAGGAGGCTATGCAGCAGTGGATGCAAGCTCCTTCCAAGGTGTTCCGCATCCTCGTAAAGTTTGCTTGATAGTCAGAAATAAACTAAAAAACACCGCTCAAGGGGCAGCCTTTGAGCGGTGTTTGTGGAGTTAGAGGGAATCGAACCCTCGTCCAAACGAGGAAACCATACGCTTTCTACATGCTTATTCCAGCCTTCGGTTTTCGTGCAACAGCAAGACCTGGACCACCAACTGCTGCCTTATCCCTTAAAATGTCACCCGTACATCAGGGTCTATACGGGCTATTTCCGATTTTCCCTGCGCCGCTTGATCTCCGGATTCGGAACCACATCCTCGGAGCGACGTCTCGTCTCCCCACCTTGTGAGGAAATAAAGCACTAATCTACTGTACTTCGATTAGGCAGCGAGAGCATACTCTGTGTTGCCAATTAATTTTCCGACCGATTGGATTATGGAGACTACAGTCGTCGCTCCGCATGCTTACATACCATCTCGGCTCGCTGTCAAATCCAGTTAACCCCAGGTAGTTTTATTCAAATCGCGTGCAAAGATACGAAAGTTTGGATTATTCCAAATTTTTTTGGAACTTTACGCAATAAAAGGGCCTCTTTTGTGTTATTATATGTAAAATATAGAAAAACAGCAAAGCTGAGGATTCAGGAATTGAAGTCAGCTCATGTTACATATTAGAGAATAATGACTATGAAAAGAATAGTAAACCTCATAGCCTGTCTGACCCTGGTAGCCACTATGGGTTGGGCACAATCCGGTATGACTGATAATCAGGTGATGGACTTTGTAATAGAACAGAATGCGCGTGGTGTGTCTCGTCAACAGATTGTGACGCAGCTGATGCAGCGTGGTGTCACCATTGAGCAGATCAGGCGTATACAGAAGAAGTACCAGAAGCAAATCAAGAACGGGGCCTTGGGTGCTGAGGACATCACGGCAGGCTCTACCGGTTTGAAGAACCGTATGCGAGAATCGAACGCTGAACAACGCGAAGAGCAAGTCAGCAAGGACAAGCAAAATGCCTCGCAGTACCGTGTGAAGGACACCAAGCCCAAGAATCAGATACAGCGTCATACCTATGACGAGGAGGATACTGACTTTATGGAGATGGACGAGGCTATGGACTTCATGATGCCTGACTCGTTGAAGTATTTTATGAAAGAGGAGAAGAGCAGCAAGCGTAAGATATTCGGTCATGACGTGTTCAACAACAAGAACCTGACGTTTGAAAGTTCCATGAATCTGGCAACGCCGCAGAACTATCGACTGGGGCCTGGTGATGCAGTGAATGTAGACATCTGGGGAGCCTCGCAGGAAAGTGTGACAGAAACCATCTCGCCTGACGGCACCATCACTATCGAGGGTATCGGCGTCATTCAGTTGGGTGGGCTGTCCGTTAGTCAGGCTAAGGCACGGCTGCGTCAGGTGTTGGGTCCCCGCTATCATGGCTCTAAGATAGACCTAACACTGGGTCAGACACGTACTATTACTGTCAGTGTGATGGGTGAGGTGAAAGTGCCTGGCACCTATACACTGTCAGCTTTTGCAACCGTCTATAATGCGCTCTATATGGCTGGTGGTCCCAACGATATCGGTACGCTGCGTAACGTGAAGGTGTATCGTGGAGGCCACTTACTGTCAAATGTTGACGTCTATGACTTTCTGCTGAACGGCAAACTGACTGGTGATGTGCGACTTCAGGATAACGATGTGATAACCGTTAGTCCCTATGTGGCATTGGTTAATATCACTGGTAAGGTGAAGCGCCCCATGTTTTACGAGATGAAGCCTACGGAGAGTGCAGCCACGCTGATTTCATACGCTGGTGGATTTACGGGTGATGCCTATACGAAGGCCGTCCGTGTCAACCGCAAGGCTGGTCAGAACTATTCGGTGTTCAGTGTCGGTGAGTTCGACCTGAGCGACTTCAAGCTGATGGACGAAGACTCTGTTAGTGTTGACTCTACGTTGGCGCGTTACCAGAATATGGTGGAGATAAAAGGTGCCGTGTTCCGTCCCGGCATGTATCATGTGGGTGGCGATATCAGTTCGGTGAAGGCACTCGTAGAGGCTGCGGATGGACTGACAGAAGGAGCTATCGCTCAACATGCCGTCATGCACCGCATGAAGCCAGACCGTACGCTGGAAGTGCTGAGTCTCGACGTGTTAGGCATTCTGGAGGGTAAGGTACCTGATGTTCCTTTGCGTAACGAGGATGTCATCTACATTGCCAGTATTGGGGAAAAGAACGAACAGCGTACCGTCACTATCAATGGTGAGGTGGCCTATCCAGGCATTTATAAGTTTGCAGAGAACGAGACCGTTGAAGACTTGATTCTACAGGCTGGCGGTCCCACTGAAGCCGCATCACTCGTTAAGGTTGACGTGGCACGACGCGTGACAAACCCGAATGCTACAGAAGCAGATAACGAGATTGCACAGACGTTTAGTTTCTCACTGACACCCGAGTTCCGTATTGAAGGACAGCCGGATTTCACCCTTAAACCCTTCGATGAGGTGTATGTACGCCGCAGTCCCGGATATACGGCACAACAGAATGTCTATATTGAAGGTGAAGTACAGTTTGAGGGAACATATGCTTTGTCTAATAAGACACAACGTCTGAGTGACGTTATTAAGCATGCAGGTGGTTTGACTAACCAAGCCTATCCCAAAGGTGCCAAGCTGCTACGCCAGATGACACAGGACGATCGCGACCAGATGGAAACCATGATCCGTACAGCTCAGCGAAACTCTGGCAGCGACTCCATTGATAT
>Ga0265298_10005097_pt1 | contig 16591 bp, 10 predicted proteins | sample AusTroGonzalo_MG_3_FD_193486 | JGI IMG/M metagenome (GOLD analysis project Ga0265298, IMG submission 193486) | Bovine rumen microbial communities from tropical cattle in Woodstock, Queensland, Australia - Gonzalo_01 | ecosystem: Host-associated > Mammals > Digestive system > Stomach > Rumen ... | reverse complement strand
CTGGACCGCAAGCTGGGCGTGCACTGGTTCACCCCTTACGCCGAATACGTTCCGGAATTCGATTCCAAAGAGCTGGAAGAATTCACTTACCACGGCAAGCCCGCCATCCGGATCCGCCTCATGCTCGTCTACTCGGATTTCTACCAGCGGCGTTATGCCGCGCGCAACCTGATCCACCGCTCGGCGAACCGGTTGGTGCCGGATGCAAAATACGGCGAACAGCGCATCTTTTCACCGCCGCTGAACTGTCACGGTCTGCATATGATCATTCCCGCGCACAAATACAATCTCAGCAATCATCCGGAGTTCTTTGCTTTGCAGAACGGGAAACGGATCGACCCGCTCAAACGCGGCGGGTCCACCGATTACTGCCTGACCAATCCCGGCCTGATCGAGGCTACGGCCCGGGAATGCCGCAATTATCTCAAAGCGGCGCCGGATTCGAAATATATCTCCATCCAGGAAGGCGACGGCACCCGCGGGCTTTGTCAATGCGAACCCTGTCAGGCACTGGTGAAAAAATGCGGCAACCGGGAATCGGCCCGCTGGATCTACTTTGCCAATCATGTCGGTGCCAAACTGAAAGATGAATTCCCGAAGGTCAAATTCCTCGTGTTCGCATATACGGCAAGCCGTCTGCCGCCTTCCGGGATCAAGGCCGAAGACTATGTCGCGGTCCAGTTCTGTTCCTGGGGCGGAAGACGCGGACTGCCTTACGCCGATCCGAAAAACACTTTGGGCCGCCAGATGCTCGACCAGATCCGCGAATGGCATTCCGTGTGCAAAAATCTGCTGCTCTGGGATTACACCTACACGTTCGGCGACCTCTGGCTCCAGCAGCCGGACATGCTCCTGAACATCGACAACATGAAAAGTTTTGCCGAAATCGGCGCGGACGGTGTATTCTGCGAAGACCAGGAAATGAGGGTGGTCAACGTGCATTACGGTTATGAGTTCCGCAACTGGCTGCTCGCACGTGCCATGTGGAACCCGGACGAGTGCAACGGGGAAGAACTGGAAAAGACCTTCTGCAATGAATATTACGGCCCGAATGCCGGCAAATACATCGCCGCCTATTGGAAACTGCTGCGGGAAACCAACCGGAAACAGGGCTTCAGTGCGTTTACCCCCGGCGGCAGCCTGGGCAAAACCAAATTCGAATCGCCCGAAATCACCGTCCAGTCCAAAAAACTGCTGGATCAGGCCTGGGCCGAAGCCAAAAACGACCGCCGCTACCGCCGCCGCGTCTACGAAGCGACCATTCCCCTCAAATACCGCTGCCTCATCGATTATGCACAATTGAAGAGCATGGGCGTCCTCGAATACGCTTCCGCCAAGGATCTCGTGCGCGAACTCCGCCAGTACATCCGCGGCAAAAGCAAATCCATGGTTTCATGGCTCCGCTACAAGCACACCCACCGCAATCTGAATGCGCTCGAAGGCACGGCCGAGATCAAGGCCTCCGCCAGCCGCTTTTATGGTACCCAGCTCCCGAACAAGGCTTATGACAAAAGTTTCGACCGTTCCAACTGGCATGCCGGCGCCGCCGCAGGCTGGTGTCAGATCGAACTGGATGAAAAGATCCCGCTTACCAGGGTCACCACCGTTTTCCTCAAACGGCCCGTCGTGATCGGCGGCTTGTACGAGGTGAAAGGCAGTTTCGACGGCAAAACCTGGTACTCCATCGTGCCCCGGCAGGAGATCAAATCCGATCCCGCGAAATTATGGGTTTACTCCGACGTTCAGCTCAAGGATCCGATCGAAGCCAAATTCATCCGCACCTATATCTATCGGTTGGATGTGATGATCCAGGGCAAACTCCGCAGACAGGACGCCCTGCTCACGGAACAATTATTCAATCTGCAGGAACTCCCCGAAATCCTTTCGGAACCTGCCGGAAAATAAAGGAGCTTTATGATGAAAAGAAAATATTTTTCTCTGATGGAACTCGCACTGGTATTGTCGGTCCTGATGCTGGGCATGGTAATGACCGTTTCGGCGGTGTCCCGCTGGAAACCCTCCCCTGCCATCCTCACCTGCGCCGCCAACCTGAAAAAACTCGGACAGGCAACTTTCATGTATGCCGACGATCACGCCGGATTCCTCCCCGGCACCGGCGTCATGGAAAACAACTGGAAAATGAAGCTGTTCCCTTATTTGAAAATCGGCACTGCTCCCAAATGGGATCCTGCCGCATATTCGGTGTTTCACTGCCCCGCAGACAAAAATACCCCGCCCCCATACATGCAGGATGTCCCGGTTTACCGCGCCAAAAACAGTTATTGCGCCAACTTTTTCATCATCGATTACGATCTGGAGGACAAAAATGGCGACTCTCTGTCCGGCGGACGCAACTTGAAAGATCTCTGGGGCCCGGATACCATCATCCTGTTTGCCGAAGACCATACCGCACAGAATACGGTCGGCCTCGGACCATCCGTCAAATGGAACCGGAAAGGCGCTTTCGAATATCCCGCCCGCAGCAGCGGACGCTGCCACGATCTCAAACGCAGCAATTATCTCATGCTGGACGGCGCCGTGGAATTCAAGGAGTTTGAAGACACGAACACTCCCGAGGATCTCTGGTTGATCCGTTTCGGGAAAAACTGGGATATATTAAATTGAAGTCAGCTTGCTTTACCTGTTGTTTCGGGCAGAAATATGAAATCAGAACAGCAGCCATTCAGCTTTCCATGAAAAACCAAATAAACGAAAGGATCTCAAGATGAAAAACCAGGCCGCCGCAACCCCATCTCTCATCTCTCAAACCTCATACCGGAAACGGAAAACGGTATGCCGTTTCACGCTTATAGAGCTCCTCGTGGTGATTGCCATCATTGCCATTCTTGCCGCGATGCTGCTCCCGGCTTTGAACAAAGCAAAACAGCGGGTGATTGCATCGTCCTGCGCCAGCAATCAGCGGCAGCTCGGCCTTACTCTGTCCCTTTACGCTTCGGATTATAAAGACATCATGCCCCTGCAGTACGGCGGCTACGGGGAATATATCAAGTGGCTGATCGTCGCCGGATATTTCAAGGATGCCAAGGCGGAAGGCGACTGGATCTCTTTGACAAAAGTGCAGTTCCGCGGCTGTCCGTATTTCCGCAGCATAAATCTGTCGGTCAGCAAAAATTTGAACTCCTGGGTATATGCCATTGCCCATTACTGCTCGACGGATTACAGGATCAAAGTGGAAGCGTGCTGCCCCTGGAAAGTGGTCGCATCCCCTAAAGACGCATGGTTCCTGCCTTTGAACCGGGTCGGCAGCCCCTCGCGCTTCCCGCTCCTCTCCGAAGCGATGCATTCCACCCACCGCTATCAGGATCCCAATGTGTTTTACAATACCGTCACAGCCGGTTCGCGCCACGTGACGGTCCACTCCGGACGCTTGAACATCACTTCCCTGGACGGCAGTGTCACCTCGGCCGGCACGACCGAACTGGTAAAATTCATAGATTATGCGGTTCCCAAAGCTCCGGTGATTTCTTACAATACGCTCCAGGGGCAGATCGTAAAACTCCGCTGATCCGGCGGAAACCAGAACAGGAAACCATTTCCGATGAACGAATTACCTCAAATCTGGGACTACGGCCAGCTGCTGGCTTTTTCCGGCATGGATGGAACCACGGCGTTTGAAGACGGTTTGTGCATGCGGACCGCACGCGGCGAGATTGCCTTCGAATTGAAAAATACCGATCCGAATCAGCGGGCAATGATTTATTACAGCGGCAGCATGCCCGATAAAATTGAATTGACCGGAGACTTTTTCGGTTTTTATGCCGGAAACCGCATCTCGCGCGGCGTGTTTTGCGATGCCTGGAACCTGCTCCTGGAAGGCGATTTCCGCTTTTCCGATCTGATGCCGTATTACGAACTGCTTGAGCGGGACGGGAAATTTCTGCTGGCGGTGAAAGGCCGTCTGCATCCCGCGTTTCTGGATGCGCCTTTTGAAAAAACGGCCGATGCCAGATTGCGTTTTCTCCGCTCCGTCCCGGAACTGGAAGGGGTTTCGGAAAACTCGCGGAAAACCATCTGCAAGGCCTTGTCCCAGCTGAAGACCCAGATCTATTCCCCGGAAGGGATGATCAGACATTATTGGAGCACTCCGGACCGCTGGCCGCACAGGCAGATGTGGCTCTGGGATTCCGCTTTCCACGCTATCGGAATGCGCCATTACGATCCTGCGCTGGCACGGGATCTGATCAGTTCCGTGTTCGACCTGCAGCAGGAAAACGGGTTCATTCCGCTTTGCGGCAGTCCGTCATTCTTCTATCCTACCCGGACCCAGCCGCCCGTCCTGGGGCTGGCGATGAAGCTGGTCAACGAATCCGAACCGTCTCCGGAATGGATCGCTGAACTAGCGCCGAAACTTGAGAAATTTGTGGAATGGCTGATGAAACACCGGGATACCGATGGATACGGACTGCTCGAATGGGCGGTCGAAGTCCATGAAAACTGCCGCAGCGGCGAAAGCGGCATGGACAATTCTCCCCGGTTTGATGGAGCGGTCCAGCTGGATGCGCCGGATTTCAACGCTTATTTCGCCTCGGAGTGCGAGATCCTGGCCGGATTCCTGCCCGAACGGAAAGATTACTGGCAGGCGCATCACGACCGAATCTGCCGACTGATGAATGAACGGCTCTGGTCGCCGGAACGGAACCTGTATGTGGATTACGATGTGGCGGGCAAATGCCGGACCGATATCCTTTCCAGTGCCGGGTTCCTGCCGCTGCTTTGCGGCGCCCCATCCATGGTACAGGCGGAAAAAATGGCAGCGCATCTGACCGATCCGGAAACCTTCGGAACGCCGTTAAGAGTTCCTTCCATCGCGGCGGACAATAAAGCCGCTTACAAAAAGGATATGTGGCGCGGTCCCGTCTGGACCAATGTCAATTTCCTGATCGCGCTCGGTCTGGAACGCTACGGCTTCCTCGAGCTTGCGCGTTCCATTGTTCAGGACACGCTGCGGGAACAGGAAAAATGGTATATGGAATGCGGAACGTTTTTTGAATTTTACGATGACCGGAAAGAAGTGGAACCGCGAATGCTGGAACGGAAAGGAAAGGTGCCGGAAGGAAAATTCGATCCCGCCAAGCAGCCGTTCCATGATTACGGCTGGTCCGCAACACTTTATCTCGAAATGATCAACCGCCCGGAATGGCGATAAAACAGGGATCGACCGGGCAATGATGACATGGATCGACTGAATTGCCGGTAAAATGAAAGGATCAAAAAATGTTCTCTCCAGATGATTTTGAAATCATTGATGCCCATGCCCATCCGTTCATCGGAAAATGTGACGGCGCTCCCTACGGCAAGCCGGAAACGATGGAAGAATTTGTCTATGAAATGAAGAAAGTCAAAGTCGATTATTTCGCCGGAAGCGTGGTCTATCTTCATCCGGTTACTGACTATGCTGAGATCCGGAAACTGAATGAAGATGCGCTGCGGATAAGGGATAAGTATCCTTTCTACATTCCCGGTATTCAGGTCCACGGTGACTTCCCCGAAGAATCCATCGCCGATATGACGAAACTCTATCATGAGGACGGCATTCGTCTGATCGGGGAACTGGTCCCTTATCTGATGAAGACCGGGGAATACAATTCCCCCGGAATGATAGAGATCCTGAAAGCAGCCGGGAAACTCGGTATGACCGCCAGTTTCCATGACGGCTGCCGTAAAACCGTTTGTCCCGTTCTTGAAAACTGCCCAGGCTTGAACGTCATGCTGGCACATCCCGGTGAGCCCTGGGGCGATAACAGCGCAAAGCTTCGGTTCCAATGGGTTTCGGAATATGAAAACCTCTACATGGATCTTTCCGGATACGGTCTTTTCCGCTGGAACATGCTGCGTTACGGAATCGATGTCTGCGGAGTGGAAAAACTGATTTTCGGTTCGGACATGCCGGTCTGCAGTCCGGGCATGTATCTTTACGGAGTTCTTTGCGAGAATCTGACAGAGCAGGAACTCAGACTTGTACTTGCCGGGAATTTCAAACGGCTGCTCGGCATGAAATAAGTTCCGGATTCCATCATGGAACAGATGTTCGGGGCTGGCTCTGCATTCCCGTCGGAATCATTGAGAACCACCTCAATGCGGTCTCCGCAGAGAGCCATTTCCAATTTGAAGGGAGAGTGTCGGCATGATCCAACGGCAGCTGTGCAATGCTGGAAAATCTTACTCCACAACCGCTCATCCGCACATCTCCACAAGGCATCCGAAATTTCCAAGTAAGCGTCCAAGGAGCTGCATGTCATAGCCGATTTTGGAATTTTTCTGGGTTTCTGAAAATTTATCAGGACTTCGGCTGAATGGTCAGGCCGGTTTTTGCGGAGACTTTTCCAGGAAGAGCGGGGAGTCGAAAATTTTCCGGACCTGTTCCTTGACCGTATCTTCGATGGTGGCGAAACCGACCTTTCCGACCGGGCAGCATTTTTGTCCCGTCTGGTGTCTTTGTGGCAGTAATAGTAATAATTCCGCTTTTTTCCTCTGGTCGTGAAGACCGGTTTCATAACACATCATTATTGATGCTTTGAAATTTTATTTGTTCGAATCTACGCTTAGGTTACCATTTACGTCTTTCCTCCAAGTTTGGAAATTCCTGAATTTTATAATATATGCGCAGAACCTTAAAGAAAGGCTCCAAGCGTTTTAAGATTGCTTCTTACCTCTTCCCCGGAAACCTGATCTGCAGAAATATTCTTTTTGACCGCAATAGATGCCGCCATGCCTGCCGCTTGGCCTATACTGCACATGACCGGCATGATCCGGATACTGCTGTGCAAGACGTGATCTACAGAAATCGCCCGGCAGCCCATCAAAAGATTGGTACAATTTTCAGCTACCAGTGTGCCGTAACGGATCTCATAATACTCATCTTTCGGCATCCGGACACAAACATCCCCGGTTCCGTTGGGATTATGAATGTCAATGGTATAATTACATCTTGCGATGCCGTCAGGATATTTTGCACAATTATGAAAATCTTCCTCTGTCTGATAGACTTTTCCCAAGATTCGGCGGCTTTCCCGCACCCCCACAGTAGAAGCAATGGAATGTAAAGAAGCATTTTCGAAGCCAGGTACCCATTTACGGAAAAAACGGATAAATTCCCGAATCTGCCGTCTGCCTTCAATTTCAGCTTCCGAAAGTTCCAATGCATTTACTGCACTCTTTTTTACGATCCTTGTCGTATTGAAATGCAAGGTGTTTTCATTTATGGAAGTAAAATAAAGTACATTTTCCCGGGGACAATGGATCTCATCTGCCGCTTTGGCTTTTTTATATAATTCGTTCAGTGTCTTTTTATCCGGAATCCTTGTCATATCCACATGACTCAGTTTGAAACAACTGCTCATAGGCTGGCAATTGCCCTCATGATTGCCTATTTCATACTTGCATCCGGCAAGATATGCCAGGTCACCGTCACCCGTGGAATCGATGAAGATTTTGCTTTCCACGGCGCACAAGCCGCTTTTGGTCTGAAATATTGCGTAACGGATGGTATCGCCCTCTTTAATCACATCGGCAAGGACATGATGAAAAAGAAGCTTGCAATTACTTTCCAGAACAAGATCTTCCATGGCAAGCATGGCAAAATCCTTGGATAGAAGGGTGCAGCCGTAAGTGTCGTCAAATGGGACTCGCTCTGATTCAGCGGGAGAATAATACTGCTGCATTTTTTCGCACCAAGAAATAAATACCGGCCGGTCAAGGGATTTATGGTCAAGGTGATTGAACATAAAGGGATTTACTTCACCATGAAATGCCATCCCTCCCAGGGAACCGAACCTTTCTGTAAGCAGAGTCTTACAACCGTTTTGTGCCGCCATAACGGAAGCTCCCAGTCCGCCTGGACCGCCCCCCACGACAAGCACATCCACGCTATCCACGACCGGAATGGCACGTTCTTTTCCGTAAAGGATTTCTTTCATAATTACTCCTTTTATAAAATACAATCGGTTGTATTTTTGTTTAAAGATACAGTACATTCACTTTTTGAAAATGCAAGCGGGAAAAGCAAAAACTTGAAAAAGTCGGATTTTTCAGAAAAAAAATTTGTTACGCATCAATCTAAATTCCATTTTCACCGCTTACCCAAAATATACTCGAAAAACAGCCTATTTCAAGCTGATTATCAGGAAATTCGTATTTTTTGTGTATTTCATCACAAAATTCGGAACCCTGAGACAAAAAAATCTCCGGCGAGGAAGTGCGTTGTGCAGATCCGTGCCGGAGTTTTTCTTTTACTCCATGCCGAAGAGTTTCAGTTGTTCCTGCCAGGAGAATGGCAGGTTGGTGTCGAGTTTGGTCAGGGAGAGCGTTCGCGGCGCTTTCCCGGCCATGATCGCTTCCACGATCGGCGGAGCCAGCAGGGCCAGCCGGAGGAAACGCCGGACGTAGGACACGTTCACGCCCAGGGCCGCCGCCAGCGCTTCCGGTGAATCGAACTCGCCGTTGTCCAGCAATTCCTGCCAGCGGTAGGCGCGGGCGATGCCGGTGACCAGCTGTTCGTTGATCATCGGCGGATCATCGGGCCGTCCGGCGAAGAAGATCCGCTTGCGGCCGTCCTCGTAGTGGAATTCGATCGGGGCCGTGATGAGCGTATTGCCGTCCTCCAGCAGTTCAATTCTTTCGTTCATAGTCCAGTTCCTCCAGAAGCTGTTTCATTCCCGCCGTGCGGATTTCCAGTTCAAGCCGGTCCTCGTAAAGCGTGACCTTCTGGAGCAGCAGGTGCATCACCCGGTTGCGCTCGGCCGGAAACATCTCATCACACAGCGGCGTCAGCGCGAGTTGACCCCAAAGTGAGATGGATGGTCGGGATCCCAGGAAACAAGACCGTCAGGGCTACAGTTCACAGCCCGCGCACCACGGCATTTTGGTCTGAAAAAAAAGCCAGAAAAAAACGTCTGACCAATAGCTTGAACTTGTATTTTGCTTATCTCCAGTGTAAATTACAGGACTTGAAAAACTCAAACTGCTTCCGGAGCTGGACTATCTTGTGCGGCGGGGGCAGGCACATTCCCAAATGAGGGATATTGTAGGAAAAATAAGATGTTGAAAGAATCAGGTTCGATATCAAGGCTGCGTCAATTTGACAAATTGACTGTCGGGCTGAGTGCCCTTCTGCTTCTTCTGGTGCTCGTGATGGTGACCGTGGTTCTTTCCCAGCATTTCCGCAATGCGAAGGCTGATCCCGAAGTGACTTTACGTGCCAGAAATTGTTTTCCGAGGACGCTTCGTGTCGTCGCAGACATGGACTACAAGCCCTTCTCATATTTCAACGAAAGGTCGGTCCCTTGCGGTTATGACATCGAGCTGGTGATCGAACTTGCCAATCGACTGCATTGCAACGTGGAATTGAAGCTGGTGAACTGGAACGCTGCGGTGAAGATGATTCAGAAGAAGAAGGCCGATGTGATACTGGGCTGCGATTGGCAGGATGCCACGGTCATGGACTGCAACTTCACAATACCCACATTCGAGGAAAAATTCGTTGTTTTTCAGGAGAAGCCGTTAAATGTGTTCAGTGATTTGTATTCCAAGAAGATCGCCGTCATAAAGGGCTGCGGTCTGAAGGGGACGCTGGAGAAATACCAGCTCTGGAGATATTGTGTGGAGTATCCAAGTGTCTCAGATTGCGTGGGCTCTGTCCTTGATGGGAAAAGCGATTGCTTCATCGCGCATCACACAATCGGCGAGATCTGTCTCCGCGAGTTCGGTGACAGGGGAAAAAGGTTCCACGGCAGGATGGACTTCGCCAGCGGACAAATGTGCATGGGCATAGCAAAAGATGAGCATGAACTGTTTGAAAAAGTCAATAGGGAGTTGATCAAAATACGTGCGGACGGAACACTGAACAGGCTGGAGCACAAATGGATCGAGCACTTTGTGGAGGATATCTCCCTGGTCAGCTACCTGCGCAAAAATCCCCTCACGATGTTCGGATTCATCAATTTGGCCGCGATCGTGGTTCTGGTGCTGATAATCATGTATTTTTCCATGAACCGCATCCGGCAGGAAAGGAATCGTGCCATAGCGGCGGAACAGGCAAGAAACCTGTTCTTCTCGACCGTCTCCCATGACATACGCACGCCGCTGAATGCGATCATCGGTTTCTCCGAGCTGCTGAAGCAGGGCATGGACGACAAAGCGGAACGACAAAGCGCACTGGACGCAATCACCACCAGCGGAAATACGCTTCTTGAACTTGTGAATGACATTCTCAACCTCTCCAAATTGGAGACAAACAAGATGGTCTTCAATTTGGAAATGACAGACATGGCGAAGCTGGCCTCCAGTGTAATGCATTCCTTTGACATCGCTGTGCAGCCGGAAAGAATCAAACTGGTGGCGGACTTCGACACGCTTCCGTATCTGCTTGTGGATCCATATCGTATCCGGCAGATCCTCTTCAACCTGATCGGGAATGCGGTGAAGTTTACGGAACAGGGCGAAATCCGCCTGAAAATCAGGTTTGAAAAGGAAACAGACGGGGATGACGGATTTGGAAAACTGACTTTTTCAGTGTCCGACACCGGCATTGGCATCACACCTGAAAATCAGAAGATGCTCATGCAGCCGTTTGTGCAGGTGCAGGGACCCGGCGCCCACAAGGGAACTGGACTTGGCCTTTACATCTGCAGGATGCTGGCCATGCGTATGGGCGGTGAATTGACGCTGCATTCTGAATTGGGAAAAGGCTCCACATTCACTGTTGTTTTGCAGAAGGTGGGCTACTCATCGACAAAGCCGGATGAAGCTGAAGATGAAAAGGAACAATTCGCGGCGCTGCCCAATAAAAGGGTTATGGTCGTGGATGACATGTCCGTGAACCGTCTCGTCATACAGACAATGCTCAAGCGCATGGGCATAACGGACATCACGGCTGCGACCAATGGCGTCGAGGCGCTGAAGGCACTTAATGATGCACCTGATGCATTTGATGTCATTTTCACAGATCTGCTTATGCCGGTGATGGACGGCAAGGACCTGATTCGCGAAATAAGAAAGAACGAACAATGGAAGGAACTCCATGTCTATGCCGTGACGGCAGACGCGGAGGCGCAGGATACTTGCGGGCAATTGGGCTTCACCGGATTTCTGACGAAGCCGATTACCATGGACAAGCTTCGCAAATTGCTGTCCTGATTGTTCCGACCATATGGATGGGGCTTAACGTTGTTTTTAGAAAACTCATTGCGGTCATGATTTTGCCAAACGCTGCTTCTGACCCCGCACCAGTTCAGGAACATGATCCGGCTTTGGCATTTTTTTTCGGCATCGGCCGGTCAGGACAATTGTAATGACAAGGAGAAGATCAAAATGGCTAAGAAGAAAACGACAAAGAAGACAGCCGCAAAAGAGACAACGGCAAAGAAGTCAACGGCAGCCGCGGATCTGTCCAAACTGACCGGGCGCGAGTGGGTCAAACAGCTGATCGACCATCCCGAACTTGCGGACCAGTGTCCCTGGGTAAAATTCGACGGGAAGGACTGGGCCAAACTGCTGTCCGCACAGCCGCAATTCGCCGAACAATGCCCCTGGAAAGATTTGACAAGAGACGACTGGGTCACGCTGCTGTCCGCACAGCCGCAATTCGAATCCAAAGTCGACTGGAACAGATTATATTTAACTGATTTGCAAAAGGTCACACTGGTGTCTGTCCAGCCGCAATTCGCCGGCAAGTTGTGGTGGAGTTTCACTTCGTTATCACCCCGCCGCTGGGTGGACCTGCTGATCGCGCAGCCGCATTTTGCAGGCCAGGCCTACGATTGGAAAAAACTCTCCGGCGCCGACTGGGCCCGCCTGCTGACCGTCCAGCCGAAATTCGCCGACAAATGCGAAAAATGGGATGAAATCCCGGACAAGGAGTGGAACAAACTGGCGGCGGCCCATCCGGAGCTCGCCGCAAAACGTCAGAAGGCAAAAGAGAGAGAAATCCAGAAGAAACGGACCTTGACGCTGCCGCCGGGACAGACCGGCCGCGAGTGGGCCAAGCAGCTGATCGACCATCCCGAACTTGCGGACCAGTGTCCCTGGGAAAGATTGGGCGGGCAGGACTGGGTCGATCTGCTGACCGTGCAGCCGCAATTCGGGGACAAATGCCGCTGGAGCAAAATATACGACAAGATGTGGATCGACCTGCTGAAAGTGCAGCCGCAGTTCGGCGACAAATGCACCTGGGGTCATTCGGTCAAAGAACCCGGGGGCTGGTATAACACCATGTGGATCGACCTGCTGTCCGCCCAGCCGCAATTCGCCGACAAATGTCCGTGGAAAAGATTGGACGGGAAGGACTGGGTCAAACTGCTGATCGCCCAGCCTCAATTCGCCGACAAATGCACCTGGGGAAAACTGAATGGGTATAACTGGGCCGACCTGCTGAAAGTGCAGCCGCAGTTCGGCGACAAATGCACCTGGGGAAAACTGGAAGGGTATAACTGGGCCAACCTGCTGGCCGCCCAGCCGCAATTCGCCGACAAATGTGAATGGAAAAAATTCGAAGGGGAGGACTGGTACGATCTCCTGTCCGCGCAGCCGCAATTCGCCGACAAATGCGAATGGAAAAAATTGGCTAAATGGTTTGAAACGACTCCGATTCCGAAGAGATGGCGTGATCTTTTTGCCGCCCAGCCCGGGTTGCTCGACAAATGTCCCCCCGAATATCGGACCGGCGATATCTGGGCCGCCCTGCAGGGCAAGCTGCCGGAATTGTCGGACAAATGTCAATGGGAGAAACTGTCCGGTGAGGACTGGGCCGGTCTGCTGGCCGTACAGCCGCAATTCGCCGACAAATGCCCCTGGGAGAAACTGGACGGTAAGGACTGGGCCAGACTGCTGGCCGTACAGCCGCAATTCGCAAACAAATGCCCCTGGGAAAAACTGGACGGGGAGGACTGGTCCCACGTGCTGTCCGCACAGCCGCAATTCGCCGACAAATGCCCCTGGAAGAAACTGGACGGCAACTGCTGGGCCAAACTGCTGGCCGTACAGCCGCAATTCGCCGACAAGTGCGATAAATGGAACAGAATAGATGCCTGTTACTGGTGCTGCCGCGGCGGCTGCACCAATCTGCTGACCGCACAGCCGCAATTCGCCGATAAGTGTGACAAATGGAACAAGTTCGATACCTACGATTTGGCATACCTGCTCGAGGCAAGGCCGGAACTGGCCGACCAATTCGACAAAAGGGACAAATGGGGCGATATGAGTTTTCGTTCATGGATGGGCCTTTTGAAAGAACAGCCGCAATTCGCCGGCAAATGCAAAAAATGGAACAAAATAAATACCCCTTCAAATTTCAATGATTTGCTGCAAATGCTGGAAGTTCAGCCCCAGGTGGCAGACCAGATCCCCTGGAGTGAGTTGATCCGGTTGAAGAAGTTTTCATTTGAATATTCATCCTGTGAGAAAAACTGGGGCTATTTGCTGCAAGTTTGCCCGAAGCTGGCCGACCTATGCCCCTGTCTGGACCAGGTGGTGAGGTATAATTACTATCACGACAACGAGATCGATTGGTCCGAAACACTGAACAGGCATCCGGAACTGATCGCCAAATGGCCGGAAGACCAGCAGGGCTCGCTCTGGGCCGGGGTGCTGGTCAACCATCCGGAATTCGCCGACCAATGCCCGTGGGAAGTATTGAGCGGAAAGGACTGGGCCAAACTGCTGACCGCACATCCGCAATTTGCCGACCAGTGTCCCTGGCATAAACTTGACGGCTGGGATTGGGCCTGTCTGCTGCGTGACCAGCCGCAATTCGCCGACAAATGTCCGTGGGAAAGATTGGACGGAAAGGACTGGGCCGAGCTGCTGGTCGTGGCGCCGGAATTTGCCGGCAAATGTCAATGGAGAAAACTGGACGGCTTGGCCTGGTCCTGTCTGCTGACCTACCAGCCGCAATTCGCCGGCAAATGCACCTGGGGAAAACTGGATGGGTATAACTGGGCCGAACTGCTGTCCGCACAGCCTCAATTCGCAGACAAATGCGACAAATGGGACAAAATCCCCCGGTATGTCTGGGGGGATCTGCTCCATGCACAACCGGAGTTCAAAGACAAGCGCCCGGCGAAAAAGAAATGATCCGGGCGCCGGACCACACTAGCCGAATAATAAGTTGAAAGACAAAAATGACTCCGACATGGAAGTGCGTTCTGCAGATCCGTGCCGGAGTTTTTCTTTTACGCCATGCCGAAAAGTTTCAGCTGCTCCTGCCAGGAGGACTGACCGGACACTTCCCGGTTATCATAACCAGTTTCACTGTCCTGGGAGAATCAATTGATCATACCAGGCAAAAAGTGGATCCAAGATGTCCTGCCCCCAGGGAAGTATCGCTTTAATCTTATCTTCATCAAGTGGTTCTGATCCCACAAGCAGATTTTCACGAACCCATTCGGCCGCATCACACGGACCAGACCATCCGGCTGGCAATGGCAGTTTCTCAGCGTTTTCAATTTTTCTGTTGATATTCTCCTTGACATAGGCGATTTCGTCTGCTGCCCGCTTCATCTGACGCTGATTGGATATCTGCTTGAGTTCCAGCTTGCAGATCACTGCAGGCAATTCATTGAGGAAACGCAGAAATTCTTCCCGGTGCTGGCGTTCCTGGCGCTCTGCCGAGCGTTTATTCTGTAATTCTCGCAAGGCCGCAAACGAGCTTGCCTCTCTCGCCATGCGGTGCCAATCCTCTGAACCATCGCCTCGCAGGATCCGGCGGCAGAATTCTGCCAGCTGCTGCGTTCTCTGGCACCAGGAGTCGATTTTTTCTTCGCTGAGCGGGAAGAAAGACGACTCGTCGGTTTTCAGCAGTCGGAGAAGTTCTTCACATTGAGCAGTCAGTTTCGAAATATCTTCAGACATAGCGGAATCAACATTTGATTGTCCGGCCGAAGGTTTCGCATTTTCCGCAATGGTGTTTTTGGTTTCAAGGGAAACGGAATCAGGCTGTTCTTTAACAGCAGGTTTCGGAGGAGATGTTTTTTCCGGCTTTGAGGATGTCGCAGCAGTTTTATTCAGTCCTTCCGAAACAGACGCAGGGGGCTGAGGTGGGGGAGATTGATGATTTTCGAAACTGCCCCATGGATCAGTGCCGAATACATATTCCGGCAAGCGGGGATCTCCCAGCTTGACTCCCTGCAAGTTCAGCTCCTTCCGTAAATCTTCGGCTTTTTTCAATTCGCTTGACCTGGCTTTTAATCTGTCAAGAACAGCTGCATGACGCTCATGACAGACGATTGCACGGCTCAACGCCCGCGGCTGTTCGGTCTCAGTCAGCACCTTGTACTCATTCAAATAGAATTCCTTCGCCTCTTTGATATTGTTGGATTTTTCCAGCGCACAGCCGATTTCGAAGAAATTCTGCCGAAGAATATGACTGTTCTTGTATTTTTCCAATACCGTATTGGTAGTTTTCGTAATTTGTTTCAAGAGGTCGTGAGGTGCATCTTTCTGAAAGCTGCTGGCATCGCAACGGGCAAAAATCCTGACAAAGAAACTGGTCTGCTCCCAAGACGGTTTCTCCTTCAGGAAATTAGCAATAGTATCGTAATCGCAATTTGCGACCATGGCGCGAAGATGGTAACGCTCCAGTTCTTTGACAATTTCATTGGGAATGCTTTTCTCTTTGGTCAAGACCTGAAGGAGATTGGATGTATAACGATTGCGGAAGAGTTTTTCCGCAAAGGACGCATTGCCTTGAACTGCGGCAGCAACGGCAATTTGCTGCATGACATGGTCTGGATAGTTCGTATTGGGATTTTTCAGATAGAGATCAGTTACTGTTGACCAGTTCCGGCTACTGAATGCAGATTGGATTTGGGAATCAAGCGGTTTCGCATTTTGCTCAGCTTCCTTTTTGATTTTAGCGAGCTCAGGAGCCTTTTCATCCCGCAGCCATTCGGCAGCTTCCTTAAAATGACCGTATTTGTAAGCCAGCCGGCCAGCCAGTGCATTGCCGACCAATCGGTATTCCAGGAATTTAGTCAGCCATTCCCAGACATGAACTTTCTCTTCATCAGTCAGATCATCAGGGGTTAATATTTTGCTGAACAGGTTTTCGGCCAGCTGTTTCCACGCCGGAGTTGCATTGTCCCGGTCAAAAAGATTTTCCCATTTATCTGTGTAGACAGAATAAATATCAGCAAGGCCGGGCAGTATTGTCGCCGGTTTATCTGCATTGAAATAACTATTCAGCAGACGGAATTCTTCACTATAAGGGAAATCGGAGTTTTTATCCTTTGTTTCGAGGATCTTCTTCAGAGAATCCTTCGTCCCCAGCATCCACCAGCAGCGGTGTTTCAGAGTGTGATTTGCATCGTTGTCTGTATCAGCGGCCTCAGTGTATGCCTTTTTGAAAAAGAATGCCCAAGCTTTGCTTTTCCGGGCTTTCTGAGTCATTTTTGCAGCCTCATACAAATCTGCTGCCTGGCTCATCAGCGCGGGATTGCACTGATTTATCCCTGCCTCGAAGCGTTTGTCTGCTTCCTTCTCGGGGTCATTTTCCATCTGTTTTCCAGAAAGAGTCTTCTCGTCACCCGTCTCGAGAGTCAAATACAATTCGGCGTTACCATCTTTTGGCAGCAAGACG
>Ga0265298_10005096_pt1 | contig 16592 bp, 13 predicted proteins | sample AusTroGonzalo_MG_3_FD_193486 | JGI IMG/M metagenome (GOLD analysis project Ga0265298, IMG submission 193486) | Bovine rumen microbial communities from tropical cattle in Woodstock, Queensland, Australia - Gonzalo_01 | ecosystem: Host-associated > Mammals > Digestive system > Stomach > Rumen ... | reverse complement strand
GAACCCGGCAGCAACCCCAAACTTCCCGACTTTCCGCCCCTTATAGGTAGCCCCATGGGCCTGGGCACAGTCCTCCACCACCAACAACCCATGCCGTGCGGCAATCTCCATGATCGGATCCATGTCGCAGGCCCGGCCGTACAGATGCACCGGCATAATCGCCTTCGTCCGGGCCGTGATCGCGGCCTCAATTCGTGAAGGATCGATATTGAACGTATCCAAACAAGGCTCCACAAACACCGGCCTGGCCCCGACATAGGTCACCGCTAAGGCCGTGGCAATATACGTATTGGACGGAACGATCACTTCATCCCCGGCACCGATCCCCAGCGCTTTCAGGATCAGCATCAGCGCATCGAGTCCGTTCCCAACCCCAATGCAGTGCTTTGTGCCGCAATAGTCCGCAAACGCTTTCTCAAAAGCCGCATCTTCTTTTCCCTCTATATACCAGGAAGCGGAAAAGACCCGATCAAAAGCTTCCCTCAGCTCCTGCTCCAGTTCCCGTTCCATCGGCAGAAAGGATACAAACGGTACCTTACAACCCATATCCATTCAGTTCCCCTGTTTCTCCTCGTGATACTCTTTCTCTGTGTTCACGTTCCAGATGTTTTCCTTGTTCATCTCCCCGGAAAGGATATTCTTCACAGTTTCAAAGGAAGTGCACATACTGTGGTCAATGTTGTTGTACCGGTGCTGTCCGTTCCGACCCACACAGTACAGGTTCGGAATCGTGTTCAGGTATTCCCGCAGCTCGTCCATGTGCTCATAGGTATCAAAGTACGCCGGATACGCTTTCTTCACCCGTTCCACATGGAAGTCCAGCACCTCGTCCTCGCTCCCGATGAGCCCCATGGTCACCATTTCCCGGATGCCCATCCGGGCAAAGTCTTCGTCCGTCATGGACCACATCCCGTCGCCTTCGTTGCAGAAGTATTCCAGCCCCATCCACACCGAATGCTCAATATCCTTCACCAGGTAAGGCGACCAGTTGTTGTAGATCTGGAACCGTCCCATCTTCACGTTCCGGTCGTGCACATACACCCAGTTGTCCGGAACAATGTTCCCGATGGTCTTGATCTTTGTTTCGTTCTTCAGGTTCAGCGAAGGCACCAGTACCCCCACCGTCATATAGTCCCGATAGGGCAGTCCCGCCGCGATCTCCGCAATCTGAGGAGGCGCATCGTTCATCCCGGCCACCAGATCCTTCACCGGCATGGAGGAAATGACGATATCCCCGTTCTCCGTAAACCGTTGGCCGTCCTTTTCATACACCAGCCCGATCAACCGGTTGTTCCCATCCTTTTCAATCCCGACCACCTTCGCGCCGAGCACAATCTTGCCACCCTTTTCCTCGCAGGCCGCCGCCGTCAGATCCCACAACTGCCCTGGCCCCAGCTTCGGATAAGCAAACTCCTCAATTAGCGACGTCTCAACCTTCCGATCCTTCTTGTTGAATACCTTCCCAAAGATATCCTTCAGCACCGCCGTGATGGAAAGGCCTTTGACCCGCTGGGCGCCCCATTCCGGAGAGATCTCAGAAGGATGCCTTCCCCACAGGTTCTCCGTATAGTTCTCAAAGAACATGGAATAAAGCTTCTTCCCGAACCGGTTGATATAGAAATCCTCCAGGGATTTCTCCTCCCGCTTATGGAAAATCGTCTTCAGATAGCTGAACCCGACGACCATCGTCGTTCCGAAGCCCATGTTCTTAATGGTCGCAAACTTCAGCGAAATCGGATAGTCAAAGAAACTGCCGTTAAAGAAAATCCGGGAAAGCCGGTTCCGCCGCAGCATCACCCGGTCCGTCTTTTCCGGATCCGGCCCGCCGGAAACCACCGTGGAAGTCCTGCCCAGCTTCACATCGTCGTAAGGCATCGCTCCCTGGGTCGGTAGCATTTTCCCCCACCACTCGTTCACCTCCGGAACCTTGGAGAAGAACCGATGTCCGCCCATGTCCATCCGGTTGCCATGATAGTTCACCGTCCGTGAGATCCCGCCGAAACAGCCGCTTTCCTCGAAAACGACCACCTTGTAATCCGCCGACCTGTCCAGCAGCTCATACGCCGCCGTCAGCCCGGCCGGCCCCGCTCCAATAATCAGTACTTTTTTCATGCAGCGGCTGCAGTCCTTTCTTTCTTATTCACAAGCAGAATCACCAACAAAATCGGCGTCAGCAAAAACGTATAGAAGAAGAATCGACTTGAATCCGAAGCTCCCGTTAACAGCAATGCCGTTCCAAAGTTATAGGCAAACATCGGCAGCACCATCAGGATTTTCTTCCAGTCTTTCCATTTATTCAGCTTACACTTTGCCAGAATAACAATCAGAAGAATCAGATGCATGGAGCCAATATACATGAAAGATCTCGGGAAAAGATTGAAAACCGCCCGGGTCACCTTCTCATTCACATTTTGCAATGCAGGAATTCCCTGTTGATAAATCCCATACTCATTCTGTCCGATCACCGGGATATCCATATATTTATAGTCGTCGCATATGGAATAAACCGTCTCCGTAAGCTTGATGAACCCCTTCAGCGATTCCACCGGCGCCTGCCGGAAGCACCGGATCATCAGACCCAGAATCCTGCCCGTGCCATATTCTTCAATAACCTCGTTGTTCGTCAGAGCATCCCATTTGACATCGTTGTACTCCCCGTATTTATACTCCTTTTCCCATACTTCCCGGGGAGCCACTTGATAGGCAAACTCCAGAACTTCATCATCCAGTTTTTCCGGCGCGTAAGTTACCGCTGCCCCAATAACCGTCATCGGCAGTCCCAGGGTTTCCACCTGCCGTTTTCCCGGGTTCTCCACTCTCAAAGCAGAATAGAGTGGGAACTTAATTCCCGCCACCAGCACACCGACACAAGCACATAGAATGATAGCTGTCTTTTTCGCAATCAGGAAGAACAAAATAACCAGCAGCGGTACTGTGAATAGCAGCGCGTTGTGCCTGAACAGTGTTGTGCATACCCATACAACCACAAACGCGATCAAATGCCATGGTTTCCGGATCCATTCCCCTTCCGTAAACCAGATATGCAGCACAAAGGTCATCAGCAACATGGCTCCTATCGCAAACGGAACATCTTTCCATGGAAACAGCGCAATATTTGTCGTCTCCGGATTCAGCAGTACAAACAACGTCATGATCAATGCAACTCTGTTGTTCATATACTTCCGGACCGACAGCAGCATATGAGTCAGCGAAAAAGAAAAAACAAAAACCTGAAACAGGGAAATGGAACCAATCCATCCCCTTGTCAATGTGAGCGGCAACCGGAAGGAAAACAATGTCTGCAAAACAGGATGCCAGTCATTATATCGACCGGTCAACACCTGACCATACTGTTTGAACGAATCATTTGTCATCGCCCCCGGATAATGGATGACATACTTGACCAGAAAAAACACCAGCGGAACAGCAAAAAAAATAATACGCCACCTAATCTCGTTGGATTTCACTCCCTCAGTGCGAGTCATCCATCGATCTGTATCCAGTCTACGAACCGCCCTCAACAGCATCGGACAAAGCGCCACAGACAATATAACAATCAGAAAGCACCATCTTGGAAAATACTTCAGATCGTTCTCCGCCACAAATACAAACGTGACAAAAACAAAAATACTGTACAGAATCAACAATAATCCGTTGATACCTTCGATAAAACCCCAAAACTTTCTGGCAACAGATATCATTTAAGCACTCCAAATACTCGCCTATTTTTGACCCACATACTTCAGAAACGCATCATAATCCCGGATATAATCCTCTTCATCATACAATTCGGAAGCCAGCACCATCAGCACCGCGTCCGGAGAAAAATCATACATTTCCCGCCACACCGCATTGGAAACATAGAGACCTTCGTTCGGTTTGTCCAGCAGCACCGTTTCCTGTTCCTTTCCGTTATCCAGCATGATTTTGCAACTTCCGTGAACACAGATCAGAATCTGCTGCAGGCTTTTATGTGCGTGATGTCCTCTGCTGGTTCCCGCAGTGGTATCATACATATAATAAACACGTTTGATATCAAAAGGGATATTCCTGAACTCCTCAATGGCCACCAGCTGGCCTCGTTCATCCCCGTGCGGTTCGAAAACATATTTGGTAATCTGCATTCCTGCTGTTTCCTCTTTCCTGCTCAATGTGTTTTCTTCCGGATGGTTTTGGTGATCCGGTCTGCTTCTCCGAGCATATATCGAACGGGGAAAAGCCGGAATCCCGCCGTTCCGCCTTCCCTCGCAATGATTCGGTTATATTCTCCTTCTTTGATGTTATCCAGATACATCTTCCTGAATTCGGTTATATCCGGTTTGGAATCAACGATTGGAAATCCTGTCTCATTTTCAATAAGCAATTTTTCAACCGCCCGATTAAAATTCATCTCTGAAACAACTGCATCTCTCATCAGTCCGCTTTTTGTTTCATTGTAATCAGGATCGGTGACTAAAAGATCGATTTCCTTTTTCATTTTGTCAAAAGTCTCACAAACAATTCCAAGTTCTTCCTGATTCAAAAGGATCCCATCAGAATCATGTTCAAAACGCAATGTCAAAGGTACTTTCCCAGCCTCTGCCGCATACTGCATCATCAGCCCGCCGCATAACGGATAAGTATTCAAATAAAAGCAACAATGCTGTAATACCTGGTATAAATCTGCTCTTTCATGAGTATGAAAGGCCCTGCCGGGATATTTTCGGATCATCTTGTCAAGCTCCGAGCTATCTCCTTCACCCGCATACCAGAAGATCACATCCTCATGAGCTGAAAGTATATAATCCACAATTCGATAATACAGATTCCCCTGCCCAAAGGTCTTGTATAATCCTCCTCCTGAAAAAACAACCTTTTTCTCATCTGCCGGAAAAGGAAACCCCTGAAAAGCTTTCTCCCGATCAATGATCGGATACATGGGAATTTTTACAACGCTCACCGATTCCCCAAACTCACGATAAAGCCGGGATATATTCGCTCCAAGATCTCTGAATTCAATACATGTATCAATTGCCCCGGAACCAAGCCAGAAAGCGTCATCCGTCAGATTGATCAGGATCCGTTTCCCCCTGTATGCATTCAGGATGACCTCTCCGTCCACATCTTCCGGATAGGAATAAAATATCAAAGAAGAAGCCGAACACTGCTCAACAACAGCAGCAATCTCCTGAATTCGGCTGAGATGGCCCTCTTCTTTCAAGAAAATGACCGTATATTCGGAAAGAATCCTCAGCAAATCCGGAATCCGATCCTTCGCCCGTTCGTCGCAGACATATATAACACGCTTGACTTTCGTCAACGCCTTCAGATAAATCCGCGCTAAACCCCTGTTGTTATATCCAAATCCGTCATAGAAAAGAACCACATCCGGATCAAACCGGGTCTGATGAATCGGATTCAGTTTTTCCGCAATCTGTTGAAGCCAGCTTTCCAGATCCTCATCCACAAAGCACTGGTTCTCCACGTACAGCATTCGGGCTGCCATATGGATCAGATCCAAAGCTCCGTTGATATTCTGCCGGTCGAGTTCCTTCTGAATCCCGATCTTACTTTTCGCCAGGATGGCGGCGCCAGTCCTCACCATTGTTACTCCCGTCCGGCCTGTGCCTGTAAATATTCCCCGTAATGCTCTTCGATGAAGCAAATGGCTTCATCAAGCCAGTGCATCTCATCGCCGCTCTTTTTCAGTAATTTTCCCAAAGAACGCTTCAAACGCAGATAGGACCATTCAAACCGAATCTTTTTTTGAACATCCAATCCGTACTTCTTTCCGTAATAGATTGAAGAATCCAGTTCCCGCTTCAGGGAATCTGTTCCCTTCGGCGTGCTCTGCCGCTCCAGATGGATCATCCGGACATCCGGGAAAAAATCATTCCGTGCACCGGGAACAGCCCTCCGAATTCTCCGGATCAGATCCGGCTCTTCATAGTACATGAAGATGTTCTCGTCAAACATCCCGGCGGCAAAGAAAGCCTCCCGGCGAACAAACAGATTCGCTCCGGACGTATACATCTTCTCCGGAATGAAGTGATCCCGCCGGTTCTGCACCTTGTCCAGCGTCCTGTGCAACAGATCGCTGCTGTAATCGTAATAGAAGGAAAAACCGGGGGTCAGATCCGAATTCAGCAGTTTCCCTCCGGCCAGCATCAGGTTTGGATCCTCCTGAAACTTCTGATAGATCTTCCCAAATACAGGTTCAATATAAAGAATATCCGGGTTCATGAAACAAAGAATCTCTCCGGCAGAAGCCTTCGCCCCGGTATTGTTTCCTGCTCCGAAACCCCGGTTTTCCGCTGGAATATATCGAACCCCCGGACAGGAAGAGTCCTGAACGGAAGAATAAACCCGTTCGGATTCAGGACTGTTATCCACCGTAATCACTTCAAGATCTGATCCCAGATCATTGTATTGACCCAATGAGTCCAGGCTGTCTTTCAGAACGTTTCCGCTCTTGTATGCAACAATAATGACTGATATTTTCATTCTCAGGTTCCGATGAAACTCTCCGAAATCTTCCTAACCGCCATTTTTGCAAGGAAAAACAACACGATCACAACAGCCACGGGTATAATGTCTGTCGTAACATTCTTCCAGAATTTTCCTCCGTCAATCCATTCAAAGATAAAAATCAATGCTGTACTGGCTATCGCAGTAATCACAGCGCCGTAAATCAGAGAGATCTTCTTCTCTTCCAGTCTGTCCGATATATCCCAGTACATGAAGAAGCTGAAAAATGCAAACAGCACACTCCTGCTTTTCTCGATACCGGCCATCGTATATGCCACGGTAATCTCGTTCAGATTGAACTTCTTTATAAACAGAATGACCAGCAGCAAAGCCACGGAAATGGCCATCCCAAGCTTTGCATTGCTCTTTTGCTTGATATATTCATTTGCCTTTACGGTCTTCGCCTCACCAAGATCCCTGATTCTGCTGGCTCGGTGAATGCTATCGCCGGACGGAAGCAGCACGCTGACCTCCATGTCGTCATCCTTCAGTCCGCTGATGTCTATATCTTCTGTCACGACGGCTTCATTGAAAGGCCGCTCTTTTGCAATCTCCTGCACCTTCTCCCGAGAATATTCTCCAAGCCACTTAACGATGGGAAAAGGATATTCCTCCGGTTTAAACCATCCTTCCGTACTTGTTTCCAGCCGGTTATCTTCCCCAAGATAGCCGATCAGTTTGATTCCGAACTGCGGATTTTTCTGAATCGCCTGAATATATTTCTCCGCCTGTTTACCGTTTCCGATAAGCAGAACTTTCCAGACATCCTCTCCGCTGCAGCGTCTGCGCGCATTCGCCGAATACGTCAGAATCTGTTTTGTAACAAGCCCCAGACAGGAGAAAATACCCAGCAGAAAAATCGCCCATCGGGAAAAATTAACAATGCCTGTTACAAACAGAACAGCAGAAAACACGACGCACCCGATGATGTTCTGAAAAACAATATGAGATATCCCCGTAAAAATCCCATCCCCCTGAAGAAAGCGCGGATATTCTTCGTAATCAAATGTAAAAGACAGAATTACAGCATAAACCAGTGCAATAAACAAAAAAGGCAATGAAAAAGGCTTAATGAGCGTGTCTGTTTCTTTGGCAAAAATGTGGTAGCGGATAAACACTGCCAGCAGATAGGAAGCAAAAATGATCGCTGCATTGCCCAGCAGATTCAAAAAGTATCGCTTGGAACGCTTCCCCTCCATCATTTTTCACCGCCCTGTTGCCTTTTTTTTCTTTTTCCGGACCATGTGTTTTTCACACAGTACCAATACCAATGCAAATAGCTTGGCATCCATTTCCACATGTGGAAATTGGATTCCCCGTCTTCCCGGTCAAACCACTCGGACGGCACTTCCCCGATCCTGTATCCGGCCACGTAGGCCTTCACCAGAATCTCCAGTCCGATCTCAAACCCGCCGTTGCTCTCAATCTCAATCTGCTCCAGCATCGACCGCCGATACAGCTTAAAACTGTTCGTGCAATCGTGGGTCGGAATCCGGGTCAGCAGGTGCAGCGTCAGCCCGGCCGTCCGGGAGAACAGGCTCTTCAGGAAGGGCCCGCCGTTCTGCTTTCCGCCCTTCATGTACCGGGAACCGCAGACCAGGTCATATCCCTGATTCATCATGACACACATGGAGTCCACCACGTCCAGCTTATCCGAAGAATCGGCCATCATCACCAGCACCATCTCGGCCGTTGCCGTCCGCATCCCCATCTTAATGGCGTTCAGCGCCCCCCGGCCGATGGTATTCAGCACCAGATCAATCGGAAAGCTGTAGTCATGCTGGTGCTCTAACACCACCGGCACGGTGGTGTCGCCCTCAAAGTCATAGACAATCATGACACGCTTCTCCGTCTTGATTTCCCGCTCAATCTCTTCAAACAGGCGCAGGATCCCTTTATCCTCGTTATAAACCGGAACAACAATATCCAGCATTACGAACCCTCAACAAAACAAAGAATCAGCAAACCACAAAAAGCAATCATCAGATATTCCCAAGATCAATCTGATGGCAGATCCACGGAATCACTTCGTCCAGCGTCGTACTCAGATCCGTATCCGCCTCAAACCCAAGCAGATTCTTTGCCTTCTCCACGGAAGGAACCCGCTTCTGCACGTCATACTCAAAGGCCGGATCCGAAACGAATGTAATCGGACTCGTCCGGCCCAGCTTCTCCCAGATCATGGTCGCCAATTCGATAACGGTTGTAGACACCGGCGTGGACAGGTTAAAGTCCTCATTGACCGCCTTGTCGCTCTCCACGCACATCCGGATTCCCCGGGCCAGGTCCCCTCCGTAGGTATAATGGCGGATCTGGTTCCCCTTGCCCAGGATGTGCAGCGGATCCTGTCCCTTGTATACCTTCTGCACCAGGTCCGGCACCACATGGCTCATGGCCAGCTTCACGTTCCCGGACATAATTTCCTTCTCATTCTTCGCCCGCTGTTCGCCCGTCCCGACGCAGTTGAAAGGCCGAATGATCGTATAAGGCAGTTTATACTGTTCCCAGGCGCCCTTGGCAAAGTATTCACAGGCCAGCTTCTGGAATCCGTAGGTAGAAAGCGGCGGCGGGCAGGTCAGCTCATACCCTTCCTTGCTGGGATATTCATGGCAGCTCTCAAACACCATGGAAGAAGACATCACGTTGATCTTCTCCAGATGCCTGTTCTGATGGGCCCAGATGGCCGCGTCAAAGGTGGAAGCGATAATCCGTTCATTCTCCGCCAGCAGATCATACGCATAGGTATGGAAATAGGTGATCCCGCCGATCATCGCCGCGATCGCGATCACCTGATCGCAGTCCTCAATCAGTTCCTTCATCAGCGCGTTATCCTTGCAATCTCCTTCCACGAAGTGATACCGGGGATGATTATCATAGCTCTTCTGAATCAGACCGTATTTGCTGTAATTATCGATACCGACCACTTCATGCCCCGCACGAAGCAGTTCATCCACCAGATACCCAGCCACAAAACCGGCAGAACCCGTCACCAGAATCTTCATTGTCCAAACTCTCCTCTACCAATTCAATATCAGGCAAACATATTGCCAAGTGTCGAAATCTTTACCTCGTCGCAATAATGCAGTTCCGTACACACATTCCAGGAATCCAGAATCTCAAAACCGTTCCGATCATGATGAAACACCGGATCATCCATGACGGATCCGTACTTCTTATGATTATTCAGCACCAGCAGCAGTCTCGCGTTCGCGCAGGCGTCATGCAGATCCCGGTAAACCATTCCCAGCCTAAGAGCCTGCATTTCCTCCGGCAGCGCCACATAATCATGCAGATTCATTCTGTACCCAGCAGCTTTCAATTTCTCGGCAATGTATACTGAACTGGAACCCCGCAGGTCCGACGTCTCCGGCTGTCCCTTAAAAGCCATCCCGCTCAGAGCAATCACCTTGTCGTCCGCCGGAGCCCCGATCTTCTTCCGCACCCACTGTACAACGATATCCTCGAGGGACTCATTGAACTTCCTGGCCGCCAGAATAAACTTTCGGCTGTCGCATTCCGGCATGTTGTTAATCAGGATATATGCGTCCTTCTCCAGGCACGGTCCCGCCACAAACCCCGGCTTCGCGATATTGCTGCGGGCATATCCGTAGTTCGCGTTCTGTATGGCCGACAGCCCATCCACCCCGAACTCCTGAGCTGCCATGCAGAAAACGTTGCCCAGCGCAAAAGTCATATCCCGATAGGTGTTGCAGTACAGCTTGATCAGCTCCGCCTCTTCCAGGCTCTTTGCTTCCACAATACAGGGCGTCAGATACGTAAAGAACTTTCGGGCAATCTCGATAGACCGCTGATTGTTTCCGCTGATCACCTGCGGTAGATTGAACAGTTCGTCCACTGCTTTCCCTTCAATCGTCCGCTCCGGACACATCGCCACCAGGATTTCCTCTTCCGGCTTTCCACACAGCTGCGCCAGGAAAGGTCGGACGATCTTCCGGGTCGTTCCGACAGATACCGTCGACCGAAGAATGATCAACTGGGAACCGTCATAGATCTCTTTCAGGGTCCCTTCCAGAGCCGATTTGATATATTCAAAATTCGGTTCTTCCTGCTTCTTGCCGTCCACTTTTTTCAGCGGAGTACCGACGGTAATAATGAAGGCATCATATCCACCCTCAATAGCAGGAAACCGCTCAACTACGTGGAAAGACTTACGGTTGACCCGCTTAATCAGATTATCCAGACCCGGCTCATAAAAATGTGCTTTATCCTGTTTCAGGCAGTCCTTAATATGCGTATTGGTTTCAACACCGTATACGTCCACGCCGCGTACCGCGGCTGCTACCGCCAGTGTCAACCCGACATATCCCAATCCGATAATGCCAACTCGCATTTTCAATCCTCCAACGCTGTCAGTGTTTCTGCCATTCCCCGGACGTTTCGGATACAAACTGTTTTCCGTCATTGTTTTCATACAGAACAACGAACTGTGTTTCTGTATTCTCATTCAGTTCTGTCTTCAGGGCAAATCCTGTATTCGCCGTTGAGTCCTGTCTCAACCAGGTCGGTTTCAGGCTGTCTCCATCTTGGATGTAAACAGCTTTGATCTTGGTCCCTCCGTCGGAGACGATGTTGCCGATCATCAATCCATCCGTTTTTGCCAAAGATATCATGAACGTGTCATTGCCCTCAGGATAATTCTTGACATCGAGCGTTTTCTGCTCAATCTCGAAGACATTATTCCCGTTTTCTGCATTGAGCAAAACCGTCTGCGGAGGATCAAACACCCTGGCATTCGCGAGCCATTCCTCTTCTGCCGTCCCTGTCACTAAAATCTGATAATCCGAAAAGGTTTCTCCAAGGGTATTATAATGATCCAGGAAATCATTAACCATCAGTGCTCTTCTGTTTGCATAATAAGGTACAACAGGAACCCATTCGTGATTAAAGATTAATAGCTGATCATATTCTTCGGAGTTTTCTTTAATCCACAGTCCTGTTGCCACATTCCCATCCTGACTGTGATCCGGACGCCAGGTTTGCAGTCTGATAAGAGGAGTAAAGCAGATATGGAAAAGCACCAGTCCTGCTGAAATACACAAAAACAGTCTCTTCCTGTTCCGGATCAGATATCCGATAAAGTCGGAATAAAGGAAACCGCCCGCCAGAACAAGGAAAGGAGAAATCGCGATGGAGTAATAGCTGTGTGCCGAATACAAATTGAACAATGTAAAAGCAGTCACCAATGCGGCAAGTATCAAAGCAACACAATACTGCTTCTTGATCTTCTGAGAATCTGTATCCTCCGTCGCTCTCCTGGAAAGAAAAAGAAATATTCCGGAAGTCGCCAGCAGAATCATCGGAAGAACTTCTTCCAGATTCTTCAGCAGTTTCGCGTTGGAGGAGAGGCTCAGCCTCACATCCAAACCGCCGTAATTCCAGGATGCCAGCCCTTCGGATGTAAGATAACTGTAGCCCGACCGAACCTTGATACTGTCCGAATATTTAACCCAGATAATACCCGCAACAAACGGAAGAACCGCGAGAAGAAACAGACAAATGACCTTTATAATCTCTTGTTTGTTCAGCAGCTGCTCTTTGAACCTCCGCAGCTTTGGCCAGTAACATTGAAGAGAAGAAATAAACAGGAAAACCACCGCCGGGATCATCGAAGTGGATTTTGTCAGATAACCAATCCCGCCGAAGATCAGCGCTCCGCAGAAACAGAGAATCTTCTTCTGATCCCTGTCATACAATAGTTTCAGAAAAAACCAGACATACATCAGTTGAAAGAAAACCGCACAATATTCAATCATGCTGGTTTTTGACCAGAAAATCGCAAACGGAGAAAACAGAAACAGAATGATTGCGACTTTATAATACAAACCGCCGTTTTCCAGTCTTTTGAAGAGCAGCTTCGCGAGTCCGCAAAAAGCAGCAAAAGATAGATAAAAATAGATCAGTGAAGTAATCCGAATCACCAAATCCAGATTGTTCGTGATCAGCAAAAGCACCTGATACAGCCCATACGCCGATGCCTGAAATGTCGGAAACTCCATCGGGAGTGTCCAGGGAGCCCCCAGTACCGGTGTCCTGTAGTTCACCAGATCAAACCCGTGATTAATCCAATCCTGGACCGTGATGGCCGTCTGAGTCTGCCTGAAGCCATGTGCTTCAATCAGGTAATCCGGAATAAATAGTATTCGTAGGAATACAGACAGGATAATAAGAATGAAAAACAGCTTCTTATCAAAGCAATATTCCGTGTCCGCTTTCGTCGTCAGCGCACTCATGCCATCTCTCCACTGATCGATAGATTTTTATCCATATCTTCAAGTTTCTTCCCTTCCCGGGCACATACACCAATACAGAACACGAAAGTCATCAGATATCCCGGGTTTTCCAGTCCTACATTAAACAAAATCAAAACGACCCCCGCAAACAAAGCAAAACAGGCCGATTTCGGGGGGAGCACCTTATGTCGAACAAGGTTTCGGAATAACAAGCCAAGATAGAGCAAAAACAGGAATAAACCGATAAAACCGGTTCGCATCGTCAAAGCCATAAATGAATTGTGAGGAGCAGTTACAAACATCCGCTCATATTCCGTATAGCCGTCCTGGGCCATATATTGCCATTCTGTTCTGTCCGTTGCGCCGCTTGCATAGGTCTTACTCGGATAGGAAGTACCGTAACCGGCCCCCAGAAAATGCGTGTCTCTCAGGATTTTTTCTTCTTCCTTCCAGATTCGCAGTCTCCATCGTGAATTCGTGTCTGCAATACTCTTCTCTTCAAGAATCTGTGGAAGGATGAAGCAGGCGCAAATAACAACAAACATGCAAACAGCCATCACTCGCATCGTAATCCTCGAAAAACGCTTTGGAATAACACTAATCACAAGGAAAATTACACGAATAATGATAATCGACAATTCTCCGTAATCAGGCACCGGAACCAGAAGCAACGCGGCAATTCTTATCCATCTGCGCCACCCTTGCTTTGTGTCCAGCTTAAGCGATAACCAGCAAAGCAGCAGTTGAGGAATCACCAGTAGTGTATTCGATTTGAAAAACATCATATGGCCGGCAAATAAAATCCAGAACAAAATTTCGCCGTATTTCTCCAGAAATCTCTCCGCCCGTTTCAGATAGAAATCCTCGCGAAACAGGATGGCCGCTGGTAGCACAAAATAATAAACAGCCTGCCTGGGAATATAGGAGCTTTCATAGGCAAGATCCGCTTGAAGCAACTGATTCACTTTCAGAAAGGAAAGAAGCACATAAACAAGACCCCAAGCCTCCAATACAAGCAGGCTTTTTTCTGCTGCTTTCATCGACAGCGCTTCCCGTTTCGCAATGAAATAATACCCGTAGGAAACAAACAGCGCCCCGAGGACAAAATAAATAACCGTAACACCGTAATAGTTGCTGCCGGCGAAACTGCCGCTGGTAACTAAAATCGCAGGTATACACAGCAAAAACGCAAACATTTATGTGTCTCCGTTCTGATCCTTTTCTGTTCGAACCTTCTTCCCTGTCATGTGATACCACAGGAACTTTGAGTTTGAAAAAAAATAGCGTTTAAACAGTCTTCTGGGTTCCTGCAAAAACCGATAGAACCATTCAAGGCACAGGTTTTCCATCCAGACAGGAGCCTCCGATACCGTCCCTGCCATCACATTGAACGCGCCTCCGACGCCAATCATCAAGGCATTGATTCTTCCTCTCATCCGATAGCAGAAGTTTTCCTGTCGGGGAGCACCCAGTCCAACCCATACAAAATCTGGCTTCATGGCGTTAATCCGATCCTTCAGTTCCTCTTCCTCATGCTCCGACATATCCCGGAATACAGAAGGTTCCATTCCGACAATGTTCAGCCAGGGATAATCCCGAAGCAAAGCTTTCTTCATCGTGTCCAGCACTTCGTGTTTATCTCCATAAAAAAAATGCTTCAGATTCCGCTCTTTGGATTCTAGAAAGAGTCTTCTCATCAAATCAGCGCCGGTCACCCGATCCATTTCCGGATATTCTTTTCTACCGATAACAGAGAGTGGTTTTCCGTCCGGTACTGACATGAATGATTCCGCCTGCACCCGATAATAATCTGGATCGTCATGAGCCAGAACGCTTGTGTGTGCATTGGAAACGCAGATATACTGCCCTTTTGTCGCTTCCAGATCCTCAAAGATGTTATTGACAACCATCTCCATGTTCACCGCGGAGATCGGCACCCCTATCACGTTCACTCTGTTATTGTTCATTGATAACTTCCTCGTAAATTGATTTCAATAATCGATAATTGACTTCAGGTGTATAGTTTTCCAAATATGCGGCACGTGCGTTCTTGCTGAATTGATCAAAACCAGCTTCCAGTCGTTCCAAAGCATTTCGGAATGCATCCATATCCCGAACCGCGTATGGTACACCGGCGTCATGTTTCCTGATAATGTCCGCACCGTTCCCGATGTCCGAACATACAACCGGCGTCCCCATGGAAAAAGCCTCGATAATTGTCATCGGAAAACCTTCATATAGATCCGTTGGAAAGATCATTCCCCTGGCTTTCCGCAGATATTCCAACACAGTTTCACGGGGCTGAAACCCCATCAGATGCAAGCGGGAATTGGTGCAACAGACAGACTCTACCCTTTCCTGCAATTCCCCATTCCCAAAGATATACAGTTCTCGTTCTTTTTCACTTTCCCAGGCCTTCAGAAGAAAATCAATCCCTTTATTCTTCTCCAGCCTGCCGATGAAAACATAGGCATTTTCGCGCTGTCTTTCACAAACGTTAAACCCGGAATCGGCATCAATATATTCAAAATTGGGTTTCGTAAACTGTCGTTCCAGCCAATCTCCCAGGAGGGATCTGAACTTTTCCCGGTTAAAATCCGTCAGGAAAATATACCGGACTTTTTTATATGTCCCCAACAGCCGGTGAATCCAAAGCATATTCACCAGCACAAAAGTCTGCAGCCGCGAATTTCTGTAGCACCGATTGCAAAGTGCGCATCTGAGGCCATACTTCACGCAAGCCATGCACGGCATCCCATCCCGGGATAACACACCGTTCGCACAAATAAACCGGAAATTATGAATCGTCTGAATAACCGGAATCTTGCAACGCCGGGCCGCATAATATACAGAGGGACTAATCAGCGGAAAAGTGTTATGACAGTGTACCAGATTTATCTGCTCGGAACAAATTTCCTTTTTTATTTCCCGGTATGTCTTCCATGAAAATACGGTTGTAAAAGGTAAAAGGAGTTTCTTCAGCAGGGAATGATTCAGTTCTTCATTGTCACGGGTATACTCCGTCACATAATGTCCGTGATCAGTCAACAACCTCTTTTCGTTTTCAAAAACCGTATGTTCCCCACCGCCGATCTGATAGAAATTATGTACCATCAGCACACGTTCTTTCAGATCCTCTGTCCTCCTTCCTTTTTCTGTCACTTCATCCTCCGAATCAATAATCTGTCAAATTAGGATAGTGCCGATAACGTTTGCATCCTTAATTGTTATCATCTCAGCCATACGGTTCAGATCCCGGATTTTGGATTTATACCTTTCCTCCACCAGGATGACAGAATCCATCTCCCGCGAAGCTTCAACAGCGTCGCTGTTATGCAGGTATTCTGCCTGAATAACCAGCTCAATCCCTTTTTCCTTCAGTCTGGGAATCAGTCCTTCATAAACCTGATTCATTTCTTTCTTTTCCAGTGTTCCGGTTAATAAAATACGTAATCCGTCTTTCTCCTCACTGATCAGAGAAGCAATGCTGTCCAATTCATTCTCCATATTTGTTTTCTTCCCAAATTCCAGCCGCTCCAGAATCCCGTCTAGTCCCTTCCCTTTCCACCAGGCTCTTGAATGACTGAAAATACCCAATATGGCTACCTCATATCGTTTTTGCATCTCCCGGACTGTTTTAAGCTTTCCGTTGAATAAATAAACAACTGTATAAAACAAAATCACTAAAGCCGCCCCAAGAGCAAATCCAAAAAAAGCCTGGCTTTTTGTTTTCGGAACCGGTTTTACAAATGATTTCGACTGAAGATCCTTTAATGTATTCAAATAGCCTTTTTGTTGGTTCTGATTCGTTCGAATGCTATCGCTCACAGCATT
>Ga0265298_10005095_pt1 | contig 16592 bp, 15 predicted proteins | sample AusTroGonzalo_MG_3_FD_193486 | JGI IMG/M metagenome (GOLD analysis project Ga0265298, IMG submission 193486) | Bovine rumen microbial communities from tropical cattle in Woodstock, Queensland, Australia - Gonzalo_01 | ecosystem: Host-associated > Mammals > Digestive system > Stomach > Rumen ... | reverse complement strand
AGAAGAGTAGCGATCTGAATCCTCTGCTTCTCTCCTGCGCTAAAGCTCGAGAATTCGCATTCGCCAGTAGTAGTGATGAACTTAAACTCAAATGTCTCATCGAAGTACACTATGAACTCACATCCTATCTCATTCAAGTACTTCTGTATCAAAGAGTTGAGAAGCTTGACGATGTCTTTCATAATGAACTTCTTAATCCCATTCTCAGATGTAGCATCACGGAGTATCTCAAAATGCTTTATGTTCTTAACGAAGCCACTTAGCCTCTCTTTCACAGTCTCATTGTCATTCTTAGCTTTCTGAAGAATGTCAGAGAATGGGTTTTCATCATTCTTCTCTGACTCTTCATACTTTGCTTTCATGTCTTTCAGCTCATTCATCGCATACTTAAGAGAAGTCTTAATCCTGTCGTTCTTCATCTTCTCTTCAAGCTTCTTTTCTATCAGCTCAGATGCATCCGCAATGTCTCTATCTATAGTCTTAAGACTGTCATCAGCTTTTTTAGACTCTTCTTCTATGTCTTTCAGCTCTTCTTCATACTTCACATTCTCATCTTCATACTTCTTGAAGTTGTACTTCTCTTTAATGAACATTGAGCATTTGTCACATAAGCCTTCCATCATCTTAGAAGTCTGATCTATCATCTTATTGTTGTGAGTGATCTCACTCTCTAGTCTTATGACTTTCTTCTCGCATTCATTCTTCTTCTTAAGAAGTTTAGAGTGCTCTTCATTCCTCTTCTTCTGATCTTCTTTAAGCTTAGCAAGCCCTTCATCATCAGTCTCGCTTAAAGACTCTTTCAATGACACAATCTCATTCTTTTTGGAGAGAAGTCTTTCACGAAGTGCTTTCATCTTCTCTTTTCTGTCTTCTATGTAGTTGTCTGACTTCAGCTGAAGATCTTCAATTCTTTCATTCAGAGATATCATCTGATTCTTCGCGTTAGTGACTTCCTTCTTGCTTTCATTCAAGTCTGACTTGATCATCGCAAACATCTCACCAAAGCAGTCTAAGTTGAAGATGCTCTCTACATACTTTCTCTTCTGGTCTTTGTTCATGCCTTCATAGAAGTTCATAAAGTCAGCTGATGTCATAATTATGCTTGACTTGAACACATTGAATGAACATCCAAGAATATTGTCTTGAATGTACTGCTTAGTCTTCGCTACACTGGACTGTGTCAAGTCTTCTATGACATTGAAGCTGTCATCAAGCTTCAGAAGCTCCATCCCAATCGTCGGCATCGTCTTTCCAACTATCCTGCCGTAAGTCTCACAAGAGTACATCTGGCCGTCTGACTTAAGGTACACTTTCACATAAGGCTTAAGCTTTCCCGACATAGACCTATTGGGAATGTACTTGTTGTTAGTGTTCTTAAGAGTCTTTCCAAAGAGAGCGAATGAAAGAGAGTCTATGAGCAGTGTCGACTTTCCCGATCCGTTCTTAGCATTCTGCACATCGAGGTTCTTTCCGAATACGAAGTTCAATCCCTTCAGCTCTGAGTAGTCGAAGACTACCTGCTCCCCAACAGACTTGAAGTTCTGCATCTCAATCTTTATGAACTCTAGATTCATTCTTAGCTCTCCAGCTCTTGCTCTTCTCTCTCTTCTTTTGGAAGCATCGCTTTGTCGAAGTAAGACACTGCAAGCTTCTTAAGGTAGTCTAAGTCGTAAGAGTCATCTACCTTCTTATACTCCTCAAATATGCTCTCTATGTACTCTATGAGGTAGTCTTTGTTAGTCTTCGCCTTGCAGCTGTCAATCTCCATGTCAGCTTGCTCTTCAATCACTCCAGTTGAAGAGATCAGGTAGTCGAACTCCAGAGAATATGGGCCAAGCTTCTTTATCAGCTCATTGCACTTAAGGATCTCATCAAACTGATATGGCATGTCTATCACGAACTTGATGAAGTTCTTCTTGCATAGAGACTTCAATGACTCAACAGTGTACTTCTTGCATTTGAATCCTGAGTAGAAGACTTTCTCAAACCTAGCATTGACGTCATTCACAATCTCTGAATACTTTCCATTCTCAAGAATCCCAATCTTCTTGTCTTGATGATAGTCTCCCCAGTTCAGCTGGAGTGATGCGCCAATCATGCGAAGTGTCTTTCCACTCTTTGTTTCTCTATAGACTCCGTTCTTATGGTAGTGGCCTGAGAAAAGCTCATCACCAAGCACGAACATGTCAGCTAAGTCGAACTTGCTTCCCGATGACACTTGCCCTACAAGCTCTATGCCATTCAGCTCGAAATGCCCGAATCCAAAGTCCGGCTTGATGAAGTCCTCAATGCTTGATATGCTCTCAGGAGTGAACCCCCATGGATAGAATCCATAGGTCCTCATTCCAATCTTAGCGAACTTCGGATGCTCATCTACCACTATGATGTTCTCATTCTCTGAAAGGTTGGCTAAGAAAGAGATTGAATTGACAGAATTAGAGTTCTTGTAGTAAGTGTCATGGTTGCCCTCTATCAAGATGACTTTCTCAAAGTTGAATGCCAAGTCTTGGACGATCTCAATTCCTACATTCAAGGTGTTTACATTGATGCTATATCTTGCATTGAACAAGTCTCCACAGAAGACTATCCAGTCGACTTCATTCTCCTTGAATTTCCTCACTATCCACTCTATGCACTTCTTGGTCTCATTTATCCTGACTTTAGAGTCAGACTCGACGCCTACGTGCAAGTCAGAGAAGATGCCAATCTTCTTCTCACTCTCTTCTATGATGTCATATCTCATCTTCTAACAGCCCATTTGATAAGTGACTTTACATTCTCCATGATGTCTGGAAGCTCAGCTTTCACCACCCTGCCGTCTATGAAGCAGTTCAGCACTCTACTTACACTTGCTTTCTTCGGAATGTACTCTTCTACCTTAAGAAGAAGCTCGTAAGTCTGCAGTTGAAGAGCATAGTGCCAGTAGTTTGAGTCTTGCAAGTCTTTCGTCGCATCAAGTATGCCACACTTTCCATTGAACCCCGTTGTGTCAAGACTCTTTATGTTCTTCCAGTCGAATATAGTATAGTCTCCGTTAGCTCTATAAGCTAGCAAGTCTATCGAGCCAGCTATGCCAAGCTTTGGAGAGAAGACAAGCTTCTCCGGCTCAAGCTTGATGATGCTCCTGTCTTCTTTCATCTTCTTCACAAGCCCATATGCTAAGTCGAAGTTGATTTTCTCCTGAGGAGAAGTAGGCTCATTCAAGCTCTCTTCATTTCCAAGTATCTGCATCTCACAGTTCTGATGAAGTCTCGTCCCGAAGAATGCGGCTCTTCGGCCGTTCTCTTCCCACTCTTGGACAAGCTTTCTCCAGTCAGTCCCATCTTTCAGAGCTTTCTTCTTAGCTATGCTTACTGCATCGAACTTCTCGAAGCCCATCCCGACAAGCCTTGTGACTGACAAGTAAGACTTTCCGTTATCATCGATGTAAGAGTGCTTCTCTTCATCGAATGTCATTCTATGCCCATTATGTTCTACTACTATGGAGCTTGGCATTTCAAATGTCCTTTTAAATACAATAAATAATTGAAATACAAAATACAAACAAGGAAAACTAAAAAATGTTCAAGAAAACAATGCTCTCTCTCTCTCTGATGCTTAGCTTAGCTTGCTTTGCTGGCACTAATCCATGGGTCGTAAAGACTCAAGAAGACGTCGATGCTTTGACTAAGTACAAAGACATTGGCGAGAAAGTCTTAGCTATTAGGCAAGATGCTGACTTCCAAAATGTTAAGAATTTAGATGATGCAAAAGCTCTTGTGAAAAAGTATGGCGTTGAAAAAAACAATGTGTATATGTACATAGCTAACATTAGAGAAATCAACGGCAATGCAGTGTATTTCATAGATGATCCTGACTGCCCAACAGAAATTGTATGCTTATATTTGAATGTAATCAATTCGCATGATAAAGATAAAGCATTTGCTTTCGTAAAAAGCAATATTACTTCATTTAAAAGCATAAAACTGCTAAAGCCAATGATAAATCTATACATCAACAATCTGTCAAAAATAAATGAAAATGAAGCAAAGACTACTTTGAAGAAAGTGTATCTAAATGTCTATCCGAAGATAGCAGAGAATGAAGACTACAAGCCACTTGCGGTCCAAGTAAAGCTAGCATTAGATGCTCTTGCTGAATGACATCTCTAAAATAGAATGAACGTTGAAGCCGGATGAAAGTCCGGCTTTCTTAGTCTATAGCCTACAGCTCTTCAAGCTTTATCTCATTGTATGCTGCCAATGAAAGCACATCATAGAATATGCTCTTAATGTCCGGAACATCTTCATCTTCTTTTATCCATACAGAGTCATGGCATGTCAGAGCTTTTGCACGGTGCTTCTCATACAGCTCTCTGACTAAGCCGTCTGAGACATACTTGAACTCAGCATTCATCAAGTCGAGCCAGATTTCATCCTTGTGGATGATGTAGTCTCTAATGCTTGGGAAATTCTGCTCAAAGTAGCCGTCTATCTTCTTGCAGATAGAGCTGCCTCGTATCGACCAGTAGAATGGCTCTTTCGAGTTCAGATAGACTTTGAATGCTCTCTTCACTTGAGCTTTGCACTTCCCATCTCTTCTAGCTCCAAACTTCTTCCTGAAGTCGTTCATCACATCTAATTGGAATCTTCTAAGCTCTCTCCACGGAATGTCCTTCTCATCTTCAAGAATCTTCGCTAGCATATGCAAGTCAGAGCCGGACACATCGAATCTCTCTTTCAGCTTCTTTCCATCAAGTCTCAGCACAGTTTCCCTGAACTTCTTAGTGAAGCTGTGAAATGAATGATACCATCTTCCCTTCACTAGCTTTGGTGGATCATTGAGCTTCTTCAAGTCTTTCCTAAGGAAATGCTCTTGTATGTCATCATCTTTGCAGAAAGACTTTAAAGAGTCTTCATCAAACTGAAGTTCATTGTAGAAGTTGGGAGTAGATACATGTCCTTCGGTGGTTCCTACCAAATTTCTGTTTAACCTGCTTTCACTGTCATCTTCTACAATCACTTTGCTTCTCTTCACGTCATCTTCTAGAGGGTATGACTTAAGCACTCTCTCTGGGATGTATATGACTGTGTCTTTCTTCATCTTTGCTTCTGCTTGGTGGATCATCCTGAGCACATCTGAGCTTAGCATGAATGACTTGGTGAATGTGAGCTGCTTCTTGTGGTTTCTCTCTGGGACCCAGTTGTAGTGGTCATTGACTCTTAGTATGTCGTTGTCTCTGAGGTCTAGAAGTATTTTATGGTATAGCTTGCATGAGAATCTCTTAAGTGTGCTGGAGTGTATTCTATTGAAGTTGAAGTCACTGGGGTTGTAGCTGGTCTTATATAGCTTTATGTACAAGAAGACGCCGATGGAGTAGTACACATCGTAAGCTGATGCATATACTTTGTCATATGACTCTGGAAGGAACAGCTTAGTCCTTCTGACAGCGAAGTCGGCTGCGAGCTTCTCTATCTTTTTCAAGTACTCCGTGTTTATCTTTGTCTTCATCTAGGCACAAAAAAAGTCTTGCTAGACCACGACTTCTAACAAGACTTCATCTGTATCCAATCGCTTGGATAAAGTTAAAATAATCTTGAATAGTCGTGGTTATCCAAAATCTTAAAATTATTTATACAAATGACAATGATGTTCGATCATTTCCACAAAGAAAAATAACCAGAAGAACAATTTTTTTAGGATGTTTTTCTTTATATTTAAATTATCAGAAAAGGAGAGTTCCGCATGGACATTCGTACATTTAGTGATGATTCATTCAGTAGAGCTTACACATCTCTTCTAATCGACTTGATGGCAGAAGGGAAGGAGAAGTCTCCACGAAATGAGAAAGTGAAGTATTTTCAGAACTGCCTGTTCCACATAGAGAAGCCAGGCGATGTCATGACATCAGTGTCTCGCGCTTATCCGACGAAGTATCTCAATGATGAGCTTAAGCTGTACTTCTCTGGAGAGCTGTCTGCATTGAAGTTTGGAGAAGCATCTAAATTCTGGCTGAAGCTTGCGAACAAAGATGGCACTATTAATTCAAACTATGGCTATCTCGTATTCTATAAGAAGATTGAGAATAAGTTTGGAGAGATTGCTAGCCAATGGCAGTGGGCTAAGTCTCAGCTTATGAATGACAAAGACACCAGACAGGCTTTGATGTTCATCTCGTCTCCGCATGTCCAGTTCAATGGTAACAGGGACTTCATCTGCACTTTGAACTACTGCTTCAGCATTGAAGATGACACTTTGAGTTTGACTGTGAACAGAAGGTCACAAGATGTGATTCTTGGCTTGACATTCGACTATCCGTGGGAGTGGCTGCTTCTGAAGAAGATGCATTATGAGCTTCTGCCGACTTATCCAAAGCTGAAGATGGGTTCATACACTATGTTCTGCAACAACATCCATGTGTATGAAAGGAATTTCGGGCTAGTGAACAGAATGCTGAAAGACGCTGAAAGTGGAAACTCTAAGCCAATTATGATTCAGCAGATTGTAGAGCAAGAGATTATGCAGAAGTACGTCCTCAATCCAAAGTTCGGGAACTAATGATGAACTTGCTAGATAGAAGACTCATATTGTTTGAGGGATGTGACAGGACGGGAAAGTCTACGTTCATCAACTACTTAAGTGATGAGCTGAAGATAAGAGGCTTTCATCCCTATGTGCTTCATCTGATGGGTCCGACTAAGTTTGAGGGCATCAGCTTCACCAATGATGAGAAGTCTCTAATTCAGCTTGCGAAGTTCAATGATGAGTATGACATCATAAGAGAGATGCTTGAATGTGACAGCAAGGCTAGGTTCATCTTAGACAGGACTTCATTTGGTGAGTACATCTGGACAAGATACTGGAATAGGATGGGAAAGCATACAGACTATGTCACATCGGATGAGTTTGTCAAAAGGCATTGGGACTTGCTGAAAGACTCTCTCTACATTGAATTCTATATGTCAGACATCGATGAGCTTGTGAAGAGAATCTCTTCTTCAGAAGAAGACTTGAAGATCTTCACTATTGGTGGAAGAAGCGTCAAAGACAACATCAAGTATGTCTATGATCTATATTCTGAACTGGAGAAGAAGATAAGAGGAAGTAGCATAGAGTATATGAAGATTGACTCTTCTCAGTTCAAGAAGCCTGAAGATGACGGTGCATACATATTGAATATGCTTAAAGACTAGTCATTCTCAGTGTATGTAAGAGACACTGATATTTCAGGCTCGAATGCCGATGAAAGTGTTCCGATTTCAATGTAAGCTTTGTCCATAGAGGCAGTGTCTACAGAAATCTGCACTTCATTGGCATTTCTTGTTATCTCCCAATGATACTCTGCATCTATTCCATATGTAGAATTCTCAAGTGTGCTCTTGATGAACACATTCTTGCTTGGGTCATCATCCCAGCTAATTGGATAGTATGGCACTGGCTCTGAATATCCATTTCCACATGAGTCTGTGTAAGAGATCATTGCATACAATGTCTCATACTTAGCAGGAGGAGGCTCTACACAAGGTATGAACCCACTTACACCTTTTATCTCTACTATGGAGTCGACGCAGTCAAGGTGTGGAAATACACTACTTATAGTAAAGCTGTCACATAGTCCATCTTGAATGAATGAGCTGCATGCCGTGCTTATTGATTCTCTTCTTGTCTGAGCTGTGTCCACACTTCTGCTGAGATATTCCTGCTTTCCAACAGCTCTACTAAGTATTAGTGCATTGTCGAATGAATTGCCAACATAGTCATTTGAATTGAACTTCTTATTGTACCTGTCGAAGTACTCCCAGCTCCCACTCCCTTCACATTTCCCGATGGAGATGAAGTGCTCATAGAGATGCTCTCTGCTTATTCCAAGATGCCTCCACATGCAGTCACTTAAGTACAGATAGAGATCATCTGATGTAATGCTTTCATTTCTTCCTTTAAAGTCACTGCTCATCTTAGTCTTCCTCGTCTTCCTCTTCAGAGAATGCAAATGCAACAAGAATCTTCTTTAGCCTTGCTGCTTTCAATGGCGGATCTTCTATGACCCAAGTGTTGATTTCATCTACATAGTTCATCTTCTGCTTGTAAAGTCTTCCTGTAGATGTCTCGAATGTTGGAATAACATCAAGAATCTGGATTCCCTGTCCAAATGAAAGACTCTTTATGCCAAGTATGAACTCATCATTGATGTCTCTATCTACTACGAACTCGTAGAACTTATTTTGTGCATTGTTCTTTCTGCTGATTGGTATGAACTCGATGCCGTAAGTTCCAATTGAGAATGCATACTCTTCATCTATTCCGATAACATCTCCGACATTAGATCCATTTCTCTTCACTATTGCTTCTTTGTACATCTCTCTGCACCCGGGGGCTAAGTCACCGATAATGACTCTTGAGTTAGTAGTGAATCTCTTTCCGGAGATGACTCTCTTCTCTTTAGCCGACTGATAGTTGTTTGAGAAGCAGTCCATCGACTCAAGAATGTTGAAGAACCTGAATGCATAAGTCTTTCCCTTCTTTACATACACCTTTTCTAGGCTCTTTACATCATATGGCACAATGACATCGAATGAATCTTCAGCTCTTGTCACTTGGACGTACTGGTAGTTCCAGCCACTGTCATTCACAGTTCTTAGAAGATTCAATGTCAATTCTGTCTGTCCTCCAACTGAGCCAGAAATCCTGTAAGTCTTATTGTAAGTTGGTGCAAAGTCATCTGGATCTATTGAATCTACATAAGTAGGTGGAGTCTCAAAAGACAGTTCAGAATGATCATCACTATTCCCATCAGCCACAATCATCGTTCCTGACAATGACAGATTGAATCCACCCTGCACCATTACATTCAGCTTCACTAATGATCTTTCGGTGTCTACATTCTCAAACCCAGGCTCTGCATAGAATGAAGATATAGTGAAGTGCCTGTCATTCATCGTCTTCTTAGAAGATATAGAAAGGGTCTTCTTGTCATTAGACACGCTCCAAGTCAAGTAAGAAGTGCTTCCACCATCATTGTCTGTGATTTCATAGTCAGCTGAGACTAAAGATGAAATGCTGTTACTGTACATAGCTAAAGTGAAGTAGTCTCTAGAATCTCCGGACTTAATCAAAGCATCATCGCTCTCATCATCTCCATCCGTTATCCTAATGCCATTGAACTTGTATCCATCTACGAAGAACACTTTGTCAGTGTCAATGCAGTCATCATCATTTTCATATCTGCCATTCACTATCACCGGCCTTGCAAACTTGACTGTAGATATTGAAAGACTACTATTCTGTGTAAGATAGTCACCATTTCCATGAGAACCCAATGAAAGTGAAAGACTTTGGTCATTCGTCACATCAATGACATCACCTGATTTATACAAAGCACTTACTGAAAGTTCATATGTAGATGCACCGCTTATTCCAACATTAAGTTCATTTAGGTGACTGCTCTTCTCATCTATGACAAGCTTCTCTATTCTGTCTTTCAATATATCGATGTAGCAGTATGATGTCAGTCCTTCATACTTCGCTGAAATGACAGCTCTTGCATTGTAGACCATTCCAATAAGCCTATCTACTTGCAGGCATACGGAGTTCTCTGATGAAATAAGTCCTTCTGCTACTTTTCTCTTTATATTCGGCATCGTAGAGTATGTAGAAGCTAAAGTTGGAAGATCGATGGTCTCAGTAGTGCTGTCACTGAACTTCAGCACAGCTAAGCATCTTAGCCAATTGGCATTTCTGTCATTTTCATCAGAGCTCGGCATTATCTCTATTCTCTTTCTCATACTACTAGCAGGCTCATTCCAACCACAGATGTAGAAGTCGAATCCAACTACAGTCTTCTTTCTTACTTCAATCTTCACCACATCTACGGCATCCCCAAGCCTTGCGAGCATAAGATAGTCGCCATTGTCTATGTCATCTTCTAAAGAGAATGTCTTTGAATTCTTGTCTATCCTGATCTTAGATGTAGTGGAGAAGCTGCACTGTGAAGTTACATCGTCTTCTGCTCCATCTTCTCTAACTCCAATTACATTGAATGAGACGTCTTTTCTTGAAGTAGTGAACACACTTTCACTTACGTTAAGAACAATTCTCTTATGCTCGTTTGTGTTCACTCTCAATGGAAGCTCGTTGGATAAAGTTGGATTTTCAGCGGAGTCTTTCGCAATGATGAATGTGTCGAACGAGCTGCTTGAATTCTGCAATGACAATGACTTCCCATTTATGGTAGCATTACCAAAGCCGAACTCTAATGAAAGAAGATGTGGTCTTTCCTTTGTCTCCTTCTTCTACATCTACTCTTACATCAAGTTCATAAGATTCGTTGGCGCTAGAAAGAATGGCATTAGGATTCTTCAAATAGTATTCTAAGGGCTTCTCTTTAATTATATGCAGAGATCTGCTGAAACTAATGACATCAGTGTCTACTGTGACAGATGCTGAAATGCTCTTGAAGAACTCATATTCATCACGTGGCAGCATTCTTGGACTTTCAGCTGAATCTAAAATGCTGAAGCTTGCACTGTCTGTGACATCTACCAATGTTTCATTCAGCACTTTTATCTCTGGATTGTTTTCTGCATACTCTATCACATTGCCTGGGACTCTGTCATACTTCAAGTATGCTTTCATTCTCAACTCAAGATTTTCTGAAGAAGTCTTATGCTCTCTTCTTCTATTGTAGACCATAGCAGCATCATTCTTGCCACAGCTTTTCAATGATTCAAGCTTCTCTTCTATCTCTTCATCTACTAGCACTACAGGGATTGGAACTTCCATCTTTCTATTGGAATAGTCATTCATTCCCAGTACGAAAGTCCTATAAGTATCATTGCCAAGTTTGAACCTGCAGAAGACTCTTTCATCTGATATGATGCTTGTCACATCTACTATGACAGATTTTCCACGATGCTCTTGTCCAATTAGATATGGTATTGAAGCATATCTGCCATTCTCGAAGATGCTGAACTTATCATTGCTCTCTGACAGCTTCAGTCTTCTTACATCATGCGTGAAGTCTCTTCTATCAGATGCTTCAAATGTCAAGTCTTTATAGGAGTCTACTGTGCTAGGAATGTTGATTTTGACATACCTGAACATATTTTCAACACTTGAGCCATTCTCTCTCCACCAGTCGACGATGTTGTTGACTACAAGCTTTATCTCATTTGCATCATCAGCATTTATGATGTATATGCTGTTAAGCTCAAGCGTCTTCTCTTTGTCTGCATATGTAATGTAGTTCATTTACAGACTCTCCCTTACTTTGAAATCTTCACTGCAAATGCTTTCGTCTTTCCGTGTACTAGACTCTTCAGCAATGAATGCGACATTCTTGTTAGCTTCATCAATCGCATTGTATCTTATTCTTATTGGATTTTCAGGAACTACCGTAGCAGCATCAGACGGGCCGTATGCAAGCTTTATGCTGCATAGATCTGTGATGTCTACATTGTTCTGCCCGTTTGCGAAGTCAGCCGTCACCCTGTATGAGTAAGTGCTGTTCTCGCTTACTTCGAATGCTCCGACTACATTCATTTTAAGCATCTTGTTTGCTTTCACATATATAGTAGCATATTTCTGGATAGTAGTCCCATGCAGTGTGTATGAAGCTAAGAAAGTGATGAATGCATCTTCACTAATGCTGCCGATGCTTATTCTACTATTTCTTATAGTCACATTGTCATTTGAAATGCATTTGAATTCATATCCACTTGAAACGTTGAAGCTTCTTGTGCTTGTCACTGCAGTCAAAGCAAAAGGAATGCTATCTGTGTTCTCAAAAGTTGTGAACTGCTCAGAAGATCCGTTTATCTTTACTATTAAGTCCGTAAGCACTTCTCCGTGTCACATTGATTGTCTTCTGAAGCTTGTATGAAGTCTCTCTATTCGATATGACTAAAGAGATGCACTGGCTATTTCTCAGCTTGTCAGGCTCAATCGTCATTATGCCATTGCTAAATGACATGCCGTCTCCATTAGACACTGAAATGACAGATGTAGTCGTAAGATCTACTGTAGATCCAGATTTTCTGATGCCAAGAATCTGATACTCTCTATTCTCAGATGAGCTCATATTAGTGTAGTCGACTGAATCTACTATGTTTGTGCTAAGTGAAATGACTTCATCTGGAACAAGCTTTATGTACTTCACTAAAGTCTCTTTCTCAATGTCAGAGAAGTCAGAGTCACTGTAAGACACCTCTAAAGTCCCAAGCTCTTCAACGTCTCCCTGGACTTTGAACTTTGAGTTTCTATCATAGGACCAGTTTTTGAATGAAGATGAGATTATGCATGAACTGGAGACATCATTGACAGTCCCATCTGAATAGACTGCATTCACTTTGACTGTCTTCTCTTCATTTGGCAGTAGAGTAGAGAAGCTGTTTGAGTTCAGAAGCTCAAGCTTCTCAAGCTTTATTGGATGGACTACTACATTCAAGTATGAAGTGTGGATAGCACCTTCATAAGTGAAGTCTGCTTTTATAGGAACTATATGCTGTACATGGCTTTTCTTGAATGTTATCAAGTCATTAGATACTTCAGCATCATTGCTGTCTACTGTGAATGTTACATCATTCACTCTAGCGATTGTCACTGAGCTTGGGTTGTCTTCATCATATCTTCTGCATGCTACAACGTACTGATGGCTTTCTTTCTCGTTGACACTTCTGTCACCCTCGATTGCAAATTCTTCTACTGTCCTGTCACTTAAGCTTCTCTTGTCATTGAAGTCATATGAGCCAAGTACAAACCCCTGGTAGTCAGTCACGGTGTCTGTTGTGACATTTCTCCAACGGCTTCTTCCAAAGTACATTATGTTGTCTATCACATAGTCTTTTATCTCCACAGCGACTGAGCTAAGACGGTCATTGAAGTTGAATGTAGTCTTACTTAAGTCAGCCAGCTTTCTCCAAGTCGGCTGAGCTTCAGAGAAGATGTAGAACAAATTGGTGTCAATGGTGGAGACTATCGATTGTGGATTAGTGAAGTCCTTCGTCTTTGAAAGCTCTATCTGAAGCTCGTATTCATAGCCATTCTTTAAGAAAGATGGGACAATGAATCTTGCGAACTTGTAGATGTCAGAGAACATGTTTATGTTCGTAAGCTCATCAGAAATTCCATTGACGACTTCTTTTATCTCATTGATGTTAGCAGCAGTCAGTACATACTTGCTGTTCTGGTTCAATATCCACGAGTCTTCTTTATTTGGAAACTCTATCTTTAGCTTTGGCTTGCTCATACCACTTGCGCCTTGAATCTATATGAAGTATTTATTGCAGAATAAGAAAAGCGAGCATTGCTGCTCGCTTCTTCATAACACAATTGAGACACATTCTTTAGTCTTTCTCTGGAAACTCTCGCAAGAAGTCTTTGTATTGGATGTTGTGCATACAGAACTTAAGCCATTGCCTGGAAAGCCAATACCAAAGCATTATCTTTCCTTTGTACTTTTTCTTTACTTCTTGAGCTCCATCTGAATTGTTGAACAAGACACACACCCACCATGTCCCATTCATAACCAAGCAGAGAAGAAACTCATCATTCTTCAGTCTTTCATTGATTTTCTCTAACGAGATGTCATCAGCTGTTATGTTCTTTTCAGTCTTGCTTCCAAGAATGCCAATGTACTCTCCATTCCTAGCTAGGAACTCTTCAATAGCTTCGCCTCTTGAGTCAATGTAGAAAACCATTTTAAGAAAACTCACATCATCTTATATTAGAATATAATACAAAGCACTTCATTTTTCAATGAGCATTCGACATAGTCTTTCATAATAAATAGGATAAAAGGCGTGAATGTTGATGCTTAAAGCATTTGGAATTCTAATATGAAGATAAACAATCCATCGAAGTTTTTCGTCGCCACACCTGGCTCAGATGACTACTACACTTTGCAGAATCGTGCAAAGGTGATGACGCGTGGCGATGTCATCAGGAAGTTCGCCGCGACTGACTCTCCAAATGAGTCAGACTGGCATCTAAAAGAGATTGACGGAGAAGACACTTGGGTGAAGTTCAGCTTCGACGCTGGACATTCTTACCCTCTTAAGTTTAAGTATAAGAATACTTTGATACTGAAGTCTATATACAAAGGCAGGCCTACTGCTGGAACGAAGATGACATTCGACTTTTCAGGCTATTCTGACATCGACTTCATTTCAATAAGGAACGGACGTGTCTCTGTCTATGCACTAAATGATGAAGGCTACGTGACAGCTCTTCCATTCTATAGGTATAAGTTCAATGGAAACAGGAAATGCTTAGATGTCATCCTCACTATGGATCCTCCAGAAGACAGCACTGACACTATGCTTCAGCTCGAGCTTGATGGGCACTCTGCGATGGCGATGGCAGTTCCAGTTCCAGTGTTTAGTGCAGTCATTCCTTTAGACCATGTTGACTCTTACCAATACGATGTCCAAGAGAATATGGGAGGCGTTCTTCTTGACGGCAATAGCAATTGGAAGAGTACGAACTACTCTCTGGTCAATGCGACGGAGCTATGGTTCAGCTTGAAGTCAGCTGATCCGAATGTTTCTGGCAACATCTGCATTGAGATAACATGCGGAACTTACATATCAGATTCAATAGTGATACCTGTAAGCAGTGAAGACTATGTAAGTGTGAAGGTTCCTCTGCCAGCTGGAACTTCTCTTACAGGCCAGCTCAATTTTAGAAGAGTCGCTGACAATCCTCTTGATACTTTGAGAGAAGGCACTACTGTGATTGGATGCTATCTTGCTCAGATACAGTATAAAGTGTACACTTGATTTTAGCATAAGCTTCTTTAAGAAAGTCCTATAGAGAGTTATTTTCTTTTTATAGGATTTTTTTGTCTATGAATGAAGAAGCATTAGATTTAGTTAAGCTAGCTATAGAGAAGTCGAAAAGTAGAGTAGACACTTTGTTCTTCAAAATCGTCAAGGCTGATGATGAGTATAAGCTTGTGCAGTATGTTGGCCCTAGTAAGTCTAATAAGACGATGATGAGTGAAGGATGGAACAGGCATGAGTACTTGAAGAACTTCATCAATGAAAGCTATCCTATATTAGACATAAATGACTTCAAGTCAGAAGATGGCATTTGCATTGTAAAGAAGTCTGAAGATGATGAGATGAAAGATGAGCTTAAAGAAATCGTAGAATACTACAATATGAACAGGTGTCTCTATGCAGAGTTCATCGGCTTTAAGAAGATCCTTGACGCTCTTAGCATAGACTTCTTGAAGTTCCAGACTTTCGAAAGCTTGCATGACTTTGTGAAGTCTAGCATTGAGAAGATGTCGATTCTTCAGACTGACAAAGCGAACTTTATGATGAAATTGGCTGAGTCAGAGATGTCTATCATTAGAGAGCTGGAAAAGATGAATATCGATCGTCCATTGTATTTTTTGTCTAAGAAGTTCAAGCATTTCTTGATAGTAGTCTAAATGTGGAGCGAATGATGATAGATATTTCCGATTCATACTATAGAAGAAGCTCTTGCATTTTCGGAATTAAAAGAGAGAACGAAGAGCTTAATGCGTTGTCACCAAAGAATCAGAAGTATGAGTGGCCCGTCAATGACTTATGGGCAGTTGAGAATAGAAGACTGAATGAAGACGCCGGTCTTGTAGAGACAAGCATCAATTTAGCCAATGCAAGTCCAAGCATTACGTTCATTGCTTCTTACTCTATAGATGAGTCTAATGTTCCGTCATTGCCAATCTTCAAGTCGAATGCAAGAATGAAGTATTCAAGCGATAGAAGTGTAGACTTCAGTTCAGGAAATATCCAGATTTTCAAGCAGGGTGACGACTACATCAATAAAGTAGTAGACATACACGCGAATGTCTTTAGGTGCAGAGACGGTCTTTTCAATGAGCTTTGCTTCAATGTATGCTATAAGAGGACGAATGAATTGAACATTGACAAGTTCAGCATTGAGCTTGATGATGAGTTCATCAATAGATGCAGTACTTTCATGGTGTCATTCAATTCATCAAAGTTGACTGCTGAACTGTCGATAGATGGCAGACTTAAGAAGACATTTCCACTTGGTGTCTTTCATTCAATGAATCTTCCATTAAGCACTCCTTTCGATAAGAGCAAAGAGAATATGACCTTGAAGATTGGTGACAAAAAAAGAAGCATTCTCAGAATAGAGAATGCTTTAGTGATAAGCTCTTACCTCAATCTAATTTCTTAAGCTTTATCCCACATGTCTTTAGCATTTCATCAACATTTTCATTCTTGTTGAATAGATCATACTCTTCATCATAGTATATCTTCTTTATTCCCGAATTGCATATCATCTTTAAGCAGTTGTTGCACGGATGAAGAGTACTGTACATTACTGAGTCTTTTATAGATATCCCATTTTCTGCGGCGAATATTATTGCATTTATCTCTGCATGGACTTCGAAGTCTTCACTGAACTTATGATGCTTCATTCTATCGAAGTCAGTTTCATTGAAGACTTGGTCACAGTTGCAGAACTTCTTGGGAGTTCCGTTTATGCCAGTTGAAAGTATTCTTCCGTCTTTAACTAGAATTACACCAACTTTGTGGGACACACAATGAGACAGCTTAGCGATCTCGTGTGCTATGTTCATATATATTCTGTCTTTG
>Ga0265298_10005094_pt1 | contig 16593 bp, 17 predicted proteins | sample AusTroGonzalo_MG_3_FD_193486 | JGI IMG/M metagenome (GOLD analysis project Ga0265298, IMG submission 193486) | Bovine rumen microbial communities from tropical cattle in Woodstock, Queensland, Australia - Gonzalo_01 | ecosystem: Host-associated > Mammals > Digestive system > Stomach > Rumen ... | reverse complement strand
AGTGTCCGAACCGACTTCCTCGCACGGTGACTAATGACTGACTCTATAAGTTTCACGTTGCTGTTTTCGCCGCAGAGAACGCAAAGATCGCAAAGGCGCGATCCGAGTGCATGTGAGCAACATGCGCAAGAAGCTTCCCGCCGGCGAGCGACTTGTCGCCAAGCGTTGCGTCGGCTATGCCCTTGTGCGTGGCTGAACCACGCTAGGCTCGCCCGTATGGTTTCGACGGCTTATCGTCGTCGCTGCCAAATCCGATACGGCATCGTGGCGCCTTTCTGGAGTTTGCCTTTCATGGCGCCATGCATGGTGGTATGTGCAAATTTTGCACATACCACTTCTCGCTCAAGTTCGCCTTCCTTGAAAATGTTGGCGATATGCTTTGTGATTACGGATCGCTCGCGCCCGAATAGCCGGCACATCTGCTCCTGTGTCAGCCAGACGGTTTCGCCATCTGTCTGGACCTCAAGACGAATGTCGTCCGCTGTCTTGTAAACTACGATTTGCTTGTCCATGTCTCGCTCCCTTCGTTGAGATGGGTATATTATCTCATATTCATGTCGAGCTATCGTTAAGCTATCGTTAAGATTTGACCGCGGCATTTGATTGCTTTCGCTGCGGGGAGTTTTGGAGTCTTGGAGTATGGAAGAGCCGGCCTCCGTGTCGGCCACAGGGGGGCGTCGCTCCGCGACGCAACAAGAAAGTCCCAACCGCCGGTAGGGCGCGGACTCCGGCCGCGCCGCAGGTACAATGCGCGGCCCGCGGGTTCCCCGCGCTGGTTTGGCCCCCATTCCGCCCTCCTCCGCCATATTCGGCCAAAAAATGCCGGTTTTCGTGCGATTTCGTCCTCTTTTGATAACTCGAAACGCCGCAAAGACCTCTTTTTGGTATATTACTTGATGTTTGGATAGGAATATCCGAGCGCACATAGCTCCCCGACGAGACCCGCCGCGGAGAGGCCGGCAGGATCGTCCATCGGTTGCAAACCGGTCTTCTAGAACTACAACATTCTAAACACATGTGGGCACCTCGCAGACCCAATAAAATAGATGCATTCGTGGTCTCTTTGTGTCCAAATCATCACACACAGTGTGACAAAACCTTTTTCAAGGATAGTAGGTTCCCCTGCTGTTGCCGCTGTGTCACATTCGATTCTCTCACTATCACATATTGCAATAAGTGACGTGGCGTGAGTGGGTGTGGAACTGGTGGCGGGAGTGCAAGCGACGGGGGTTCATGGCTGGTTCAAGGTACGTCACATATTGCAATAAGTGACGGGGAGGAAGGGGGTGCCGGGGGAGTATGGGTGCGAGGGGATGGCCGGATGGAGGGGCGGAAGGGGTGGGGTAGAGGCGCGCGGGGAGGCGATGCGTCACGAGCCGTAGCGCGATGGATGGCGCTGCAATGGCAGCCCTAGCGCGCATGTGTGCGAAAATGCCGCGCAATCGCGCGTTTCTGGCGTTTATGTTCCCAGTCAACCCTGTCCCCTAACCCCTGACTCCTATCCCCTGATCCAGAACTCGTCCGCCAAGCAAACTGCAGCGGCACGGGAGAAATTCTTGATAAGTGCGTCGAATATGGTCTGGCGCGTCCAGAGTTCGACCCGACGGTCGGCTTCTTCAAAACGGTCATCTGGCGTGCGGATCGCACCAAAGGGGCTAGTCAGGGGCTAGTCAAAGGGGCTAGTGGCGTTGTGCCCAAGAAGCGGGCCCAAGAAGCGGGCCCAAGAAGCGGGCCCAAGAGGCGGGGCTGGTCGGCACCCAGTCGCGGCACCCAGTCGGCACCCAGTCGCGGCACCCAGTTAGTTGCGGAACCGAAGGGTCTATTTAGGAGCGTGTCATATCGTTTTGTGATGTTCCGCGCTCAACGAAAGAGCTGTTGGACATGGTCGGCCGTAGTGACAGAACGAAGTTTAAGAGATTCGTGTTGCGAGTTTTGATGGATGACGGCGTGTTGGAATGGACCATCCCGGACAAGCCCAACAGCCGACATCAGAAGTATCGGCTTACAGCCAAAGGTCGTAAGCTTGCCGCGACATTGGCGAAAAATGCTGCCAAGCCTAAAGGAAAGGGGCGCGCCAAATGAAACTTGCGCACTCTGCGCCCCTGCGCCTCTGCGTTAAACACTTTATAAAAAAGCTACCCACCACTCTCCAACTCCAACTCTAAACTCCAACTCCTAACCCCTATCCCCTGACTAACCCACCAACCCTCAACCCACAAACCCACCACCCTCTCTTTTTGGTACAATACACATTGCCAGGAACGGGGAAGTCGGAGAAGTAAATGCAAGACAAGCGCATAATCGAAGTCGTGGGAGCCATCATACGCGAAGGCGACCACTATCTCGTCGGACAGCGCGCCGCGCACAAGACGCAGGGCGGACTGTGGGAGTTCATGGGCGGCAAGATCGAGCCGGGCGAGACTCCGGAACAGGCGCTTGCGCGCGAATGCCGCGAAGAGCTCGACCTCGAGATCGAGAACGAGCGCATTATCGATTCCGTCATACACGAATACCCCGAAAAGACAATCCGCCTCACACTCATCTCCTGCACGCCCAAACTTGGGTCCGTCCCCCGCGCGAACGAGCACCAGGCCATCCGCTGGGTGACAACGGATGAGATGCGCGAAATGGACTTTGCGCCTGCAGACAAGGAGCTGATCCAGAAGCTGTTTACCTAGCACCCCTCTGCCGCAGGCGTTCCAAATCTGCCGCGGGACGACAATGTCCATTGCTTTCCAGAAAAGGGCTGCACGAAATAGATGAACGGCAATGAATGCTGTCAATTTGATGGTGGTATCGGTATCAAAATGACAATATCGATATTTACCCTCTTGTCAAATAGACCCCAAAAATGGTATCATATTGACATGAATAATTTTGAAAAGGTATATGATGCTGCCGCAGACAGGCATGGGCTCATAACGGTGGAAGATGCCGCCGATCTTGGCATCCACCGCAAGCAGCTGCTTTCGTGGGAGTCGATGGGGCGGATTGAGAGGTGCGGGCGCGGTGTCTATCGGCTCAGGCACCATGTTCCGACGCCATACGACCATTTTGCGGAGGCTGTCGCGCTCGTCGGGCGCGGATCTGTCATATACGGTGATGGAGTCCTCGCCATGCACAATCTCGCCCTCGTCAATCCTCCGCAGATTCAGGTTGCCGTCGCAAAGCGCGTCCGCCGCGCCTTGCCGGAGTGGATACGTCTTGTGAAGAAAACAGATGACGTCCGAGAGGATTCGTTCGAGGGGATTGCTTGCCAAAGAGTCGCGGACGCAATCCGCACATGCCGTGGCACGGTCATGAAGGAGCGACTTCTGGATGCAATAAACGAGGCTGCGCGGCAGGGTCTTGTCGACCGCCAGGAGTATAAAGATCTGAAAAGGGAATTTGCAAAATGAACCGCCCAAACACGTGCGCCAACCTTATCAAGGCGATAAACAGGGTCGCCGGCCCCAGTCGTGACGCGCTTCGCCTCAGTCGTGCGATAGCCAACGTCATTGTCGCTCAGATGCTTCCTGACGGTGTCGTCAAGGGCGGAAGCTCCTTGATGTTCCGCTACGGAGGAGACGCCACTCGTTACACGCGCGACATGGACACGGCGCGTGTCATGTCGCTTGATGCGTATCTCGACAAACTCGAAGCAAGTCTCAAGTCGGGGTGGAACGGTTTTACAGGAAGGTTGCAGCGCGTAGAGCCTCCGCATCCTGCCGGTGTCCCGCAAGGTTATGTTATGATTCCCTACGACATCAAGCTCGCCTATAATGACCGCTCGTGGCAGACCGTGAGAATAGAAATCGGCCATAACGAGATAGGCGACGCAGACGAGGCCGAAATGGAAGATGCATCCGATTTGGCTGCGATCCTTGAGCAACTTGGCTTCCCGCGTCCAAGACCAATCCCGGTGATGAAGCTCCCTTACCAGATTGCGCAGAAACTTCATGCCGTCACGACGGAGGGAGCTGACAGGCCGCACGATCTTGTGGACTTGCAACTAATGTGCAGGCATTCCGAGATTGACCTTGCCGCAGCCAAGGCTATATGTGTCAGGTTGTTCGACTACCGCCGCCGGCAGTCGTGGCCGCCGACGGTGGCAAAAGGCATTGGGTGGGATTCTCTTTATGAAGAGTCTGGACGTGGGCTGGAGGTGCTTCCGACTTGCGACGAAGCCGTGAAGTGGGCAAACGAACTTATCGCGTCCATTGCTAAGGCGTAAGGAGCAGATGATGAGGATAATGGCGACGTCTGACTTGCACGGCAACCTTGAGGGGGTTGACCCCAGGGGCGCGGATGTCGTTGTCCTCGCGGGCGACATTGCGCCACTGCGCGGACGCGGCGTCTGGCACATCAACGACCAGAAGAAGTGGATCAACAAGCGCTTCCGGGAATGGACTTCGTCTTACCCCGACATCCAGTTTGTCGTCATCCCCGGCAACCACGACTTCTTCCCTATTGCTCACATACTATTCAAGGACAGTGAAATCGACTGGAAGTTCGACTTCTCGCCGAACGTTCATTTCCTCGGCGACAGGGGAACGGAAATCGACGGCGTGAAATTCTACGGGACGCCTTGGGTCCCGATCATCTCCTACTCGTGGGCGTTCGAGGGAGAGCACGGTGAGCTCGTCAGCTGGTTCTCGAAGATCCCCTCCGGACTGGACGTCCTCGTCACGCACTCCCCGCCGCGCATCCCCGGTAGCGACGTCGACCGTTCGCTCCAGACGGACTCCGAGCACTTCGGATCGCCCGAGCTGACCGAGGCGATCATGGAGAAGCGTCCGCGCTTTGTCTTCTGCGGACACATCCACACGGGCCAGCATGGCGGCGTAGACTTTGGGGACAGTCGCATCTACAATGTCTCGCGCCTCGACGAACGCTACGAGATCGCCTACGAGCCGACTTGGGTGGAATTGTAGCAAGCGCGCGCAACGGCGTTGCCAGTAGGGTCAAGGTCTTTGGCTGGGACTGTCAGGGTTTTGACCCAAACCCTTGACCTCTTTGCCCTCAGACCCTGACACCTTTGGCCTCAGACCCTGACCCTCTAGTTTTGTCTCGCGCAGAGTCGCAGAGAATTTTGCGCTGGCGCGCGACCACGAACGCCGGCAGGGCATGTCGAATCGCCTGTGGCGATCTGCGGCGTCCGCGTCGCGTGCGGTCTTGAGACTTCGTCTCGTCCGCCGCGGCGCATCCGCCGCGCCCTGACGGGCTCGACACGCCCTCCGGACACGAATGCGGGCCTGACGCCCGACACGAACCAACACGAATAACCACTGCTGTCTCCATTTTCGTGAATATTCGTGTCCTGCGAACGGCGCACCCCGAAAGGGGCGGGGGAATGTTGCCAATGTGAGAGTGTTGCCAATAGCCAATCCCAATTTCCAATGGGGCAGGCCGGCATCGTAAGACTGGATGGATGAATTGGTAATTGGCAACATTGGAGCTGGCAACATTTCCACATTGGCAACATTTGTCAGTCTCCCCTCTGCGCGAGATTCTCTCATTTCTCGTATTTCCTTGATTTTTCCTTTCAAAAATGATAAAATATAGATATCAAAACGAAAGGAAAATGGTATGAAAGCTAAACACAAAAAAGCGCCGGCCAAACCGAAAGCTCGTTATGAAGTCCGCCTGAAATTCTGGAAGGATGGGGAGGAAAAGAGCGCCTTGGAAGGGACGTTCTCGACCAACTCGCTTCGCGCGGCTCGCGCGGAATTCCGCAAGAAGCTCAGTTGCCTTCTGCCCTACGACGAGCTGAGCCAGGCGGTGCAAGACGACATCATCGCGGCCGGACATGTCGTGGCCAACGGCACGTTCGTCCGCGACACCAATCGCATGGCGATGTTGTTCATCGACTGGGAGAACGCGAATCCGCGTCCGCCGATGTACGGCTTCGGCCAACTCCCCCACGGATTCTCCATCCAGCGCTTCGACCCCGATTGACCACCGCGCGCATAGGGTCGCTCAAACAAAAAGCCCAAACCCGATAGACCAACAGCGAATCAATCTCGCTGACGTGGAATATCAGACTTGGACTGTGCGGACATTATACTAAATCGTTTCCCTGATCCGCAACCGGAAACTGGCGCGGCAAAACCGACATCGACGCGCACCTGCGCGTCGTCCGCGCGCACTTGCGCGTGATCTAGCGCGGCAAAACAGACATCGACGCGCACCTGCGCGTCATCCACGCGCACTTGCGCGTCTCCCGCGCGCACCTGCGCGTCGAATATTGGGGCAAAAATGACGCGGACGCGCACTTGCGCGCGGATAGCGAATTTCACCCTCAAGAAGTGCTGCTTTTGGTATAATATTCACTGTCAGAACGGGAACGTTACTGGCCTCATAGCTCCCCGACGAGAACCGCCGCGGAGAGGCCGGCAGGATCGGCCATCGGTTGCAAACCGGTCTCCTGAAATTACGACACACGAGAAACTCATTGCGTGGTTTGCAAGACGATACCCTATTCACACAATTTGGGGTGTCGTCTTGACATGTGTTTGAGTAGGCCGTCGTAAGCCTTCAGGAGCATGTGCCAAGGCGCGCCCCTCTAACCAACAGAGAGGCGCGCCTCTTTGTTTACTGGAGCAGTTGAGGAGTAAACAGACGAGAAGCACTGTGCACCACAACACTTTGCCAGTCGGCAAGGTGGAAGCTCCTGCTTGCCTTGTAAAAACATCCCCCTCTGCTGTTAAGAATCGAAAACAGATAAGGTTCGTTGATCTTTTTGCGGGATGTGGCGGTTTATCGGAAGGGTTTATTCAAGCGGGTTATGCCCCTGTTGCCCATGTGGAAATGAATGAGGCAGCCTGCTTCACGCTCAAGACCCGGATGGCCTATCATTGGCTGAAGAAGAACGGCAAGCTTGCCGATTATTGTGCCTACCTGAGAGGTGAAATCTCACGGGATGAATTCTACAAAAAGATTCCTCAGCAAATCCTTGATTCGGTGATCAACGAAGAGGTTGGCGAGGAGACCTTAAAGTCTCTGTTCGAGAAGATTGATGCTGCGAAGGGGGATGGGGCAATTGACTTGATCGTGGGCGGTCCGCCATGCCAGGCGTACTCGCTGGTGGGACGGGCTTCGGACAAAAAGCACATGAAGGGCGATCCGCGCAATTACCTCTTCAAGTTCTACATCAAGTTTCTTGAGAAGTATCAGCCCAAGTGCTTTGTGTTTGAGAATGTCATCGGGCTGCTGTCTGCGGCGGATGAAAACGGCAAGAAATACTTGGATATGATGAAGGAGGGCTTCAAGGCCGCCGGATATGCCGTGGATCATCGTGTGATCAACACGAAAGAGCTGGGCGTGCCCCAGGCGCGAAAAAGGGTGATCATTATTGGGCAGCGGGATGTTGAGAAGGTTGAGTATCCCGTTATCGGTGGTACGGAGTTCGCCTATACGGTCGGTGATATGTTTGCTGGGTTGCCGCACATGAAAGCCGGAGAGCATAAGGAACCGTTCGATATCAAGGTGAAGGGCAAGGGCCGGGAGTCACTGGAAGCGACATCGGTTCTGGACGAGGACGTGCCAGTTACGCAGCATCAGGTGCGTCCGAATAACAAGACGGACCTTAAGATTTACAGACGGGCGGTTGCGCTTTGGAACAAGGGTAAGCGTCTCAGCTATGAGCAGCTGCCAAAGAGCCTGCGTACTCGGACGAATCTTACGTCGTTCAGGGATCGCTACAAGGTTGTGGACGGGGCGGCACATGCGAGCCACACGGTGATTGCGCACATCGCGAAGGACGGGCATTACTATATACATCCGGACATTGAGCAGAACCGTTCGCTTTCGGTCCGCGAGGCGGCGCGTTTGCAGACTTTCCCGGACAACTATTATTTTGAAAGCGGTTCGCATCAGGCCGGACGTGCCGCGCCGTATCGTCAGATCGGCAACGCCGTCCCCGTGATGTTGGCCAAGAAAATTGCGGATGCGATGAAGGGATTTTGGAAATGAGCGCTGTAACAAAAGAATATAAGGTCATTCGTCCTGCGGGACGCTTGATGTTGACAATTGGCCGTGACCTTATCAAGAGTCCATCTTCCGCTCTTCTAGAGTTGGTTAAGAATGCTTATGATGCAGATGCGCCGGATGTTACCATTAGCATGATGGCGGATCGGGTAAAGAAACGTATTTGCATTGTGGTCGAGGACCATGGGCATGGGATGACAAATGATGTTGTAAAGAATATCTGGCTTGTTCCTGCTACCGGTGATAAGTTGCGAAGGAAAAAGAGTCCCAAGGGACGGGTGATGCAGGGGCGCAAGGGTGTTGGTCGTTTTGCCTCGGCTATTTTGGGAGATGGCTTGCTGCTGGAAACAGTCGCTGATTCTGTTCGGACGAGTGTGGAATTGAATTGGAATGAGTTTGAAGATGGCCGATATCTTGATCAAGTTAAGATCCCGATCCTCAAGTCAACGGAGAAGTCTGGATCGGGAACCAAACTCACAATTACTGGCGGTGAAGATTATCTGGAACAGTGGAGCGAAAAGCAGCTTGATCATGTGATCTACGAGCTGAAGAAACTTGTCCCGCCGGAATTGGAGAACGAGATTGATCGCAAGAAGCGGCGGAAACGTGGTTTTGAAATCAAGGTGCGGATCTCTGGGTTTGGAGACAGAGATCGTAATGAGGTTCTGAAGCCATTCCCGCTTGTGGAGCTGTATGATTATCGGATTTCGGGTGTTTTGCATGCAGATGGGCGGGGCGTGTTCACGTATTCTTGTAACTGCTTTAAGAATCAGCAGGCTGAAAAGATCATCGGTAAGTATAAACCGACAGGATGTGGCGAACTGTCCTTTGACATAAGAGTCTACGATCGCGATAGAAGTGCGATTGAGAAGTTAATAGCACGAGGCTTGCGCGATGACCAGGGCGAGGCGCTTGCTTATCAAGAGGCACTCAGGCTTCTCAATAGTGCCTGTGGCATAGGCGTATATCGTAATGGATTTCGCATCAGTCCGCTTGGCGACCCTGAATATGACTGGCTGGAGTTGAACAAGAAAAGGGTTCAATCGCCAGCGCGGTGCATTGGCAGTGATCAGGTGATCGGTTATATTGCCATAGAATCCGAGGAAGAATCTAATCTGATTGAGAAGAGTGCACGTGACGGTTTACGTGAAAATGTGGCCTACGCGGAGTTCAAGCGGTGTGCTGCAGAAATTATCAAAGAACTTGAGGTGCGACGGTATAGATTCCGCAAGGACATGGGATATGGGCGCATCGCCCAGAAGTTGGGGCAGCGGCTGTCTGCTGCATTTGGTTACGCAGAGTTTCGGAAAAAGATCGTGAATCGACTCCGCAAGGAGAAGGCTTCCAAGGAGGCGGTTGACGACATTCAGAATCTCATCGATGAAAAGGAAGACGAGCAGGCCAAGCTTCTTGAGGATCTTAATGCATCGTTTGCGGTCTATCAGGGACAGGCTACCTTGGGTAAGATCATGAATGTTGTCCTGCATGAAGGACGGCGGCCGCTGAATTATTTGACAAACCAGATTCCGAACTTGCGCTTCTTCCATGATGAGTATGTCAAGACGAAAGACGAAGAAGACTTCTCGGAGGTTGATCGTCTGTTGGATGGGACCGTGGAACAGGTGCAGTGTTTTACGGGAATATTTGACAAGCTTGATCCTCTGGCCGTTTCAAAGCGCAAGGGTGCGAAACAGGAACGACTGAGTGTGATCATCGAGGACTCGCGTCGTGTCTTTGAGGAACCGTTGGACCGGAACAAAATATCCTGTGACATTGATTGCGATCCGCAACTGAAGTTTGCATGTTGGCGGCAGGATATGCAGGCCATATTTGTCAATCTTATCGAGAACAGCATTTTTTGGATGGTTGACAAGGAATCCAAGGTCCGCAAGATAACCATTCGCGTGAAGACGGACGAAAAGGGCTTTCCGACAATAGATTACCGTGACACAGGTCCGGGCATCGATAAGGAACATATCGAGTCCGGTATCATCTTTGACCCTGGGTTTTCAACGAAGACTGAGGGTACGGGGCTTGGGTTGGCGATTGCTGGCGAGGCGGCGCAGCGCAACGGGCTGCAGGTCAAGGCGCTGGAAAATGCTTCTGGCGCTTATTTCCGTATTGAGCCGATAACGTCTGAGAAGGAGACGACATGAGACTTCTGATAGTTGATGATGCGACGACAGATCTGGATGCATGCCGGACGTCAAAAGAGCGCTGGAATCGTTCTCACTCCGGTGAGAGTGTGATAAGCGAGCTTGTTGAAATCAAGACATATCCTGATGCGCGCCAGTATTTCAAAAGCCATGATGCGTGTGCCATCGATGGAATCATTTTAGATTTGAAACTTGCCGAGCAGGCAGATGCAGGGCAGTTGTTGATTGATGACCTAAATGCCATGCATCGGCGTATGCCGATTGTTGTGTTTACGGCAACTCAGGATCCTTTGAGCTTCCAGTATTTGCTTGGCGCATTTAAGAAGGGCGATAAACCGTATGATGCTGCGTTTGAACGGTTTGAAATAGCGCAGAAAGTCGGTCTGACTAAGATTCTCGGATGTGATGGTGTGATAGATCGGCAATTGAAGGATATCTTCGACAAGGCGATTGTACCAAGATTGGATTCATGGAAGAAATATGTAGATGCTGCTGGTAGTGAGAATGCCGAAAGGGCGTTGTCAAGAAGTGTTGTCATGCATTTGCATGAGGCGATGGATGAAGATGATGCATATGCGCCGGATGAGTTCTATGTTTCCAATTTAGAGGATTCAGATTATGTTAAATCGGGAGAAGTTCTTAGGCGTAAAACGGGAGGTTCTCCCAGCCAATATGTGGTTGTAATATCTCCAGCCTGCGATCTTGCATTGTATGGGGATCCATGCAAGCCCAAGAGTGACGTCGTTCAGGTGTGTGAATTGGAAGCAGCGGAAGCATTGTTAAAAAGCGTGGGCGGATGTATTTCGAAGAGTGTTGCCAACAAATCTAAAAAAGCAGGAGATGATTCGGAAACTGTGCAAAAGAAATCGGCTGCTGCAGTTCGGTCATTTAATGATAAGGTCTTTTCTAACCAGTACACATTATATTATCATTATTTTCCGGCTGCCGTTGATTTTGATGGTTTTGTTATGAACTTTCGGCGGCTGAAAACGCATACTCACGCAGAGGTCTCGAATGAATATGTCAAGACAGGTTATATTGTCTCGCCAAACTTTTTTAGAGACATTCAGTCGCGATTCTCTGCATATTATGGGCGTCAAGGTCAGCCAGTCATTTGTGTGGAACGATAAATGAATCAGGTGCGAGATTTTTCCGACAAGCGGATTTCGAGCCGATGCTGCTTTTGTGGCGGCGACGGATCGACGGGGGATCATGTGCCGTCGAAGGCTTTTTTTGACGAGCCGTTTCCCGAAAATCTCATGATAGTGCGGTGTTGCAAAGAATGCAATAACAGTTTTTCTGCTGACGAGGAATATGCGGCTTGTGTGATCGAGGTTGCGAGATGTGGTTCGCTTGATGTGGAACGAGAGAAAGTTAAGCGGATGCTGGCACACAATCAAACTGGGTGTGCAGGTGTTTTGTCGGCAGCGGAAGCGATTCGAACGAATGCGTCGCCGCGAGTCAATGATTCAAAAATCGAGAAGATTATCGGGAAGATTGCCAGAGGGCTTGCAACTTTCCTTGCTGGCATGTGGGTGAGTGATCTTCAATGTGAAATGATGATATTGCCAAAACTTTCTCATGAGGAAAGAATGGCGTTTGAAGAATCGCAAGGGCATGAGGTTTGGCCTGAGGTTGGGTCTCGACTTATGCAAATGATGGTCGTTTGCGATCATGATGTTCTGATGCCTCAATGGGAGGTGTGCCAGAAAGATCGTTTCAGGTACCTGATAATTCAAGAAAGTGACTATTGTGAAGTTCGCATGGCTTTCAGCGAATATCTAGGTGTGATAGCAAAGTGTGCATAAAGATTTTAAAGGGAAACAATGACAAAGAAAATAAGTGATTCTGTCGGAAGGCGATCCAAGGCGCTTCGCGTTTTTGAAGGGTTTTCCGCATATGGCGGTGCAGCGTTTGGATTGAGGCGATCTGGAATCAAGCATGAGGTCGTCGGCTATTCCGAGTTCTTCAAGGGCACGCACGGTCTGTGAGGAGGAGAAATATGGCACAGAAACTTTTAAGGGCTAAGAAATCGAAGATCGCACCAAAGAAGGATGTGAGTGCTGACGTAGGTGTAGTCCTTGTTGGAACGTACAAGGAAAAGCAGCTTGCGTGGATTCGGAAGAACATGGTGTACAATTACCCCATCGGCGAAGGCGATGAGCTGAAACCGGAGTCCTGTGCTAATGTCAAGGAGCTGTGGTTGTATGCGAGCGCGAAGGCGAAGAGGCATTGCTTCTCCGCTGAGTTTGTCGGCATCCAGACCAAGGATGAGTTCCTCGCGGCGAATCCAACATACAAGAAACTAGGACCAAGTAGACACACGCGGTATTTGGTCTTTAAGACCAAGAGCCTTGAGTACGGTCCGAAGCTCGAAGGCACAACCGTCTTTGCCCGTGTGAGTGACTTCTCCAGTGGGCGGTCGAAGAAGGTGGCGAAGGCCATCAAGCAATTCCACGACGGTGGCGAGTTCGGGAGCCTCGCCGATTATCTGCCGACTGAACTTTCCAAGTTGCCGCGTGAGCAGTTGCGCGTCTGCGAGGCGGGGGTACAGTTGAATTTCTTCCCTGTTTTGTTGAAACCGGTTCAAAGTATGAAAAAGTATGCGATTCCGAGATTTACATTCATAGATTTGTTTGCTGGGTGTGGTGGTTTATCGCTTGGGCTTGAAAGAGCTGGTTTTACCCCGCTCTTAGTGAATGAGCTTAATCCAGATGCGCTCAGCACGTATCTGTTAAACCGTAGGGATGAGTTCCCATGGCTCTGTGACAACAATGTATCTAACGTAAAGGATCTTGTCCTCGACGAAAACTTGCTTGATCGATTCCATGCATCAATAAGGAGGGATCTTGGAGTTGATATTTACAAGGGGGAACTCGATTTGATTTGTGGAGGACCGCCATGTCAGGGGTTTTCAGGTCTTGGTATTCGTCGGTCGTATTCTGTTGAGAAGAAACAATTGCCATCTAATTACCTTTATCAGGACATGGCGTTTCTTATCAACAAGATTCGCCCAAAGATCTTCTTGTTTGAGAATGTCAGGGGGTTGTTGTCTTCTCGCTGGACGGATAATGGTGAAAAGGGTGAAATATTCAGAGATGTGCTGAAGACGTTCAGGGATATAGGTGCATATCATGTACGCTATAAACTTGTTCATGCTAAGGATTACGGAGTGCCCCAGAATCGACCTCGAATTCTGATTGTTGGATTGCGCAAGGATGTTTTCCCCGAGCCAACAACAAAGAGCGATGATGCGGTACTGGCAGGATTCCTTCCGAAGCCAATAGGAGGGTATCCGACGATAGAAGAACTTTTGAGCGATTTGGTCGATACAAGGTATGTACGGGGAACTGTTACGGAGACATATCCCCGTGCGCCGCAGAACAGTGTCCAGAGACAGTTGCGCACCAAGAGAGACGGAACTGTGTTTGCAGCTGGAGATGCTGTTTCTGAAATGGAATACAGCAATCATTCTGACTATATCGTTGAAAAGTTCACAGAGATGATTCGCAACGGAGGTGAGATTCCAGAGCGCTTTAGGACAAAGAAGTTTGCGCAAAAGGTCCTTCCTCGAACATGGGGGAAGGATGGTCCCACCATTACGGCATGCTCCGCGCCTGATGACTATGTACATTTTTGCCAACCTCGTTCGTTGACAGTACGCGAATGGGCGCGTTTACAAACATTCCCAGATTGGTATGTATTTGCTGGCAAACGCACAACGGGAGGCCTTCGTCGTGCGGGAAACCCGCGAGAAGGGCTTTTTGACCGAGAACTCCCGAAGTACACTCAGATTGGGAATGCAGTGCCTGTTGAACTAGCCTACAACATTGGGCTCAATTTTGTTAGGCTTCTGGAGGAGGTGAAAAAGCATGTTGAAGGCCGCTAATACTTCTGTTGATGATGCGCTCAAACTCTTCAATGGAGCAGGAGTCGCTACAGGGCTACTCGTCCCAACGACAACCGGCTACAAGAAGTCGATAATGGATGCAACATTGTCAGTCCGAGATTTCCTTAGAGAGACTGGCATTCACGAATACAATACGCAGAGGCAGGGGCTTAAAAGATACGTGCCTGCTAATTTTGTCTTGCCGGATGCCTGTGTTAAGACTACTGCTTCACTTTATAGACCTGTGACAAAGAAAGGGGATCCTCGCATTTGGTTCTCGAAACTGGGGAAGTATTGTAAACCAACGGATCTTCTGGCAATGATTGCGCATGGTGGAGAATTGTACGTCTTCAACATGAGTAATCAAGATGTGGTTCAGTCGTTTGGAGTTCCTGGATCATGTCCACATGAGATACTTGCAGAATGTGCGGAAGTGATGTCGCCTGAAGCAAGTGAACTGTTGTCCAAGTTAAAGAAGATTCACGCTCAGGGTTACGTTCCCGGCATAAAGCATGGCGACACCGACGTTGGAATGACATTGGAAAATCTTCTTGGCATTAAGCCAAATGCAGACAAGACACCGGATTACAAAGGAATTGAGCTTAAGACTTCGCGTAAACTTGGTAAGGCGGTATCGAGTATTTCTAAAAACAAGAAGGTTACGCTTTTTACCAATACTCCAGATTGGAAGCGTAGCAAGTTTGACGCATTGGGTATCCTTAAGACATTTGGATATGTCGAAAATGGAAGGTTACAGCTGTATTGTACAGTCTCGAATATGGTTAACCCGCAAGGATTGTATTTGGATGCGCATAACGAGATTGATTTGATCAATAAGGCAAAGACCGATAAGTACACAGGTGATGTGGCGGTATGGGCGCTTGATATTCTGAAAGCCAGATTGGCCGAGAAGCATCATGAGACTTTCTGGATTCAAGCATCAAGTCGGGTTGTTGATGGTAAGGAGTGTTTCCAATATGATTTTGTGCGCCACACGCGCAAGCCCAATACAGTAAACCTTGCTAGTTTGTTTGATGCTGGGATTATCACTCTTGATTATGCCATGCACATTAAACCAAGTGGAGGTGTTCGCGATCATGGATATCTTTTCCGTACAACAAGCGACAAATTCCCGCACATCTTTCCTCTTGAACGTGTATACGATTTGTCCAAATGATTGTAAATGCCTTCACATGCACTGGTTCCTATGCGATCTTGATTCTGTGTGGAATCAAGAGGTCGGAGAATCGCAGTGTGTGGCCGTCGCCAAGTGAGGGAAGGGCGGCGATTTCGTGTTCCAAGTCGTTCTGTAAGGAAGAGTATGGACAGTTCATCGCGTGGGCGTCGGCGAATCTGACAGCGGAGGATTTCGAGAAACTGCCGTCTTGGCGCGAGGTGAAGGACTGGTCCGGCAGGATTGTCGGTGCTTGTGATTATGCATCTCGGAAGCGTAACGATCTCGTGCTGACCGATGGGGACGAACGAGGCGGGAATGTCAATTGGGATGAGGGGTATGACTATTGGTGGGATTTGTCTGAGGTGGTCGCCTTTGATCATCCGATTCCTTGCCGTGGGAATGTTGGGATGTGGCGGTTGCCATCCTCGCTTGCCTCGCATGTGACGGCCGTGGATCGATTGGCGCGTTCGGTTGCTGAGCGCATTGCGTCGTCCGAGAACGCGGCAGAACTTTTCTGTCTGGCGATGCCCATTGCTGGTGTGAACGAGGGTTTCTTTGTTTTACCCCTGGACGAAAGCCGCCGCGTTATTGCAGAGCCGGTTCTTGTCTCGATTGGGGATGCCTCTACGACGACCGTCGATCCCGGTGGGGTCTTTTCTGCTGCATTGCAAGTCAGTGCAAAAGCGATTGTTGTTGCACACAACCATCCGAGTGGTGATATAAGGCCTAGTGCACAGGATTATGAACTTACAGATCAGCTCAAATGGTTAGGCACAAAGATAGGCGTTGAAGTGCTGGATCATTTGATTGTTTCGGGTGAGCAATGGTGCGTCGTTGAGAGAAACTAAAACATTATAAATTCCACTTATGGACTGTAAAACACTATTTGTTATCGGCAATGGATTTGATTTGTGCCATGGGGTACAGAGCAGGTACGAGGATTTTCACAAGTGGTTGATTGCTAATAGGGGATGGAATCGATTCAAATCCATAGAGGATCATTTTAGAGAAGTGGACCTATGGTCAAATCTAGAGGAAAATCTTGGAACGTTTGATAGTGAAGAATGCGGCAGAGATTGGAGTATTGCGACACCGCTTGCCATATTTATTAATGGACAATTTGCCGGCACCGCGCGAGAAATAAATGAGGATTTTGACGAGCAATTGCGCGAATGGCGTGAAGAGATGCTGCGGGGATTGTCTGAATGGGTGAAAACATTGAGACAGTCAGGAAAAGCCCCAAGATTGCCGATTGTGTCTCCTGATGCTCAATATCTTAACTTCAATTATACGAGGACATTAGAAGATCTCTATGGCATTGATCCTTGTCAAATACGGCATATTCATGGTGTTGCAGGGTTGTCATGGGATAGACTCCATCTTGGGCATGATTTTGAAGTGGA
>Ga0265298_10005093_pt1 | contig 16594 bp, 16 predicted proteins | sample AusTroGonzalo_MG_3_FD_193486 | JGI IMG/M metagenome (GOLD analysis project Ga0265298, IMG submission 193486) | Bovine rumen microbial communities from tropical cattle in Woodstock, Queensland, Australia - Gonzalo_01 | ecosystem: Host-associated > Mammals > Digestive system > Stomach > Rumen ... | reverse complement strand
AAGCTTGCGGCCTGTGACGCTTGCAGAGCTGGAGACGAGGATTCTGACTATCGACAAGTCGAACATCTTCCGGGCGCTGACGCTTTTCCGTGAGCACCACCTCGTGCATGTGATAGAAGGGGGCAGCGAGGGAGTAAGGTATGAACTCTGCCATAGCCACAATCATGAGCATGATGAGGATATTCATCCACATTTCTTCTGTGAGAAGTGTCAACAGACGTATTGTCTCGACTATACAGAGATACCTGAAATTAGCCTCCCCAAAGGCTTTGAAAAAAAGTCTGCCAATTTGATGATAAAAGGAATATGCGGAAACTGCCATTCAAAGTAATCGCTTTTGATGCTGATGACACGTTGTGGGACTGTCAGTCACATTTCGAGAGAGTAGAGGAACACCTCTATAGTCTGATTGCGCACTATTGTGAAAATCCCAAGCTGGAACTTTTTGAGACGGAATCGGGCAATATGGCAGACCTCGGCTATGGTTGTAAGGCTTTCACCATCAGTATCCTAGAGACTGCTATGCGCGTGGCAGGTAACGACCTGAGTATCTCTGCGCTATCTGACCTGCTGAAAGACAGCAAGTGCTTGCTACATCTGCCTGCGACACCACTGCCAGAAGTGGAGGAGACACTGAGAGATGTAAGAAGGAAGATGGAAGAAGGAAGATGTAAAATGGTTGTGTTTACGAAGGGGGAGCTGCAAGATCAGGAGAACAAACTTAAACGGTCAGGTTTGCTGAAATATTTTGATGACGTGGAAATTACTTCTGATAAGACGCAGACAGAGTTTCTTGCCCTCTGCGAACATCAGCAGATTCATCCTTCGGAACTGCTGATGGTGGGTAATTCCTTGAAGAGCGACATTGCCCCAGCTTTGGCCATTGGGGCTTCAGCCATCTATATCCCGTTTCATGTTACTTGGCAGTTGGAGCATGTAGAAGACTTCGATCATGAACAGATGGTGAAGATAGAACATTTCAGCGAAATCTTGGAGTATATTTAAAGAAGTTAAAGGGACATGATAAGAGGGATGAAGGGACATATCATATTGCTGGTGATACTTATCATCGTGCTCTTTGCACTGAATCTGGTGATGGGGTCGGTGAGGATACCGGTGGGCGATGTGGTTAGCATCCTGATGGGTGATGACAGTGCCAAGCCATCCTGGCGTTTTATTATCTTAGAATCCAGATTACCTCAAGCTATCACCGCCATTCTATGTGGTGGCGCACTAGCTGTGAGCGGACTGATGTTGCAGACCGCCTTCCGCAATCCCTTGGCTGGTCCGAGTATCTTTGGTATCAACAGTGGTGCAGGTTTGGGTGTGGCCCTAGTGATGTTGCTTTTAGGTGGTAGCATCTCTGCAGGCTCCGTCAGTCTTTCAGGCTTTGTGGCCATTTTGGCAGCAGCCTTTGTGGGTGCTATGGCGGTGATGGCCCTTATCTTCTTTTTCTCTACCCTTGTTCGTAACAATGTGATGCTCCTCATTATCGGTATCATGATTGGTTATATCAGTAATTCTGCCATTTCATTGCTCAATTTCTTTGCTACAGATGAGGGCGTGAAGTCGTATATGGTTTGGGGAATGGGTTCCTTTGGTGGGGTGTCGATGCAGACGATGCCTGTCTTTGCCACCGTCACCATCGCAGGACTGATAGGTGCGTTGCTGCTTATCAAGCCTCTGAACGCCCTTATGCTGGGTGACCAGTATGCTGAGAACCTAGGCATCAATATTCTTCGAACTCGCAATTGGCTGTTGATTGTGACAGGTGTTCTCACAGCTATCACCACCGCCTTCTGTGGTCCCGTGGCTTTTATCGGACTGGCTGTGCCCCATATTGCCAGATTGCTTCTTAGTACGGATAATCATCGTGTGCTTTTGCCTGCTACGATTCTTTGTGGAGCTGTAATAGCTTTGGTCTGCAATCTCGTCTGTTTCCTGCCTGGCGAGAATGGCGTCATACCGCTGAATGCTGTCACACCGATCATGGGTGCGCCAGTCATCATCTATGTGATAATGAAGAATAAACGTTAAGTTTTAGCGTGAAGTTTTGAATTCCTTGATGGCACTGATCAGTGCATCGTTTTCCTCTGGTGTTTGCGCTGCTACGCGGAAGCAATGTTCGTCGAGTCCGTGGAAGTTGGAAGCATCACGTATGAGTATGCCATGATGCTCTATCAGCCAGTTCTTCAGTTCAAAAGAGGTGGCCCAATCAATGTTCACCAGCATATAGTGCGTAAAAGTATCCATCACCATCAGTCCTTCAATCTTCTGCAACTCCTCCTTAAGACGTTGGGCTTCTGTCAGATAAATCCTTATATCAGGGAGCACTTTCGGATCGTGTTCTACCAGATACTTTCCGGCTTCGATAGCCAGGGTATTCACCGTCCAAGGTTGTCTTATTTGTCTTAATCGGTCGATGATGATGGGTGAGGCAGTGAGATAACCTAGCCTAAGACCAGGAATGCAGTATTTCTTTGAGAACGAGTGAATCATCATAGCGTTGTAACAATCAACGACATCTTTGGGCTTGATCATGGCCTGTATTGTGTAGTCAGCATACGACTGGTCGAGAACATGCAGATAACGCGGATGTTGCTTGATGATTCGCATCAATAGTGGTTTTAATACGACATTGCCTGTAGGATTATCAGGATTACAAAGCCAATAGATACGGTCTTGGGGCAGTATTTCCAGATCATCCGTGCGTTCATATGATATCAGGTGTCCGAACATCTTACAGGCATCCTCATATTCATGATAGGTGGGTTGTGGAATGACAGATGCCCAGCCACGATAGAGCTGTGCTATCAGATAGATGGCTTCGTTGGCACCATTGGTCACCATTACCATATTGGCAGGAATCTCCAGCTTATTGGCAATCATCTCTTCTAGTTCCTGGGCAATAGGAGCCGGATAATGTCTGATGGCATCGAGATGTTGCGACAAGTATTCCTCCAGTCCTGACAGATCTGCCTTTTGGTAGATGTTAGAACTGAAGTTCATCTTCACTTTGTCGCCATAGCGATAGGTATCGTCACCGTGTCCGAATATCATAATTGCGCTACTCTTACTGTTAATGTTTCTGCCTCGAAGGTGATGCCAGGTCGCTCTACATATCTGGCGAGGGCTCCACTCTCAGCCAACTCCCTCGGTGTCCCAATACTGACTCCTCCTGTCTCCATAAGCCACAATGTATCAGCTACTTGAAGGGCCAGCTCGAAGTCGTGCGTCGAGAGGAAAATGGTCTTCTGCTGTTCTCTTGCCAGACGACGTAGCAATTGCATCATCTCCACCTTACTGGGGAAATCGAGAAAGGCTGTGGGTTCATCAAGGAAGATGACGGGTGTCTGCTGCGCCAAGGCCTTGGCTATCATCACTTTCTGTCGCTCACCGTCGCTGAGGGTATGTACCATCCGTTCGCGCAGACCACTGATCCTCACGGCATCGATGGCCTCATCCACCACCTGCCAATCCTCATCGTGCAGCGTTCCCCAGAATCCCGTATAGGGCGAACGTCCCAAGGCCACCAATTCACGCACCGTCATATTCCTGATGTCTGGCTTTTCCGTTAGTACCACGCCAATTACCCGACTCAATTCCTTATCTGTAAAGGCATCGATCTCCTGACTCTTTATCAAAATCTCTCCACCAAGTTTGGGCTGGAAGGCAGACAGGGTGCGCAAGAGTGTCGATTTGCCTATACCATTGGCTCCCAAAAGACAAGTCAGTTCTCCTTGTCGGATAGCTGCATTGATGCCCTCCGCTACCGTTCGAATATTGTTTTTCGTACGATAACCGATACATAGGTTTTTTAATATGATGGTCTCTGCGTCCATGAGGATTTAGTCCTTGATGTTTTCGCGACCAGTATCGAGAAGCTGGCGGAATTCATGGGGTGTCATACCGAGGGCATCCTGGAATTTACGATTGAAGGTGCGGATGACGGTGAAGCCAGCCTGTTGGGCACAAGCTGCAATACCCCATGCGGGTTTACTTTGTATGTAGTACATGGACCGCAGCAATCGCAAATAGTCGAGATAGTCATCGACGGTCTTGTGGATAGGTGAATGACGGAAGAGATCGATGAGACGTGTCTGTGTGGTACCAATATATTCGGCCAACTCTTTCAGTCCAAAATCTGGATTCTCATGTGGTAACTCCTCTTCCAGGCGTGTCTCAATGAGAGCCATCAGTTCTGCATCGTCGCGCAAATCTGCATGGCGCATCAGCTCCTTGTGACGGATCACAAGTTCCTTGAGCATCTGTATGCGACGGCGCACATCGTAGTAGGCATTGATTTGTTGACTTAACAACATGTTGTGGCTTACCAAATCGAGATTGGTCTTTTGCAACACCTCAATATGTTGTTGCAGCTCTTTAATTTTCGATTCGTATTCCTTTTGGTTCATCGTTCGTTATTATTGGTTTCGTGTGCAAAGATAAAAAAAATCCGCGAAACTTGTTACTGTTTCGCGGAAAAAAGTGCATTTACCTTTTTTACTCTTTTATTTTTTACTTTCAAATACCTCCGACAACTCCATACCATTCCATTTGTTTGATGTCTTCGTTGTAGCGTCTGTAATCGCCGCAAGAGGGGTCTTGTGAGACAAACATCGAAACACCATGGAACTTATCCTCTGTGACGGTGAAATCACTGTAATACTTGCTCCAAGACTTATTTGTCATCCATTGTGTAGCCATACGACGGTCTACAACGGCTCTGTCGAAGATCTGACGCCATTGCTGATATATATCTTGAGGAGCATAGGTGTGGATAAAGTCGCCTGCATCGTAGAAGATATTGTAATCAGGATTAAACGCAGCAGATCCACTACCATAATATAAATAATGAATGGTACCTTTCATATCAGCATATCCGTTACCATTTTTCTCCTTCACAGCCTGCAGGGCCTGACGGGTGGCCTGGGCCACATTGTCCATCTCGCTGGTTTTCACGGCAGCCAGAGGCAGAGAGCCGCGCATGTACTTATAATATTTACCAACGATATTGGAATAGAACTTGCCATCAGCGAAGAAATCTGGAACAATTTGCTCATAAGGAGCACCATTGCCGGGAATCTCAGCTGGTGAGCCGATGATATAGTCGCACGTGCTACGTAGTTCGTAAAGATTCTCCAGACACATTAGGTGACAGCAGTCGCCCATGATGAACTTCATGTGAGGTAATCCCTTGAGGACATTGGCCATTGTGGTGATGTTAATCCAACGTTTGTCACCACTGTTGTTACCTATGTCAACACCAAAGGCACGACGTCCTTTTTGCGGCTTCACCTCATCATCCATCAGCCAACCTGTGCCGTGCCCCCAAAGTACGAGACCATAGTTGCCATTCATAGCGGGATAATGATTGAACGCATAGCGTAGCACACCTTCCATTACCACAGGGTCGCTGGCGCGGTCCTGACCGTCGCTGCTGGAGATTCCCATATCGCTGAGACTCAGTGAATCGGTGACCTCACCATTCTTGATACGTGCTAGCCAAGGCGTCTCATTTTTATTATTGCGACGCACGAACACCAATAGGTTATCATTCTTACCAATCTGTTTGGACCCTTCCTTGATCTGCTCGAGGTTGCGGTCAAGAGCACCCGTAAGTTCATTTCTACCAGCCATATAGACGAGTACAGTCTTGGCATTTGCTGTGTCCTCGCCTCTTGTTGCGGGAGCATCGTCATTGGAACATGCGGTCATCAGGACCATCAAACCAAACATTATTGCGGAGATAAAAAACTGTTTCATAACTATATTTTTTTATTGATTTCTGATGCAAAGTTATGAGGAATTTCGCCTGAGTGGATGTTTATTGGTGTTTTTCTTCCGAAGTTGTGTGGACAAAGGCCCTTTCTTTGGACATATCGGATGATAGCTTCCGATTTTTGTCCAAAAGATTTGGTGTTTCGCTTGATTTACTCTATCTTTGCAGCAGAATATGGAAACGTTGAAAGAGAAAACAGCGAAAGGACTCTTTTGGGGCGGCATGAACAATGGTGTACAGCAATTGCTCGGCTTGGCCTTTGGCATCATTCTTGCTCGTCTGCTCGATGCATCAGACTATGGTATGACGGCGATGCTCGCTATCTTCTCTGTCATTGCCAATGAGTTGCAGTCGAGTGGTTTCAAGACAGGCTTGATCAATATGAAGGCACCCGCTCATAAAGACTACAATGCTGTATTTTGGTTTAATATCCTCGCAGGTGCTGTTATTTATCTGATTCTCTTCTTTTGTGCCCCTCTGATAGCCGACTATTTTCATCAACCCAAACTGATCCCGCTGAGCCGATATGTGTTCTTGGGTTTTGTATTCTCGAGTTTCGGCATAGCACAGTCTGCCTATATGACGAAGCAGATGCAGATCAAGCAGATAGCTAAATGTGGTATGACCGCTACATTGATGTCGAGCATGATCAGTGTGATACTCGCTGCTTTGGGCTTCGGCTATTGGGCACTCGCTACGCAATATCTTGCGTATATAGCTATTAATACGTTGTTATTGTGGTACTTTAGTGAATGGCGACCTACGATTAAGGTCACTTTCGAGCCCATCCGTCGATTGTTCCCCTTCAGTTTTAAGATTATGGTGTCGGCCATCTTCACACAAGTGAATAATTATATTATGAATCTGCTGTTGGGTCACTATTATGGTGAGACAAATACGGGTCATTATAATCAGGCTTACCTATGGAGCTCGAAATGTTTCCTGCTTGTTGGCAATATGATGCGACAGGTGGATCAGACGGTGCTCGTAGGACTTCATGATGAACGGGAACGACAACTAATGGTACTCCGCAAGATGGTACGATTTACAGCCTTCATCGCCTTCCCAATGCTCTTCGGTCTCGGATTGGTATCGCATGAGTTTATCATATTGGCCATCGGAGAGAAATGGACTTTTTCAGCATCGCTTCTGCCCTATCTCTGTCTCTGTGGTGCATTTATGCCACTAACGACTTTGCTTACGGATGCTATCATCAGTCAGCACCGCAGCGATATCTATCTTTGGAGTACGATGGTGCTTGGCATTCTGCAGATTATACTCTTGGTGGGACTGTGGCGTCAGGGTATCTATACGATGGTGATAGCCTATACATTATTGAATATAGTATGGGTGTTTGTGTGGCATTTCTTCACGTATCGCCTGATGGGATATCGTCTGCTGGCATTTTTAAAGGATATTTTGCCCTTTGCCTTCACTGCTGCTGTGGTGATGGTGGTAACGGGCTTTGTCACACAAAGTATCGAAAACTTGTGGCTGTTGCTGCTAAGTCGTGTTGTTATTGCGGCCGTACTATATTATGGCGTCATGCGTATTGCTGGCGCCGTCATCCTGAAGGAATGCCTCGCTTTTATTAAAGGGAAAATAGTAAAAGGTGGAAACACTTAATCGAAGAACTCAAGTTCTCCTACATGTAGTGCCAACTTGTCCAAGTCTGGCAATTGCATATAATCGCCAAAGATATGGCGCAGATGAGCATCGGCATCATGGGGAACAGGCAACTGGTGACCTTCGAACACATGTGTAGTCAGCGGGAATATCTCATCAGCATAACGGGGGTTATGGAAAGGGATACCCATACCACTTGTTATGAGAGGTGAGAGGTGAGAGGTAAGAGGTAAGAGAAATGTTCTGAGGCAGGGGAAAAGGATCTTGTTATTAAGATCGAAGATACGACGCACCTTTTTTATGGCTTTCGTGTCATCCGTACTTGTGCGCCAGATTTTATACATGTGACCTACGGCCTTCTCCGTCAGTTTATGCATCCAGATAGGATGTTGTTCCATAGGGAAGATATCGATATAGATGCCTTGTTCTTTCCATAGACGGTCATAGCCGTTCTGTTCTAACATCTTTGAACGCCTGTCACGTACCTTGGCGTAGAAATAGAAGTAGTTGGGGTCTGTCTCGTCATTCTGCAACGCCAACCACTCAGGCAGTTCAGTAGGCAACACTTTCATCAATCGCAGATAGTCGCTGCGCATCATTTCGATATCTAGGTCGTCGTCCCAGGGGATAAACCCATCATGACGCATGGCGCCAATCAACGTACCGCTACTGAGCCAATACTCGATATGATGTTTCTTGCAAATCTTATCTACCTCCAGCAAAATCTCCAGCATCCGCATCTGCTGGCGACGCAAAAGCGAGCCGTCAGGATTAAAGCGTTGGCGAAGCGATTCGTGATTCATCGCTGCAAAGATACGAAATAATTCGTAATTCATAATTCATAATTCATATTTTTTTGTATCTTTGCAGCATGAAATATCCGTTCAAGACAGATATCGCCGTATTGTTGTTGTTCTTCAATCGTGTTGACACCTTTCAACAAGTGTTTGAAGAGGTGCGAAAGGCGCGACCGTCTAAATTGTTTCTCTATCAGGATGGTCCTCGTGGAGAGCGCGATATGGCAGGTATCGAGGCTTGTCGACAGGTGGTGGCTGATGAAAATATCGATTGGGAATGTGAGGTGCATCGTAAATACTTGACCAAGAACCAAGGTTGCGACCCCTCTGGCTATCTCTCCCACCAATGGGCCTTTTCATTGGCTGATAAGGTCATCGTGCTCGAAGATGATGTCGTGCCTTCGCAGTCGTTCTTCCCTTTCTGCAAGGAGATGCTCGATAAATATGAGCACGATGAGCGCATTACCATGATAGCCGGCTTTAACATCGACGAAGTTTCACCAGACTGCAGCGACAGCTATTTCTTCACCACCGCTTTCAGCATTTGGGGCTGGGCCTCGTGGCGAAGGGTTGCCGAACGATGGGATCCCACCTACTGTTTTATCCGCGATCCGCAGGCGATGAAGAAACTGGAGACCATTGTCAAGGAAAGGAACCTGAGGAAAGACATGCTTCAGATGTTCCGCGACCACAGTCAAAGTGGAAAAGAATATTTCGAGACCATTTATTGGAGTGATATGTTGCTGCATGATGGTTTGGCCATTATGCCTTCGAAGAATCAGATTAACAACGTCGGACTAATGGCCGATTCCACCCATTTTTCTGCAGAACTGAAGACCACACCGCATCGCATCAGAAAGATGTTTACGATGGCACGTCATGAGTTGGATTTCCCTCTTGTACATCCCTCAAAAATAGAAGAAAATCGCGATTATCTTGAACGCCTTTATATTATAAACGCCTGGAACCACCCTTGGATCAAAGTGCAGAATTCTATCGAAGAACTTTTCCTGAACCTGCGCTATGGCCGATTCTCACATATCAGAAAATCCTTCACCCGTCGTCTCCGCAAATGGTTGGGCATAGACAAACACGTCTAAAGCACGACATGGATAGGTGACAGCAGGAAGGTGGTCAGCAGATAACCATTATATATAAATAGGTAAAGTGTCAGCAGCAAAATGCCGATGCGAAGCCATTTTGTTTGGAGTTTTTTCAGCAAATAAGCTGTGGCAATGGGCAGCACAAACATGAAATGTGGTGCCATGATAAACACCTCGTTGATGCCAAAGCCCAAAAACAGATGAATCAGCATATCAAAGGCAAAGCATGAGAGACAGAGCCACAGGAAACGATTCTTGCGACCACACCAGATACCAATAGCAAATAGCAAGAGCATCACACCCTCGATAATATAACTATGGATCCAACGATAGGCTACGAATACAGGGCGATGTACAAGTGTGTCCTCAAGGAAGAATTCCTGATGAAACTGCAACGATTCTCCAAACAGATTCTCGTAAGCTGACTGCCAACGTGAGGTGGTGATATCTGTCCATTTCAGGAATCCATGATCTTCCATTGGGGTTCCTGATTTCTCTGCCTGACGACGAAGCCTGGCCTCGCGCTGTTTCTTCTTGGCTTCGAATCTTCGCTTTTCATCAGGTGCCATTTGGGCCACACGCTCTGCCTGTTTCTTTGCCCTTTGTGCCTTCTGCTCCGCACGAATCTTCTCCTTGGGAACCACAAACTGGTAGTTCTCCCATGTGGCCGTTCCCCACAAAAGTGCTGCAGGCAGAATGACAGCCAACAGTAGATACTTCGGACGGAAGAAGTCTCTGAGATTCACAAAGAAACCAGACAGGAACACCTTGATGCCGTTGCTTAGGGTAACGCCCGCTGTGATATAGAAGAGCAGAGCCGACTGCCACCACTTAAATTCCCTGCCCTTCTTGATACACACGCCTGAGATATAGAGCGTGATGAGCAACAGGAACATGGAAATCGTAAAGTGATCAGGCACAATCAGCGACAAGAGGATATAGGCGAAAGAGAAATAATAGGCCGTCAGCAATGTGGCGTCCCAACGCTTCAATTCTATCACCTCACGATGGATGCGATAGAGGAAGATATAGGAATACAAAGAACAAACGATAACAGGCAGCGCCACTATATACTGAACGCAATTGATACCAAGGAGTGAAGAAAAGCTGTCGTTCAATAGATACAAAGGCCAGATCATAAACGCCAGTAGCGGATGGCGATACACCTGATACACCACATCCCAATCTGTCACACCCAGATAAGTCAGAGGGTCGTAGCCCGAGAGATGATACTCGTGTTCGAAGGTTTTCCAATAAGGTCCGAATCCTGGTTGCATGAAAAGATCGTGCAGACGCCAGATAAACAAGGCATTGAGAGCAATGATGACCATCAGCGCCACCAATGCCTGAATGCGCTCCTCACGCTTGATTATAAAGATCTTCAGTGGCGACTTCATGCTCTAAAGGGTTTATAATGCGACTCATCAGCGAAAGCCAATAATTCCTTATCACCTCGGCTGTCACCATAGGCTGTCAGATGATAGTCCTCTCGATGAGGATAGAGTGCAATAATACGATTCACCTTTTCCTGGCCATAGCAATTCTTGGTGAGAAAGCGTCCTGTCAGGTGACCATTGATGGTTTCTACTTGAGTGCCAAGAATCAGAATACTCTGATTACTCAGATTCTCAAAGAAAGGCTTCACCCAGTTGTCAATCGAAGCACTGACAATCATCACTTCAGCACCATCGCTTAAAGCCCGATGGAGTGTTTCGACACCTTTTGGACGAAGCAAATACTGATGATCTTGAGCAAATCGCCGACAGAGTTCATCAAAAGCCTCAATCCTCATCCCCTCAAAGAAATGTGCAAACACCTTCTGCTTGGCTTTCCAATTAGGATACAGTCCCAATTTCATCAGGACCAACAGATGGGCATATCGCAGGAATCCTAGCCAAAAGTCCTTAGAGCCTTTGGCAAAACGGATAAACTCCAGCAGCGTATCTTTGGTAGTCAGCGTTCCGTCGAAGTCGAATGCTACAATCTTCTTCATAGTTTGGGTTTGGAAATACGGTCAATCAGTTGCTTAACAGCCCAAGAAAGGGCAATCGTAGCTATCATGTAAAGCATCAATCCGTCGTAGATATCCTGTTTCCAAGCAACGGTGATAAAGAGTTTTCTGGCTATCGGATGAGCTACGAACATCGCTGCCGAAATGCTTCCTACCCAAGTGACAATGCTGAGCATCCACTTTTGCATCGCCTTCACTATGGCGATGCAGCCGAGGATGATAAAGATAGGAATCCACAGCCAGCTATGATACCAGAAACACATGGCTACGACTAATGCCGAAGAGAGCAAAAAGGCGATAAAATATTCCCACCTTGGGAATGAACTATTCCCACCTTGGGAATGAACTATTCCCACCTTGGGAATTCTTGCCGCGATTATTCCCAGCCCAAAGGGAAGTACGCCTCCGATGAAGTTATAGCGCAGACGATTGAGCGTTTCGCCTTCAGGATCGCAGAAGACTTGCAGCAACCAGCAAATGGTAATCAGTGCGACAACAAACCATGAACTACGACGATAGAACAAAAGGCGATAGATGATGTAGAGTTCTATCATCAATCCAAAGAACCAATAGATGCCAGGCCAGATGATTTTGTCTGGTTCTGGTAACACATTGATGTACATCAGCAGCTGGGCGATGACGTTATCCCAATGGAAAGGAAACCTTCCTGGCGTCACCATATCCACGCAAATAAACAGCGAAAAACCAACAATCAGTAACCTCAACAGTTTCAGATAATGATAGCGGATAAATCGATATATATTGGAATAATCAGAATAATCAGAGTTCTCCGACTCATATTTCTTCACTAGTCCGAAGCCACTCAGAAAGAGGAAAATGGGTACACCATAATGCCCAAAATAAGACAACAGATGTACTGGTAGCAGCTCATCAGGATGAGTAATAACCTGCCACAAGCGGTCGTTGTTTGAGGTAAAGAACTGGTATTCGTTCTCCTGCGCAATTCTGCTGATAAAGTGGCAGTAGTTATGCAGTACGATAGCTAAAATAGCAATCCCCCTCATTGCCGTGCATTCATTCCGTGTCAGTAGTTCCTTCATTTCTTCAACTGATTATAGTCCGTTTCGTTTTTCAGGATTCTTGCCCGCTTCTCATTATACTTAGGACTGATGATATTCAGTTCTTCACGATAGAGGGGGGTAGAGATACCACCAAGATACATCAGCAGATGGGGTAGAGCATCAATCATTAGCGGACGGTCCTTGGCATTTTGTATCGCCATCCAACCGTATGGATGGTTCTCGCGATACTGTGGCGAACCCCATATCCAGAAAGGAATCTCCATTTCATTACGTGCCAGACGGTAGTCGATATTGGCACTATGCATCCTTCCATACATATACGGACAGTCGTCGAAAATCTCCTCACCATGATCAGGCATATAAACGACCACAGCATCCTGATCCACAAATCGCTGTGTAATAGCTGTTACGATGGAGTCATTATAAAGCAGCGAGTTGTCGTATTGGGCCAATATCTGCTTTTGCTTGTCAGAGAGTTCAGGACGGTTATACATTTCTGGTTTGAATACCGTATTTGTTTTCTGCGGATAACGAGCCCGATAGTCCACATGCGAACCCATCAGATGCAGGATGACCAGATTATGTTCGATGGTTGTATCCCTTAAAGCATCGTACTCTTTCAGCACTCCGTCATCAAAGCGATGCGTCTTGGTATTGCGACTGTCAAACTGTTTCTGACTCAGCTCAGGATCGTTTAGGAAGAAGCCCCCGCTGAAGTCATACACAGCCTCCTTGGCCTTGGGCTCAAACTGGTTGGTGACAAATGTCACATGATAGCCGGCCTTGCGAAACACCTCTGGGAAGAGTGGTTGGTCGCACCATTCGCCAGAGTCTCCAACGGCATAGAGCGACATCATGTGTTTGAAAACAAAACTCGTGAGATTCCATGTCGACACCACATCCGTAAACTTCACCAGACTCCCTTCGGCCTCCAGCGCCATTTGTCTTGGCGTCGTTGCCTTGTTGTAGCCATAGAGCTGACTATGATGCTTGTTATAGCTCTCACCAATTACCAACACAATCGTCGGCACGCGATAGCTGCAACTGTCCACTTGGATTTTATCGCTTGCTGCCTTCAACTGGTCTATCTGCGTATCAGCAAGTCCATTAGCATAAAGGCCAAATGCCAGGCGATAGACAGGAATATACAAATTTGCTTTGTCCTTCTTGTTCAGTTCGTGCTCCACTTGTCCGATGGTGTCACAGGCGAAGAGTTGTCGTATCGCCATTTTGTTACCCCATGTCTGTGAGATGGAACTATATAGACACCAAGCTGTGAGCAATCCTATCAATAGTTTGGGAATAGTATATACGGACTCATGCACTTTTGGCAGGATCATTCGCTTACTCATTCGCTTGGCGAAGATTCTTCCGATGGTCCAGAGGAGGTGCACCACTATTAGCAGCATTATCCAACCCACACCCGTTTTCACGATATCCCAAGAGAGATAGCCTGAAAGGAACTCTTTGGCCTCCTGACCTGTGGTCTCCAAAGCCAACATTAACATGGTAGGTGTGAGAGTCGACTCGAAGCGCTCGTAACAGAACATATCTACCAGCGCCAGACCATAGAAGAATACATAGAGCACACCCTTTACCCAGATGCGGATCTTCTGAGGGATGAGCATCAGTAAGGTGCAAACTACATAGATATCGAGGAACAACTCAGGTACCGTCAACTCGTAAGGCTCAGCACCTTTGTTCCTCAGGTAGTAGGGCATGATCTCAAGATGCGTACAGATCCATCCCAGTGAAAACATAAACACAAAGAATGCGCCGTTCTTCTGAATAGGAGTAAACAGATATCCTATCCACTTCAAGGGATTGATCTTACGCTTATTTCGCATAGAGTTTGTTTGCTTTGATAAAGTCTGCCACCGCCTTTGGCACCATTCTGCGAATGCCCTTACCAGCCTTGATGCGCTCACGTATTTCTGTGCTCGAGATATCGATATAGCCAGGTTCTCCAGGCGTTCTGTCGTAAACGAAGATCTGATAGTTGTTGGCGATATCCTCGTGATGATACCAGCGATCGAAGAGTGCCCAATTGTCACCACCCATCAGCAGCACGAACTCACGATCCGGATAGTCTTTCGAGAGTTTTTGCAACGTGTTCCAAGTATAAGAAGGCTTGGGCAGATGCATCTCGTAGTCGCTGGCCACGATGCCTTTTACGCCTTCGAGTGCCATCCGCGCCATTTCCATACGGAGGTTATCATCGAGCAAGTCAACTGATTGCTTCAGAGGATTTTGGGGAGATACCATCAGCCACACCTCATCAAGCCCAGCCCGCTTTCGTAATTGCTGAGCCAGCGAGATATGTCCTTTATGTATGGGATTAAACGACCCCCCAAAAATACCAGTCCGGATCATCAGCCTATAAAACCCTTCACCAACCGCAGAGCATCTTGTTCAGCCTGAGCAAGATTGTCATTCACCACAATCTTATCAAACTTATCTGCAAAAGTCAGCTCGAACTCTGCTCTTGCGATACGCTGATCAATCACTTCAGGTGCATCTGTACCACGACCTTCGAGTCGCTTGCGTAACTCTGCAATCGATGGTGGTTGGATAAACAGACTCATCGCCTCGTCGCCATAATACTTCTTGATGTTCACGCCGCCTTTTACGTCGACGTCGAACACCACGTTCTGTCCAGCCTCCAGCTGACGCTCCACCTGGGCTTTCAGCGTGCCATAAAATCGGCCTTCATATACCTCTTCATATTCCAGAAACTCATCGTTCTCAATCCTTTGGCGGAACTCCTCTGGTGTCAGGAAGAAATACTCCACACCATTCTGTTCTGTTCCTCTTGGCGGTCTCGACGTACATGAAATGGAAAAAGCCAGATTCAACTCCGGATGCTCTTTCATCAGCCATCCGATAATCGTCGACTTTCCAGTTCCGCTCGGCGCACTTATGATAATCAGTTTCCCCCTCATATTACAATGCATTAAGAACCTGCTCTTTGATTTGCTCCAGTTCGTCTTTCATTTTCACCACGATGTTCTGCATCTCGGCTTGATTACTCTTCGAACCAGTCGTATTGATCTCACGTCCCATTTCCTGAGCGATGAATCCCAGTTTCTTACCTTGTCCAGCAGGCTCATCCATCGTCTCACGGAAGTATTTCAGATGGTTGGCCAGACGCTGCTTCTCCTCGCTGATGTCGAGTTTCTCGATGTAGTAGATTAGTTCCTGTTCCAGGCGGTTCTTGTCGTACTCCACATCAGGAATCTGTTTCAGACCACCTTCAATCCTCGTCTTGATCTTCTCCACGCGGCCCTTCTCATACGGCTCGATGTCAGCCAACAACTGGGCAATATTATCAATCTTTTCTGTAAACTTCTTCTGAAGGGCAGCACCCTCTTGTTTGCGGAAATCCACTAGACTCTTCAGCGCATCTGCCACAGCCCCTTTCACAACGGCCCACTCTTCATCGTCAAGAGTTTCCACATCCGTCTTCGTCAACACATCGGGCATACGGGTCAGCGTGTACAGCCAGTCCGCGGGCTCAGGGATACCCACTTTCTGAGCCACATCCTTCAGCTGGTGGTAGTAGTTCTCCACGAGCGCTGCGTTCACAGGAGTCGCATCCACCGTGCTTTCTTTCTCTATCCACACGCTCATGTCCACTTTTCCTCGGATCAGAGCCTCTGCCACCATCGCCCTGCATTCCATCTCTTTCTCACGATAGAGAGGGGCGATACGGGTCTGTAAGTCGAGCTGTTTGGAGTTCAGCGACTTGATTTCTACATGAATTTTCTTGTCCTTGTAGCTCACGACAACATTGCCGTAGCCAGTCATTGATTGTATCATATCTTTGCGTACCTATTTATAATTTGGGTGCAAAGGTATGTAAAAAAACTGAAACCGCCAAGTCTTTCCTAATTATTTCTTACTCTATGTTGATGATGATGCGGCGATAGGCGGGCAGATGGAAAAGGCCGTTGTCGTGAACCTCACAAATCAGGTGTAGTTCCTCTTTGTTTGCATTGGCAGGAATCTGAATGTTGGTTTTGGGCTGATCCGCCTGAGTGATGATGACCTTGGAGGTGCCGATCTCAGGCTGTTGCCACCAGTGGAACACAAGCCCATCACCATCAGGGTCAAAGGATTTCGAGGCGTCTATACAAATGGAGAATACATCGGACGATTGGTGCTCACCATCGTCTTTTCCGACACCAGGAGGGACCGTTATGGTAATCGTGTCATTGGACACAGCTATCAAG
>Ga0265298_10005092_pt1 | contig 16595 bp, 15 predicted proteins | sample AusTroGonzalo_MG_3_FD_193486 | JGI IMG/M metagenome (GOLD analysis project Ga0265298, IMG submission 193486) | Bovine rumen microbial communities from tropical cattle in Woodstock, Queensland, Australia - Gonzalo_01 | ecosystem: Host-associated > Mammals > Digestive system > Stomach > Rumen ... | reverse complement strand
CGCTGGAAATAATGCCGCGCCGGGTCAGGTGCAGGGAGGCCAGCGCCAAGAGGACTTGGAGAACACCCAGGCCACGGTGACCGCCGCCGTCACTCCGGAAAATCCGCCGGAGGTGGAAATCATCGACTCCACCCACATCAAGGCCCAGAAAAACGTTTTCTTGGCCGAAAAAATCGACAACATGCTCCGGCGTTTCAAGCCCCTGTATGGCGTGATTCTGGTGGTGGACGTGCAGACCAACGAGATTATCGCCTGGGGCGAACGTAAGGACGAAAAGGTGCAAAGTTCGCCGGACTTTTTTGTGAAAAACACCTTCCCCGCCGCCTCCCTGGCCAAGACCATCACTATCGCGGCCGCCATGGAAAGCAAGCGCTACTCCCTGAACACCGCCATCCCCATGATTGGTGCCCACCACACTCTTTACAAGAACCAACTTCGGGTCAAGGAAAACTACACGGGCCCCACCATCGAATTGCAGGACGCCTACGCCAAGTCCGCAAACCCGCCCCTGGCGCTCATCGGGCTGAACCTGGGCGCAGGCAAACTGAAGGAAGCCGCCAAGAAGTTGGGCTACAACGTGAACTTCCCCAGCGGGATTCCCGGACGGTCCAGCTACACGCCGCCAGACAGCGGCTACGGCCTTGCGGAAGTGAGTTGCGGTTTCACAGAATCCACCACCCTGACGCCCCTACTTGCCGCGGCGCAGGTACGTGCCATTCTGGCAAAGAAGCCTCTTGAAATCCCGTGGGCGGCAAACCTCTCTCCCTATGCCCCCAAAAACCGCATAGCGCTTGACGTTGGCGGCTTTAGCGAGAACACCTACTACGGTTTGCGTGAGGCCATGATACGTTCCATTACCGCAGGGACGGCCAAAAAGCAGATTTCGACCCGCAACATGGCCCGCAAGAACTACGAAAACCTTTACATTGGCGGCAAGACCGGTTCCCTGGACGGACACGACCCCTACGGACGCTACGAGTGGTTCAAGGGATTCGCCCAGTCCAAGGAAGACCCGAAAAAGGCCATTGTCGTAGTCATCTTGCAGATTCACGACTTGCAGAAGGTGCGCAGCCAGCCCGCCACCCAGGTGGCGGCCATGATCATGAACTACTGGGCGCACCAAAACCTGAACTTGAAGAAAGGAAAATAACATGGATTTGTCTTGGTGGAACCTGATTCCCACTTACTTTGACGGCACCGCAATCACCATCGGGAGTTTCCCCGTGCGGTGGTACGGCATCATGTACATTTTCGCCTTTGTCACGGGTTACATGACCCTCAACTACATCAACAAAAAGGAAAAACTGGGCTACACCAAGGAACAGTTTGATAGTTTGTTCACATGGATTATCGCGGGCATTATCTTGGGTGCGCGTCTGGGCTACGTTTTCTTCTACAAGGCAGACTACTACCTGGCCAACCCCACGGAAATCATTCTGCCCCTGACCCACGACGCCACGGGCACCCATTTTGCAGGCATCTCTGGCATGAGTTACCACGGCGGTCTCATTTTGGGAACCATCTTTACCATCATTGGCATTAAGCGCAACAAGATGGACCTGTGGAAGACCCTGAACCTGTGCTTTTTGCTGGCTCCCCTAGCCTACACTTGGGGCCGCTACGGTAACTTTATCAACGGGGAACTTTTTGGCGAAGTGACTACCAGCCCTATTGGCATGTGGTTCCCCCACGCCAAAGACAGCCTGGTGAACCCGCCAGTGCTGCACCACCCCAGCCAGCTTTACGAGATGGTTTTTGAAGGCGTGCTGCTGTTCGCTTTGCTGTACAACCTGCGTCGCATTCCCATTCTGCGGGACAAGATGCCCTGCCTGTACCTGATGGGTTACGGCACCGCACGGTTCTTCATCGAGTTTTTCCGCATGCCCGACGCCCACATTGGACGTGCGGACCTGTTCGGCATGAGCCGCGGCCAGACGCTGTGCAGCCTCATGATCCTCACCGGCCTCATCTGGCTGATTGTGCTGATCGTAAAGCAGAAGAAAGCCGCAAAGACGGCAGACGCACCGACCTCCACGTCATGCTGAGGCGTGCAACGCCGAAGCATCCAGTCCCGAGTCCTGATTTCATCGTCATGCTGAGGCGTGCAACGCCGAAGCATCCAGTCCCGAGTCTTGATACCCGTGTCATACGGTACCTTCCGCAGGCCTGGATCCTTCGCAACCTTCGGTCGCTCAGGATGACGTTATTCACCTTCGTCATGCTGAGGCGTGCAACGCCGAAGCATCCAGTCCCGAGTCTTGATACCCGTGTCATACGGTACTTTCCGCAGGTCTGGATCCTTCGCAACCTTCGGTCGCTCAGGATGACGTTATTCACCATCGTCATGCTGAGGCGTGCAACGCCGAAGCATCCAGACCCGAATTATTTTCCGTCAATCCCTGGTTTTCTTCACCCCGCTTTTTGTACCTTCCCCACCCATGGAAAACAAAAGCTACACATACATCCTCTTTAACCAACGAAATGGTACCTTGTACGTAGGCGTTACCAACGACCTGAAAAGACGCATAACAGAACACAAAGAAAAACTGATTCCCGGATTTACCCAAAGGTACGGCGTTGACAAACTCGGATTTTTCGAAGAATACAACGACATTCGCCTTGCCATCCAACGGGAAAAGGAACTGAAAGGATGGAACAGGAAAAGAAAGCTGGCTCTGTTAGAAGGCTTTAACCCTCAATGGAAAGACCTGTTTTTTGAATTGCAATCCTGAAACCCGCATCATACGGCACATTCCGCAGGCCTGGATCCTTCGCAACCTTCGGTCGCTCAGGATGACGTTATGCCCCCTTCGTCATGCTGAGGCCGTAGGCCGAAGCATCCAGGCCCTAGTCCTAAAACCCGCTTTGTATGGTTTATACCGCAGGTCTGGATCCTTCGCAACCTTCGGTCGCTCAGGATGACGCTGAAGAAACCCTCATATTTAAGCCTATTTATTGACAAATAAATAAATTTATTGTATTTTAATCTATAAAGTTAAAAAACATCCAAACACGCAGTCTTTTTGAATAGTAGAGGCAACCATGAATTACGCAGCGAGAATTGAGAAAGACAAAAAAATGGGTTTCGTGGTTTCCTTCCCCGACCTGCCCAACGTGAATGCCTTCGGCGACACGCAAGAAGAAGCGCTTAAACAAGCGAAAGACGCCCTGGACGGAGCCATGGAATGCGACCTGGATCTCGGCAACACGATGATTCTCCCCAAGACCATGCCCAACCCCCACAAAGGGCTTTACCCCGTGGAACTTTCACCGCGAATTGAAATTGCGTACAAACTATTTGAAGCCCGCAGGGGGCAAAAGAAGAGCGATGTGGCACGCCGTGCAAACATCACCCCGCAGGCATACCAGCGCTTTGAAACGCCCAAGGGATCACCGTCTGTAGAAACGCTCTACAAGCTAGCCCATGCCCTCGGCAAGCAACTCGTGGTAGAATTCGTGTAGCCTTTAAAACAAAGTTTGGCAAATGTGTAATTTACACCTATAATCTTGTAATTTATGTGATTTTTATGTATATTTCACATAAACACACTCAATTTTCACACAAACGAGGTAAAGAATGGCCAACCTGACAATCACACTGGACGACGAAGACAAAAAAGGCATTGCCGATTTCTGTGAAAAAGTCGGGATGACCATTTCCGGACTCTACAACGTGTTCACCAAGCAAGTCCTGCGCGAGGGAAAAATACCCTTCGAAATAGGCATTGACCGCCCAAACAGCGAAACCATCAAGGCCATGAAAGAAGGCGACAAGCTCATTGAGAAATACAAGAAGAACCCGTCTTCGATAAAGACCTATAACACCGTCAACGACATCATGAGGGCCATGCTCAAGTGATTGACTTTCCCAAACAAAACACAAAATACACCATGAGTTTTACTTCTGCCATGCGGAAGGACTTAAAGCGTGCACAAAAACGCGGTTATGACATGTCAGAAATATCCGACATTATTTTAAAGCTCGCCAATGACGAACCGCTAGGGGAACAACTTCACGATCACGCTCTCAGCGGGAAATGGACAGGGCACCGCGAACTGCATATACGCCCCGACTGGTTGCTAATTTATCAGAAGAAAGACGACATCCTTATTCTTGAACTGACTCGCACGGGAACACATGCGGATTTGTTCAACCTGTAGTTACCTATGTTCGTTGGTAGCTTTCGAGAGGCCGCGGAAAAAGGCTAAGCCGTCAAAGTCGTTTTTCAGGAGGTCGATGACCTCCCCTATCATGTACAAAGACCCCGTCACCAGTGCGGGTCTCTTTACTTTGTCCAAAACACTGCGGGAAAGGGGGCCCGTGAAGGCGACCTTCTGGCCCATGGCCGTAAGGATGTCTGCAATTTCTTCGGGTTCCCGGAACCTGGGGTAAGGAGTCCGGACCAGGAACCACTCCGAAACGTAGGGTGCAAGAAACCTGAGCATTTCCTCTACGTCCTTGTCCTTGAGGGCTCCAAAGACGCAGGGGAACTTCTCGCCGGGAAAGTACTGTTCCAAGGTTTCTGCCAGGCGCCTGGCGGCATGGGAATTGTGGGTGCCGTCCAGGATGAACCGCAACTGCCCTTGAGGCTCGCGGAGCAGCTGCATGCGCCCGGGCCACGAGCGGCCCCTAAGGCATTCCAGGGCCCGGGCATCACTGTACTTGCCCGAAGGAGCATTTCCGCCCGCGGTTGCATTTTTGCCCACGGCAGACCCGTCGAGAATTAACTGTGCGGCAGCCAGCGAGAGGGAGGCGTTCTCCACATAATGCCGGCCCAAGTTGGGCAGTTCTATGTCTTCGCGAATCGCAGGGACGGTGTAGCCCGCGCCCGTTTGCTCACAGTAACGCTTGGCCTCTTGCAGAAGGCCCGCGGAAAGCCCGCCCAGCACAAAAGTTTTGCCGTGCACAGTTCCATCGGCCCCGTCCGCGGTCCCTAAAACACCCATCTTTTCCCGCAAAATGGCGCTTTCGGTGGCCCCCAGGACCTCCGTATGTTCCAGCCCGATGCTGGTGACCACGGCAATGTCCCCGCGGGCCACGGCGGTAGAGTCCAGCCGGCCGCCCATACCCGCTTCCAAAACGGCCACCTGTACGTTCTGCTCCTTGTAGTAGAGGAACGCGGCCACAGTCACCACCTCGAAGAAGGTGGGTTCCACCTGGATTTTTTCGGCGGCGGCCTTCACCTGCAAAAAAAGGCGGTCCAGGTCGGCGTCAGCGGCGGGCACGTCGTTCACCCGAATCCGTTCCCGCAGGCTAATCAAGTGGGGGCTGGTGTAAAGTCCGGTTCTGATTCCGTGAGCCTGCAGCACCCCCGCCAGGTAATAACTGCAGGAGCCCTTCCCGTTGGTACCGACCACGTGCACCGCCCTAAAGGAGCGCTCCGGGTTGCCCAGGGCGGCACAGAGCCGCTCGGTGGTCTCAAGACCCGGGCACATGCCAAACATGAGTCTGGACTGCAGGTATTCAACGCCTTCGGAATTCATGTGCCCAAATGTAGTTTTTATTAACCTGCGTCATTCTGAGTGAGTTTTGCGAACGAAGAATCCAGACCCAAGTCTTGAAACCTGCTTTGTATGGTTTGTGCTTCGGGCCTGGATCCTTCACGGCTTCGCCGTTCAGGATGACGATGAAGAGGATGTCGTTCAGGATGACGATGGCGAGGGGGCGTTGCGGGGGTGTCCCCCGCAGAAGGGGTGGCGAGCAATGTAATGCGAGCCAGGGGAAGGCTTTCCCCAACCAATCGCTCAAGAATAATGCTCTGTTTAAGGAACCTCGGGTCTGGATTCCTCGCTGCGCTCGGAATGACGAGCGCCAGAGTGCATTCTTTTTTTATATTCCCAGTAAGACATGCGTATTATTTCCACATTCCCACAGGTGGCGCGGCATTCCTCTATAATGCGGCGTTCCCTCGCCCTTATAGCCCTGGCCGTTTCCCTATCTCTTGCCGCAGTGGACAAGGAGCCTCCCCCGCAGCACTACAACTACCGGGGTGCCGGCCAGCAGATGAAGCGGATTTACTACGGCGACCTGCAAGAAACCATCTATTGCGGCTGCAAGTACAACGACAAAAAGCAGGTGGACTACAGCACCTGCAACTTCCAGCCTCGCGAGAACCCCCGCCGCAAAAGCTTTAAGCGGGCCCAGACCGTGGAATGGGAGCACATCGTGACCGCCCACAACATGGGGCATTTTATGCCCTGCTGGAAGGACGGCGGCCGCAAGAACTGCAGCGCCAACGATACTTTGTTCAAAATCCTGGAAGGGGACCTGCACAACCTCTACCCCGCCATTGGCGAAATCAACGGGGACCGCAGCAACTTTATGTATTCCCAGTGGACCAACAACCCGGAACCCATGTACGGCCAGTGCGAAACCATCGTGGATTTCAAGCTGAAAAAGGCACAGCCCCGCAAAGAGGTCCGTGGACTCATCGCCCGTGTGCATTTTTACATGGAAAAGACCTACGGAATCAAGCTGTCCAACCAGGACCGCAAACTGTTCGAGGCCTGGGACAAAATGTACCCCGTGAACGAGCGGGAATGTGAGCGGGACCGCCGGATTTTCAAGGTCCAGGGGGACCACAACCCCTTTGTATACGAAAAGTGCCAAACCATGGGCGAAAAATCCCCGTAACTGGTAGATTTTCCCCGGCGTAGCGGCCCCATTTCTCCATAAAAACTTAATTTTAAAGTGTATAACGAGGTATTCATGTTTCGTGTTTTTGTGCTGTGTACTTTTTTGTCGTTGACCTTTGTGTCTACGTCCTTTGCCCAGATAACTTTCCCCCTGGGTTCCAACGTGGTGGACGTGACCAAGGACCCCTACAAGGCCAAGGGCGACGGCAAGACCGACGATACGGAGGCCATCCAGAAGGCCCTTAACGACCACCCCGACGGGGACTACATCATCTACCTGCCCCACGGCATCTACAAGGTGACCAACACCCTGACCTGGCCCACCACCGAGAAACCGGAACAATCCTATAGCCGCACCATTTTGCAAGGGCAAAGCATAGGCGGAACCATTATCGCCCTGGCCAACGAATGCCAGGGGTTCACCAACCCCGATTTTCCCGCACCTGTGATTTTTACGGGCGAAGGCCCCAACCCCAGACACAGGAACTCCATCCGCGACATCACCATCCGCACGGGCAAAAAGAACGCCGGTGCCGTGGGTATCCGCTTTAACGCCGCCCAGCAGGGCACCATCAAGAACGTGAAGGTGTATTCTGGCGACAGCCTGGGTATTTATGGCGTGGACCTGGGCCACACCGAGAACATTGGCCCCCTGCTTTTGGAGAACGTGGAAGTCCAGGGCTTTGGAACCGGTGTGTACATTGCCGGCAAGACCAACAACATCACCCTGGAACACGTGACCCTGGGCGGTCAAAAGAAGTACGGCATAGAGAACGACGGCCAGGTGGTCTCTACCCGCGCTATCCGCTACAAGGGCGACGTTCCCGCCATCTACAGCCACGGCGAAGGGGCCGTGATGGTGGTTGTGGATGCCACCTTGGAATACAACCGTGTGAATCAGTCCAAGCCCGCCACCGCCATCGAGAGCGAGGGGCAACTGTTTATCCGTTCCGTGATGACCAGCAAGTTCCAGGAAAAGGTGAAGAGCACTCCCAAGGCCGCTAGCGAAAGCTACGTGGGCAACGAGATTGTGGAATTCTCCACCCAACTCCCCTTCCAACTTTGCCACAGCCCCAAGCAGTCCATGAGGCTCCCCGTTGCGGAAACCCCCAACCTGAACGACCAGAAGTCCGACTCCTGGACCACCATTGGCGGGGACTACGGCGGAAAGATGAACACCGGTTCCGACGACGCCAAGGCCATCCAGGACGCCATTGACGACGGCGCCGAAACCATCTACTTCCCGCCGGGAGGCCGCTGGACCATCAACCGCGACATTTACATCCGCAACCGCGTGCGCCGCATTCTGGGCACCGAGGGCCGTATCGACGGCAAGGGCAAGTTCATTATTGAGGACGGTGCCTTCAACGAGGTGACCATCGAGCGCTTCTCCGAATTCGGCAACGGAATCATCCACAAGTCCAAGCGCGTGATCCTTTTGAAGAACATGATGTTCAAGTCCTTCGAGACCAACGAGCTGGGCGTAGGCGATATTTACATGGAAGACGTTTCCGTAGGTTCTATCCAGATCAACCAGCAGCACCTGTGGGGCCGTCAGGTCTCCATGTTCTCGGACACCAAGGGCGCCAAGATTCAGAACAACGGTGGCGACATCTGGATTCTGGGTCTGACCACCAAGGACGGCAACACCATCTTGCAGAACTCCAACGGGGCCTCCGCCGAACTTTTGGGCGTGCAGGTTATCGCCAGCGACAAGGCCAAGACCACCCCCATGTTCATCAACGACAACTCCAGCCTCTCTATCGAGGGCCTGAAGGAAGTGCTGACCCGCGGCAACCCCTACAAGAAAATCGTGGAAGAGTCCCGCATGGGTTCCGCCATTTACGCCCTGACCGACAACCAGCTGGAGAAGAACGAGACCGGCGGCGTCACCATGGCACTTTACACCGGCTACGCCCCCAAGCAGGGCCAGAACGAGCCCCCCAAGGTCACCATCCCCGACGAGATGATCGTGGTGCAGCCCGGCAAGATCCACCTGAATGGCATCGTGGAAGACGACGGACGTGGCAACGGGCTCTGCAAGGACCCGGTACTCTGGAGGAAGGGCGTGGGCCCCGGAAAGGTCATCTTCTCGGACAGCGCCGAATACGAGACCGACGTCTCCTACGGGTAGCGGACGTTACAACATCATCTTTACCGCCGATGACGGCACCAAGACCGGCGCGGATACCGGCAAGGTCTACGTGTTCGACCGCAAGTACACCACACTGGACAACACCGGCAACGGCGGAGCCAGCGGCAAGGGCGTGGACACCTGGATTTCCTCTTTCGACAACTTTACCCCCCACAGCAACGACGCCCTGCTCCGAGTAGCCAACGACACCAACGACGCGGGCAAGATGTACCTGAAGTTTGACCTGTCGGCGCTGCCCGGCCCGCTGTTCGACGCAGGCCTGAAGCTGGAATACAACGTGGACTCCCTGAAAAAACCGGTGCAGTTCAACATATTCGGCCTCAAGGAGACCTCCCGCGACATGAACTTTGGCGAAGGCAAGCTGGGCATAGACTGGAAGGGCGACGAACTGACCTGGGAGAACGCACCTGCCAACCTGCCCCAACCCGGCGGACACTTCAACATCCGCAAGAACTCCGGCGGCGGTATCGACACCAAGTACGCGGACTTCTTGGGCATTATCACCCTGAACCCCAAGGCGCCCCTGGGAGCCTTCCTGCGTACCCCCACCCTCACGGAATTCTTCAAGAGGAAGCACCCCTCCAACATGTACACCCTGATCCTTACCGCGGTGGACCCGGGAGAGACCTTCATCTATTCCCGCAACCAGAACAGGTCCCTGGCTCCCGCGCTGTATGTGGGCTATTTTGACAACACCCGTTCCGTGAGCGGTGACGCCATGGAAGGCGGCTACACCCTGACCAAGGTGCACATCGACATCTACTCCCTGGAATGCGACTTTGACCTGACGGTGGGTTACCCCCAGTTTGTGCAGATTGAAATCGTCAACGAATTCGGACGCCGCATGCTCATGGTGGCGGCCCGTGAACTTGCAGGCGAAAAGAAGACCCACTTCAAGTTCAAGGCCCACGAGTTCCCCACGGGCAAGTACACCTTGAAGGTGAACGGCGAAGCCTTTAGCGCAGAACAGAAGTTCTACATCCTGAACTAGGACGGCTCTACGATGAATAAGTTGTTTTTCACATTGCTTTCCGCGACTACCCTAGCCCTGTTCGGCTGTAGCGAATCGACCCACTCCAACACCTCTGACATCAACAGCGGTGATGGGGACTTTTCCGAAGATTCCTTCAGTTCCAGTTCCGGCATCAGCAACCGCGCCGACATAGACTACGACGGCGACGTGGTGCTGGACGACACCACCAACATCTACTTCAGGATACTGGGTGCGGAAGCCGATTCCACGGCAAAGGATTCCACCGCGAAAGACTCCACCGCAAAGGATTCTACCGACAGCGAGGCCTGCCCCGAAAACACCATCTGCCTGGACTCCCTGAAGACCGAGGTGAACCTGTTCTTGGGAGAACTCAAGAAGGGCACCCGCGTTAGCATCCGCGCCGCCACCAGCGGCATGGCCAAGGACTCCCTGGTGGTCATGAACGAACTGGGCACGGCGGTCGCCCCCATGCTCTCCCAGTGCATTGACGGCAACTGCGTGTTCCACAAGGCGTTGGTTCCCGGCAACGGTGCCGCGCTGGACAGCACCCAGTTCCCCATCATGGAAGACGGGTTCTACTACCTGAGCCTGCGGGCGCAGTTTGACGACAAGGCCCACCTGAGGTTGCTGGTCCACGAGGACGAAAGCTACTACAGGTACACCGGCGACTCCAGCAAAATGAACATATCCCTGAAGGACAACCTGCGGGGCATCGTGAAGATTGGCGACTCCCCCGACAGCATCAGCCTGAACTTTGGCGCCGCCATCGGCAACAGCGTCACCATCAAGGCCACCGGCAACTGGATCAAGAACTTTGGCCTGCTGGAAAACGGCAAGACCCTGATCGCCAAGACGGACACCATGGACAACACCATGCTGACCGACGACTCCACCAACTGGAAGCTGCTGATTATCCCCGAGAGCATCCCCAACTACCAGACCGGTCCCTACGCCACCTTCGCGGTGACCTCCAGCAACCGCAAGCTTTCCCAAGGCGAATACTTTGCCCTGCCCGACTCCCTGAAGGGCGCCGGCGAGGTGCTGAAGAAGACCCGCAAAAAGATTGACGCCTTTGAACTGAGGCAGGACCAGTACGTGTGGCTCGGCAACTTCAAGAAGGGCGACACCCTGGCGCTGGACCACCACTTCAAGGGCTACGGCGAAAGGTCCGTGCGGCCCTACACGGTCATTGACTACAGCGTTCTGGGCAAGGGCGGCGATTCCCTGGCAACTCTAAACCGCGAGAACCTGGGCTACAAAGTGCAAAAGGACGGCCCCCTGTACCTGCACTTCCGCATGGTCAACAGCCAGAACACCACCGACGCCAAGGAACTGGAACTGTACACCCTGCTCAAGCGGCCGGGTTCCCTCACCTCCTTCAGCTTCTACGACGCCTCCGCCAAGAAGGTCCTGGACACCCTGAAAGTGAAGGAGAACCAGAGCATCAAGCTGGACGAGATGGCCTTCAAGTCCGCCCCCACCGAGACCTCCAAGGGCGCCGTGGACTGGTATATCCCCTGCCAGGACCTGGTGATACTGGGCAACGTGGTCTACGAAAGCTGCGAAAAGGAGCTGAAGGTGGAAACCACGGAGGATTCCGACGGGGCGAAGGTGCTGATTATCAACGAGGGTTCCTCTGGGGACTGGGCAAGTCTCATTGCCGAAAGCCTCCTGGACCCCCAAAAACGGGATACTTTGCGCATAGAAGTGCAGTAATCCCTTGAAAAAGGGCCCCCAAGTTTCTATTATTGGGGTCCATTCTTGCAAGTCGCGCCAAGCTCTGCCAATTTGCAAGCATAACCAAAGAGCTTCCTTACGAGGTACAATATGTCGTCCTTCCGCGGACCTAAAGGCAAAGTAGCACGCTCCCTGGGCGTTGCCGTTTCCCAAAAGACTCAAAAGGCTCTCGACCGCCGCAATTTTGCACCTGGCCAGCATGGCCAGAACCGCAAGAAGTCTGCTTCCGTGTACAAGCAGCAGTTGGTGGAAAAGCAGCGCCTCCGTTTCACCTACAACATTTCCGAAGCACAGCTGGCCAAGGCCTACAAGGAAGCCAACCGTCGCGAAGGTTCTGCCGGTGACAACCTGATGATCCTCTTGGAAACCCGCCTTGACGCTCTCGTCTATCGCATGGGTTTTGCCCGCACCATTTTCGCCGCCCGTCAGTATGTGGCCCACGGTCACTTCGCTGTCAACGGCGTCCGTAGCTTCTCTCCCAGCCGCCTGGTCAAGGCCGGCGACGTGATCGCAGTGCGTGAACGTTCCAAGGAACACCTGCAGATCAAGGAAGCTATCGCCAACGCTCCTGCCGCTCCGGAATACCTTTCCGTGGATGCCGGCAAGATGGAAGGCACTCTGGTGAAGCTCCCCCTCCGCGACCAGATTCCCGTCCAGCTCGAAGAACAGCTGGTGGTGGAATACTACTCCAGGTAAGCCAAGACGCGACTGCCGCGTGGGCTGCGCAAGCGGTTCAAGCGGCCTGAGCGAAAGTTTGAAACGTCCGACACCCGTCGGGCGTTTTTTTGTGCTCTTTTTTTCTACATTTCGCCACATGACACAGAGAAATTCTTTTGCCCGATTGCTTCTTTTTATTGTGCTCGGCCTGATTATTGGCGGGGTGCTTGGAGAATGCCTGGGACTCCTGTTTGGGGAACTGGGCGAACTGATGAACGCCGGCGGCTACGACAACATTGTCCGTAACTTCTTCGTGGCCTCTTTCGACCTGAACCTGGGATTCCTGGGCGACAAGGCGAACCCGGTGGTCATAGACCTTTACATGGTCAAGTTTGCGTTGGGCCTTGGGCTCAAGATTAACGTGGTGAGCATCGCGGGCATGGTGCTGGCCATCTACATTATGAAATGGTCCGGAGGAAACAGATAATGGCATCCGTTCGGGAACTGAGTGAAAAGCTGGCAAACGGGAGCGCTACTGCGGTATCCCTGACCCAGGAATCCCTTGCAAAGATTGAAGCTACCAAGGATTTGAACGCCTATATTTCCGTGCTGGGCGAACGTGCCTTGGAACAAGCGGCTGCCTCCGATAAGAGGCGCGCAGAGGGTAAAACCCTGGGTGCGCTGGACGGAATCCCCGTGGCCGTCAAGGACAACATGTGCCTGACGGGCACCCGCACTACTGCAGCTTCTAAGATTTTGGAAAACTTTGTGGCACCCTACACCGCTACCGCCCTCGAAAAGCTGGAAAGCGCCGGTGCCATTATCGTGGGCAAGACCAACATGGACGAATTCGCCATGGGGTCCAGCAACGAGACTTCTTACTTCGGTCCTGTCAAGAACCCGCTGGATGCATCCCGGGTGCCGGGCGGTTCCAGTGGCGGTTCGGCCGTAGCCGTGGCCTCTGGCACGGTCCCCTGTGCCCTTGGCTCCGATACCGGCGGATCCATCCGTCAGCCCGCCGCCTGCACAGGGGTTGTGGGCTTAAAGCCCACCTACGGCCGTGTGTCCCGTTACGGGCTTTTGGCGTACGCCAGCTCCCTGGACCAGATTGGCCCCTTCGGTACCACCGTGGCGGACTGCGCTACCCTGCTGGGCGCCATTTGCGGTGTGGACCCCCACGACAACACCACCAGCTCCAGGCCGGTGGAAGACTTTTCTGCCAAGCTTGACGCAGGCATCAAGGGCAAGGTGATTGGCGTTCCCAAGGAATACTTTGGCGACGGTCTGGACAAGGATTGCAAGGCCGCCATCGAAGGCATGCTCCAGAAGATGGAAAAGGAAGGTGCCACCCTGAAGGAAGTGAGCCTTCCCCACATCAGCTACGCCGTGTCCAGCTACTACATTATTGCCACCGCCGAGGCCAGTTCCAACCTGAGCCGCTACGACGGCGTGCGTTACGGCTACCGCAGCAAGGACGCCCGCAAGCTGTTCGACCTTTACGCCAAGTCACGCAGCGAAGGCTTTGGCAAAGAGGTGCAGCGCCGTATTTTGCTGGGAAGCTACGTGCTTAGCGCAGGCTTCTACGACGCCTACTACGTGCAGGCCCAGAAGGTGCGCCGCCTCATTACCGACGACTTCAACAAGGCCTTTGAAAACTGTGACGTGATTGCCAGCCCTGCCATGCCTGGGCTTCCGCTCAAGTGCGGCATGAACGAATCCGACCCCATGGCCGTTTACCTCAGCGACATCTACACCGTGAGCCTGAACCTTTCGGGCCTTCCCGGCGTGAGCGTGCCCTGTGGCATGGCGGGCGGACTCCCCGTGGCCCTGCAGTGGATTGGCAAGCCTTTCCAGGAAGCGGATTTGCTGAGTGTCGCGGCTGCAACAGAAAAGCTGAACAAATAATTTTTGGGCCAGAACGCCCGATTACATTTTTTAGAACTGCGCCGAATCCGGCGCAGCTGCGGATGCCGAGAGCGTCAAGCTTTGAGCAAGTAAACTGAAAAATTAAACCGCGCGGAATTGATAAGCATCGCTTAAATAACCCGCGCACCACATCGCTTATTTGCATGGGATTTGTTCTTCGGAACAAGTCCTTTTGTTTTCGGGTCTTTCCTTGTCCCGCATTATCAAATGAATTTTTAAAGTGGCTAAGCCACAAAAAAGGAGTTCAGTAATGAACCACATTCTAGAAGAACTTGACCGCAAGCTTTCCGAGTTGACGGAACTGCGCGAAGACTTTGCCCAGAGGGCCAAGTCCGGTAATTGTACCACCGCGAAGAATCCCGCTGGGAAGCGCGCCTCCGGAAAATGTCTCGCCGCGAAGAGTCCCGCCGGGGAGTGTCCCGAGGGACGCCTGCGTATCGCCAACCGCGGGAACTTTGTGCAGTACTACCGGGTGGTGCCCGGAGGAAAACCTAACGGCACATTCATTGCCAACCGTCAGATCAAAACCGCGAAAGCGCTTGCACAAAAAGACTACGACCGGCAGGTGCTAAAAGCCATTTGCAACAACATCCGGCTTATGGAAAAATTCCGGAAGGCTTTACTGCAAAACGACATTAGCAGGATATATGCGAAACTGCACCCCGCTCGCCAAGCACTCATAAAACCAGCCGTCACCACCGACAAAGAATTTGCGGCAGCGTGGCAGTCAAAACCGTTTACGCCCAAGGACATGGACTTTGGCAGTTTCACAACTGCCAAAGGCGAGCGGGTGCGCTCCAAGTCCGAAAACCTTATCGCAGATACCCTCTACCGTCTGGATGTTCCCTACCGCTACGAAGCACCTGTCAAAATCAAGGGTTGGGGCAAAGTCTATCCCGATTTCACCTGTCTGAACAAGCGTACCCGCCAGGAGTTCATCTGGGAGCATTTCGGCATGATGGATGATCCGGACTACGCGCGCCGCGCCGTAAGCAAAATCCAGAAGTACGCGCAGAATGGCTACACCATCGGGAATAACTTGCTGGCGACATTCGAGTCAAACGAGACGCCACTCTCCAGCGAGCATGTGATGTGGGTGGCACAGGCGGCGCTGTTTTGAAATGTGTTTTCTAGGAAAAAGCCCACTAAATGAACAAAAACTTCAATTTAGTGGGTCCGTTTTCGCAGAAATCCGCCTTTGCAGGGCCAAATTCGCCCAAAATGTCCGTTTTTTTCGGCCTAAAACACCGTTGAATACATACAACGTAACACACAAGCCCACTAAACAGCAATTTTTTCCGATTTAGTGGGCGAATTTGGAATTTATTGGGCGAATTTGGAACTACAGGATAAACAGCGCCACAGCCATAAACAGGAACACCACGCCGGAGAACCAGTTCAAGTTCCGGTTGGCCTTGGGCGAGTTCAGCAAGAACCGCCTAAGGGTCCCTGCCAGTACCGCAATACTGCCGAACACGATGAAGGTGGCCACGATAAATTCCGCCCCCAGGATTCCAATCTGCACCGTGGGGTGCATGGGGCGGTTCAGGTTCACCGCCGGCGGGATGAAGGACAGGGCGAACAGCACCGCCTTGGGGTTGGTCAGGTTCATGACGATGCCGCGGAGGTAGAGCTTTCGGGCAGAAAGCGATTGAGCACCCGCCGGCGACGCCGGGGCAGAGACTTCGGGACTGGATCCTTCGCCACTTCGTGGCTCAGGATGACGTTCAGTGGCGGCGGCTTCGGCGGCAGAGTCGGCGGCTGCAGCAGATTCAGTAGAGTCGGCGGCATCGGCGGCTGTACCAGAGTCTGCGGCATCGGCGGCTGTACCAGAGTCTGCGACGGTACCAGATTCTGCGGCGGTCGTGTCGGAAACGACGGTCCCGGTACGGACCTGGAAGCTCTTGTAGGCCAAGAACAGCAGGTAGCACGCCCCCAGGCACTGCATCACAAAAAAGGCGTAGGGGCTTGCCACAATCAGGGCGGACACTCCCGCCGCCAAAAGAGTTGTCTGCACCAGGAGTCCGGTGCACAGCCCGCAAATAACGCAGAACCCGGCCCGAGACCCATGAGTGGCGCTCTGCGCCAGTACGAACAAATTATCCGGGCCGGGAGCAAGGGCGACTACGATGGCGGCTACGAAAAATTCCAGCATAAAAAATAGGGGTTAGCGGTTGGGCTACAAACTTTCCAGGAACTTGTCGGCATCCATTTCCGCCAAATCCTTCTGCAACTGCTCCAGGGCCTCGTCCGTAATGGCCACGGCGTTTGTCCCGCGTGCAGCACCAGTCCCACGACCCGAAGATCCCGCGGCACCGTCGCGACGTTCTTCCTGCGACCTTTCCGCACGCTCCTCCGCAATGGCGTTGGAGGCATCCACCATGCTGCGCAGGGAATCCGCCACTTCCTTCACCGAGGAATCGTTGCTGATGACCACGTCCAGCACCTTGGACAGCCGCTTGCGAAGCCCCGCGAACTCCTCACGGTCCA
>Ga0265298_10005091_pt1 | contig 16598 bp, 15 predicted proteins | sample AusTroGonzalo_MG_3_FD_193486 | JGI IMG/M metagenome (GOLD analysis project Ga0265298, IMG submission 193486) | Bovine rumen microbial communities from tropical cattle in Woodstock, Queensland, Australia - Gonzalo_01 | ecosystem: Host-associated > Mammals > Digestive system > Stomach > Rumen ... | reverse complement strand
TACTCAGTAACGCGGGCGTGCCGGTAGATATGGTTTCCGGTACTTCTATGGGCTCGGTGGTAGGCGGATTGTATGCTTCCGGGCTGCCTACCGAAAAACTATGGGAAATCGGAGAGCATATTACACTCAAAAATATCACGCCGGATTTGAACCTCATGGGTTTATTCCGCTTTCTGTTTGCTAAAAAATTGCCCAATTCTTCCAATCTAGTTACCTTCTTTCATGAACAAATCGGAGATAAACAAATTGAAGAACTTCCCATCCCCTTTTCTTGTGCTGCCATGGATATTAAAACAGGGGAACGCGTTTTATTTAACTCCGGTCCGTTAGCAATTGCCGTACGCGCAAGCATGAACTTACCCGGTATATTTGAACCTGTCCACTACCGTCACCGTGCATTGGTGGATGGCGCCGTTGTGGATTATTTGCCGGTAGATACCGTCAAACACATGGGTGCGGACTATATTATTGCTTCCGTTTCCCCGTTGGATTTCTATTCTACTACCCCGCAAACCGTGGCGGCTTATTTGCTGCGCGTGGGCGATGTACGCGCTACGGCGATGATAGAAGAATCATCCCGCAAGGCCAATTTTGTACTGATAAACCACGTAGTAGATACCGGTACTTTGGAACTAGATAAACTGTACAAAGCCGGAGAAGTAGGCGTCAAAACGGCGAACCAAAATTTAGAGGAGTTACAAGAGGATATTTTACTCTTTGCATTACCGTATGTATTGGAAAAATAAACCTGTTTTATTCGTGCTCATTCCCCTTGTATTCTTAAGCGGTTGTTCGACTTTTCAGAACGGATTTATGGGGTTGGCCCCTGTCGGGGACCGAAAGGCCTACACATTAGCACGCGATTCGTACGATAACGGCCAATACGAACAAGCCGTTAAAGAATTAACTTCTTACATCAACAAAACAAAAAATGTAAAACGCCGTGAAGCGCGGGCATACCGTTTATTAGGGAAAAGTTACGAGCAATTAGACCGGTTGGATAAGGCGTTGGAAACGTACTCGGAAGCGTTAGAATACCACCCGGATAACGTACCGCTCCTTGTAGCGGCAGCGGCCCTCTACCAACGCACTTCCTTGCTAGACCGCGCACAAGACCTCTACGAACGGGCTTTACAGGAAGATGCTGAAAATTTAGAGGCACTCTCCGGGCTTGCCTATAACTATTATTTGATCGGTTTTGCTTCCAAATCCCGCGCCATTTATGACCGCTTTTTCGCGCTCAATCCCTCCGCTACTGCGCTAGACCGCGCCCGGTATGCCCAAACATTTTTAGACCAACGGAATTACCAACAGGCGCTTTTTCATATTACAAAAGTATTGGAAGAACAGCCGGATTCCCCCGATTTTTGGTTATTGCGTGCACGCGCGGCACACGGTCTGCGACTGACCGATGAATCCCTTAAAGATATAGATACGGCCCTTTTATTGGCCCCCCAACGGCTTGATTTATTAGCCATCAAGGCCCTTTGGTTGTATCAAAACAAGCAATATAATTTATCGGCCCAAACAGCCAAAACCATGCAGGGAATTTCCCCCAACAACCAATTAGCCTCTTTTATTTTAGGGCTTAACTTGTATCAACAGAAAAAAACTGCTTCTGCTATAAAGCAATTGAAAACCGTGATACAACTAAATGAAGAATCGTTTATCGGAAAAGTAGCACAAGAAATTTTGCTTTCTCTTACCGAAAATTCAAGAAAAAACGGGAAATAAATTCCCGTTTTTCAGATTACTTATTTCTTACGGTTTCAGGATAAACGGGGGACGGTCCGGCCGTTTTTTGGATACCCTCAAACTCATATCATCTAGCAGTAACGACGGAGCAATAATACTCGTAGAAGAAAAATGGTGCATTTCTTTCCGTACACCACCGGTTATCACATCTTTGCGTAATGTGCGTAAATCATAGTTCTGTGCAATAAGTCCGTAAACTTTTTCTTTGTGCCCATCTTTGGAATAAATACGTGTCAGCAATTCCGACTCGGGGAGATCCGGAATAATATAACAATATTCTAATCCGCGTTCTCGACAGCGCTGTAATAGGGCATCTTCCAATTCTTTTTCGGAAATACCGTTTTCTACTTCCATTACTAAATTGGTCAGGGATTCCCGCGGTTCCTTCATGGGATTTCCCCGGGCATGTCCGTTACTTTTAATCCCCTTTGCAAACGGACGCGTAGAATGGGGTAACATAGTTAGTATCCCGTTCTGTACAATCGTTAAATCCTGCGCTTGAACGCCTTCATCATCTACCGGAGTAAAACCTTCTGTCAGAAAACCGTCAAACGTCCGTATCATCGGTCTGTCATAAATATTCACAAGAGGGGAAACAATTTGTTGGCGGATGGAATCTTGTAATATACCGGCAGAGGTGTCTTCCCCATCCAAAGAATGCAACGCCGTTAAATTGGTAACCGCCGGCACAAACACTTCGGCTAATAGTTGGGCCGTCGCGCGCGGGGCTAAAAGTACGGGCCCGATATATGATTTCCCTTCTACCGCATTATACGCATCTTTCACTTCGGCTAGCAACCGGTCTGCTTCTTTTGTTAATTTCTCTTCCCAAATATCTTCCGCAAGCGGCAACGCAAATTTTGATCCTACTATTTTACGAAACCCCTCTTTTGTTATGTATTCAATGCGGATTCTTACCTTAAACATTTCATTGTCCGTCTGATAAAAGCCGCCATTGTTATTAAGATAAAAAACATCATCCTTGTAAGCAAAAAGAGAAATATAAAATGAGAGAATATAGGGATACTGGTTTCCTTGGGCGGTTAGACGTTGGATAACGTCCTGAAAATGTGCCGTCGGAAAATCAGGAACTGACGTACCTATTTCTTCCGTATAATTGCTCTGTACGGACGGGACTACATCCGGCAAATCATCTTTTATATTTTTCTGTTGTTTGTAGGTTTGTTTTTGTTGGTATAAGTCCACTGCCTGAAAATAAGCCCCGGAAGTGGCCTGCCACAAGGCCTGACGAATACCGTCATAACTGTCAGCCACTTCAGTAATGTTAATCGGCGAATCTTTTTCCATCCCCAAACTATCCTGTTGGTTATCCCCCACGGAAACAGTTGTCCAAAGCGAAAGATTTGCCGGATACTGGGTAGCAGCCGGATAAAAACTGCCTAGCGAACTCTCCACAGAAAACAAGGGGACTTTTTTTCTTATTTTGTAAGATACAAAATTGATTTTCGGAGAGCCGGATTCGTGTAAATACTTTAGCGTGCGGGCCATTTCATCTTTCATGGCCTTAAAATAAATATTATCCGGCAATTCCGCCGCTTGCAAGGTGATATTCGCCGCCAACATAACAAACAATAACTTAAATATCTTTTTCATTTGGCCCCCTCCGCATACGGTGATTTCAAAATAGGCAGCCGGTCCGTTTCTTTGGCTGTCAGTTCCACTTCCATATTACGCAACAGTACGCTAGGCGCAACTTCCGATTGCGGCACCCAACCGGATTCGGCACCGCACGAACCGTTAAATATACCGTAATCATCCGCCGTTACCAAAATTTCATTAAAGGAAACAAGCGGTGTGCCTGCTATTTCTCCTCCGCGCACTAATTCCTTCCGCCCGTCCGGATAAACGCGGTACATTTCCACTACGTGCAACTTAAAGGTCTGCGGTAAAAAGGTTTCTGTAAATGTATATCCTCCGGATAAATCCTCAATAATAATCCCGTACGGTTTTCCCTGTTTTTTGACTTCTTCTATCAATTGGCGTTCCAATTCTTCATAGGAAACCGTTTTTGAGGAGGTCAGCACCAAATGGCTCATCCGCGCCACGGAACGGTGCGAACTGTCACTGCGGCCATGTCCGTTAGAGACGGGAAACCCTTTAATTGGGCTACTAGACATTAAAAAGTTTTTTAATACGCCGTTTTCCACTAGTACTACCGGCCGCGCTTTTACCCCTTCATCGTCAAATTCGTAATACCCCCGCATCGGTTTACCTTGAAATGTTTTAACGGTAGGATCGGCCACTAGCGTAAGAAAGGAAGGCAAAATTTGCTGTCCGATTTTAGTCGTAAATGTTTTTCCAAAACTATCTTCTTTTTGACGGTGCCCTTCCAAACGGTGCCCCAATACTTCGTGTACAAATACCCCCATCGCCTTATTTTTCAAAATAGCCGGAACTGTAATCGGTTCCGCATCCGGGGCAGTCGTCAACTGTTTAAGCAAATCAATGGTTTGGCGAACATCTGCTAGTAATTGTTCTTCCGTGGGTAATTCTTCCATACGCGTTACATCGTAAGATTTGTAAAGTTGAAACCCATAGCCCTCTTTCGTTTTATTTTCCAACACATAACCTAAACGGACAAACTGAAACGGCGTCTTTAACTGAGTCCCGTTGGAATCTACAAAATAGCGGTGGCCCTCTTCTTTGGAAAAAGAAAAGTCGGAGTCAAGCACTTCCTTTTGCCCACGTATTTCTTCGGATGCTTTTAATAATAACTGTTGTATCTTATCCGTATCAAACGAAGGAAACGACTCTGTATGGCAGTACTTTTCCGTAGGCGGAATGACAAAATCATCGGAATCATCCCCCCTTTCCGAAGAAATTTTCTGATCGGATTTTACTTTGTCATATTTGCGTTGGGCCGCTATTATGGCCTCTTCCGTTGCCCACCAAAGGACAGTAGAAAACCCTTTTCCTCCCTTGCGGCTCAACGGCACCCATGTTCTGACTGCGCTGTAATCACTATAATCATTTTTTAATAATCGTGTATTATCCATCTGTGTATTGCCCACGCGTGCTTGTACCTTCAATAAATTATTCCTTCCTTCCCACCTAGACGCTACACCGCCGTTTCGAACAGTTATATATCCCTTTTCTTCCTCTGAATAGGTATAAGACAAATAATAAACCGGCGGATCCAATTTTTTGAAAACCGGCATTCCGCGTTCTAACTCGGTCGTTAATAGACGGATGGGTTTTTCCAAGGTAATATCGCAATTCTGTTGGGCAGATGCTATAGAAAACAATAAAGTAAAGACAGAGAATACAAGTAATTTTTTCATACGTGTATTTTAGCAAATAAATACTAGATTTGTGCTTTTGAAAATGATAAAATAAAGGTAGTCAATTGCCGAGGTAGCTCAACTGGCAGAGCAACGGTTTTGTAAACCGTAGGTTGTGGGTTCGACTCCCATCCTCGGCTAAAATAAAAAGCCACCGAAAGGTGGATTTTTTGTTTTAGCAGGAAGCACACCAACTGCTTGGTGTGTGTTGGAAGACGAAGACCTATATAAAAATAGGTCCAAAGACCCTTGTTCACATTTCTAATAAGTTTTATAATAGTGACAAGAGGATTCCTATGAAAATACGTTGGTGTGTACTTATATTATCTTTTTTGTTTATTCTCCCCGCGGCGCAAGCCAAAGTGTATTGGATCGGCCGAAATATTGATTTGTCCCCTTCCGATGTGGAAAAAGAAACTTATAAGATGCTCAAAGATATGGGCCATTCTTACATTGTGATTGTACCGGATGACCCGGAGAAAGTCCGCATGTATTCCTTTGCGTACGTTGCGGAAGAACGGAGCTTGGGATGCGGAGAGAAAAGAGGTGTTATTATCGGAGCGTACCCGGAAAACGGTTCCAAAAAATTAGGCAATTTAGATGGAAACTTAACCGCCGAAATCAATGCACCCCGAGAGTTTGTACCGACCCAACATTACTTCTGCGGAACACCTAAACAAAAACAACAATGGAATTTTGTTGGCGGAGAAGTGACCTCCGATTTGCCGGAAGAAGAATTTATTGACACGTTAATTATCAAAACATACCATTATCAAACCAACACCCGTATCCATCCGGTTGATTATCATGCTTTCCGCTCCATCATAGATGCCAATTCCCGAAAAGATGAACTAGCGCAAAACTGCAATGCGTTTGCATGGTCATTACTCGTGTGGAGTTATGCTTCCCATGCACCCGATTTGGGGGAAACACGCAATATGCCCGGTCAACGCAATTTACTCTCGGAAGGACTTTTTAGTAAAGGGCCTTCCTTCCGGGATGCAGAAAAGGATAATATTCCCCCGCTCATCAAAAACGACTCCAGTTACCGGAACCGCTTGGAAATGGAACGGCTCATTACCGGGCGTATTGCCTTAGGGAAACTACCAACTCCCTTTTCCAAGAAAAAGAAATAAGTTGTCCGTTTATATTTCTGCCAAGAAACTGCTATAATTTATCAACATAGAGGAGATTTTATGGAACCGATTTCTGCGGCCGTATCAATCGGCCTTTGGATTGCTTTTTGGATTACCGTTATTGTTGCTTTGTTTATCGATTTAACCGTATTGAATAAACACCACGGACACGTTTCTATCAAAGAAGCCGCCGTGATGGTATGCGCATGGGTATCGCTTGCATTGCTGTTTGGCGGTGCAATTTGGTTATTGGAAGGGTCTAAACACGCACTGGAATTTTACACGGGCTACATATTGGAATATTCCCTCTCCGTAGATAATATGTTCGTTTTCATCATGATTTTCGGTTATTTTGCTATTCCGCATGACCTGCAGCCCAAAGCGTTATTATGGGGTATTTTGGGAGCCGTTATTTTGCGGTTTATCTTTATTTTTGTTGGTGTTAAGTTAATTTCTTTATTCGCATGGACAATTTACATCTTCGGGCTTTTGCTTATTTTTACTGCTGCTAAAATGTTATTACAAAAAGAAGACGATAACTTTGATCCCGGCCAATCGTTTGTCTTAAAAGTGCTTAAAAAATTTATGCCGCTGAAAACGGATTACCAAGGGGAAAATTTCTTTGTGAAAGAAAATGCCCGTTGGTTTGCTACCCCGCTATTTGCCGCCGTACTCGTAATAGAAATGAGCGACTTGATTTTTGCGGTGGACTCCATCCCCGCCGTACTGTCTATTACGCAAGATACCTTTCTCGTTTATTCCTCCAACATTTTTGCGATTATCGGCCTTCGGTCCCTGTACTTTTTACTTTCCGGTATGGCCGGCCAGTTTCCTTACCTAAAGTACGGCATCTCCGTTATTTTATGCGTTGTCGGTGTAAAAATGCTCTTATCGCATACGGTAAAAATACCGATTTTGGCCTCGTTGGGAGTAATTGTAGGCATATTAGCCGTTTCTATATTGGCTAGCCGCTGCTTCCCACCAAAAGGGGCTAGACAGTAAACCTAGAAATTTATTACAATGTATTTACAAAATTTATTTCAGTATAAGGAAGGATACTATGGCGTATAAATGTGCAGTATGTGGCAAGGCCTCCGTCTCCGGCGGTTCTTACAGCCACTCCAACATGAGAACAAAACGTACTTTCAAACCCAACCTCCAAAAGCAAAAAATTGTATTGGACGGTAAAACCCAAACGGCTTACGTTTGCACGGGCTGCATTAAAAGCGGTTTAGCCAAAAGACCGGCTAAATAAGTACACTTTTCGGACACAAAGAACCCGTGCTGGCGTTAAGTACGGGTTTTTTGTTAATAGGGAGCATTTGTGATTTCGCTAAAACAACGTTGGCCGATTTTTTTAACCGCGCTTGTTTTTCTTTTTTCGTACGCGCGCGCGGAGGAAGAAAATACTGCTTTGGAAATGGACCCCAACGGACCGTGGATGATTTGCAGTATCGACGTAACCGGGCTGAAAAATATCCGCAAACGTACGGTCGTAAAGGCCGCGCATGCCAAAAAAGGTACGCTCTATGAACGAATGACCGTCGGAGATGATATGAAAGACATTTCCGCTTTGGGCTCATTTAATAGCGTAGAAGTGGACATTTCCCCGATGGAAGGCAAGCGCAAAGAAAAAGGAACCGATGACGTTTACCCCTGTCACAAAATTACGTATATCGTTACTGAAAAACCCATTTTTGACCGTCTGACCTACGAAGGCAGAAAACATTTAGGTAAAGGGGCCATCACGCAGGCCATGAGCCTAAAAATCAAAGACCCATTTAACGAAGCCAAATTACAGGCAGATATCCCTAAAATTCAAGCCAAATATGCAGAAAAAGGGTATATTAACACTCAAATTTCATACGAATTAGAAACGAATGAAGAACTGCGCGTTGTTTACGTAAAATTGATTATCCACGAAGGAGAACGGGTACGTGTGGGTGCTTTACATTTAGACGGAGTAGAACAGTTGCCGGCTAAAAAAATTATGAAAAAGGCCTCCAACCGTCCGCACAAGGTATATAAGCCGCAAAATCTCCAACGCGATTGGACTAAAATGATGCTCTACGGGCGCAACCACGGATACAGTGAATTTAATATCTCTACTCCGTCCGTTACATTTAACGAAGACAAAACCCAAGCCACTATTTCTTATCAAGTTACCGAAGGCCCGCAAGTGGATTTCGGCACGGTCTCCTTTGAAGGAAACAATGTTTTTACCAATGAAGAACTAGATAAACAAATTTTTTTCCGTGAAGGCCGACGCTACAACCAAAAAGATTTTGACGATTCCATCATGGCCATGCAGGAACAATACGCCGACAAAGGATATTTGCAAGCCCGCATTGAACCGGTCAAAAATATTCAAGACGGCAAATTGAACCTGACATTTGATATTTCGGAAGGGCATATTTTTTACATTGACCACGTGGACGTTTCCGGCTACAAAAACACCAAAAAATATGTTTTTACGCGGGAAATTTCTATTCATCCCGGTGATTTGTATGACAACAAAAAAATCAAACGCAGCCAAACAAAAATCTTAAATTTGGGCTATATTAATGACGTCCAAATCGGTTTACAACCCACAGCGGAACCTGACAAAGTAGATTTGGATTTTAACATTGTGGAAGGGCGCCCCGGCATGTTTACCGCCGGACTTGCCATGAGTTCTATGGACGGACTCTACGGGGAGGTATCCATCAACCACATGAATTTATTCGGACGCGCGCAACGCTTATCTTTGCGTACGCTTTTCGGTAAAGAAATTTTGGATTACACCGTCAGTTGGTCTACCCCGTGGATTTACGACAAACCTACCTCGTTGGGAGTCGATTTATTTAATACCCGCCGTTACCGTTCCTTTTCCACCGACAATCAGGCCTATACGGAAAAGCGCATCGGCGGACGTGTGAAAGTAGGGCCGCGCTTTAATGACGATATTTATCAACTTTCCTTCGGTTATTCGTTTGAAAATATCAATATTTACGATGTAGAAAAAGCGTTCAAGTGTCCCGCCGGAACGGAAGGACCCGATTGTATTGCCGAAGGAAGAACTAACCTCTCTACCGTCAGTACGGATTTTGCTATCGATACACGCGACAATATTTGGGACCCGACAACCGGTTGGCGGAACTCATTAGGGTTGGCCCTTGCCGGCGGACCTATTGGGGGCGATTTGGACTTGTGGTACTTAAATGCCCGCTCTATTTTCAACTATACCGTGCTGAATGTAGGCGGTAATTATCCGATTGTATTTGTGTTTTCCAATAAGTTCGGTTCGGTGCGCACGTATGGCAGAACGCACGAAGTTCCCCCCTATGAAAAATTCTTCTTAGGCGGTGCCGACACGATACGCGGTTACGAACGCGCAGGCGAAATCGGCCCGAAATACGGCGGTGATATGTACTACGTGATGAACGCGGAATTACGCTTCCCGCTTGCCCGCGAAGGCAGAAGAAATATGGCACAGTTTGCCTTCTTCTTTGATTTGGGTAACTCATGGAACCATTTGGATGATGTAGATTTTTCTATGGGGCCTGAAGAAAAACAATTCAAAGCCGGTGTCGGATGCGGTTTACGCTTTACTACCCCATCCTTACCGATTCGTATTGATTGGGGGTACGGACTCAACCATGCACCGAACCAAGACAAATCACACTTTTACTTTAATATCTCTAACATGATGTAACATGATAAAAAAATTAAACCTGTTTTTGTTATTGTCGGCCTGTTCACTTACTTGTTTCGCGGAAACAACCGATTTATCCGCCGAAGAAGCACAAGTAGTGGCGGCTATCCTTGCCAATGCGGATAAAAAACAGGAAATCAAGGATACCGAAGATATCCTCCCTCCGGCAGAAGAAAAAGAACAAGAGGCACAAGAAGAGAACGAAACGGACTCCTCTTCCCCTAAAAAATGCCTGACGGTTGCCTTTATAGATATTGATGAGGCCTTTAACGCCCACCCGCGCACCGTCGCCGTTAAAGAACAAATCCGCTTAAAAATTTTAGCAAAAGAAGAAGAAGTACAAGGTGCCAAACAACTGATTGCCATTTTACACCGCGAAAACGGCCTGTTATCGGCGCAACTGCGCGAGATTAAACCGTTTTACGAACGAATTGTAGTGGAACCGCACGAACTATTACCGAAACCGAAAGAAAACGCGGATGCACTATTATTCGGCAATCTGCTAAACCGGTTGACATTTGCAGGGGCGGAAATGGTAACTACCAGCCCGTTGGACACGCCTGCCCGGCTAGATGATTTAACGGGGCGTATAGCGGCCAACAAAAAAATTATTGAAGAACGTGAGTTTTTTATAGATAATTATAAATATACAACCCGTGAAGAAATTTTACGGCTTGAGAAAAAAGAAGTAAACGAAATTTTGAAAGATATTTATACGGAAATAAAATCTTTCGCCAAAAAACGGAACATCGGGGCTATCGTCCGCAAAGACGAAATTCTGTACGGAGAAAAACCGGTTAACGTAACGAACGATTTTATTTCCCGGCTGAAAAAATCCAAAAAATACCGCAAACGCGGAAATTAGAGGTGCTTATGTTTCACTTAACTACCGGCGAAATTGCCCGCATTACCCAAACAGAACTCAACGGAAAAGACGATATTGTCATTACCCACCTTTGTTCGTTAGAAGACAGTGCACAAGGCGGCATTTCCTATCTTACGTCTTTAGATAAACCGGAAATACTCACACAGTTATCTTCCTCTGCCTTAATTGTGCCGCAATCGGCCAAAGAAAAAGAAATTCCGTTCAACGGGACTCTTTTGTATGCCAAAGAACCGGAATGGGCATTTATTTTATTGTTGAAACACATTGATTCTTTACAGCAGAAACATACCCCCGGCATCCACCCAACGGCCGTCATCAGCCCGAGTGCCAAACTCGGCGAAAATGTATCCATCGGGGCTTATACCGTTATAGAAGATAATGTTACGATTGGGGATAATACAGTTGTGTTTCCTCAATGTTATATCGGCAAAAACGTAACCGTCGGTAAACATTGCTATATTTATCCGCAAGTAGTCATCCGGGAAGATTGTGTTTTGAAAGATTTTGTAATTTTACAGGCCGGCGCCAAAATCGGCTCGGATGGATTTGGTTTTACATTTCACGACGGACGTCACCAAAAAATACCGCAAGTGGGAAATGTGGTATTGGGTAATGACGTAGAAATCCAATCCAATACCTGTATTGACCGCGCAAAAATTTCCAGTACGGTCATCGGTGATAACACCAAAATCGATAACCTTGTTCAAATAGGGCACAACGTACGGGTCGGGATGAGTACCATTATGTGTGCGCAAGTAGGCGTGGCAGGTACCACAGACATTGGCAACGGTGTTATTTTAGCCGGTCAGGTAGGGCTTGCCGGGCATATGAAAATCGGCGACCGCGTACAGGTTGGCGCGCAGTCCGGCGTCATTGGCGACGTTCCCGCCGGACAAACCTATTTCGGTTATCCGGCAATCCCGCAGCGCGAGGCGTTCCGGCTGCAAGCCATTATTTATAAATTACCGGATATGTACAAGGAATTTCGTGCTTTTCAAAAAGAAGCAAAAGACATGAAAAAATTATCCTTCTTCGGAAAAATTAAAAAATTGTTAGGACGTTGAATATGAGAAAAACACTTGCTACATCTACTGTCGTCAGCGGTATCGGTCTCCATACCGGAGTTCCTTCCAATATGACGTTCAAACCTGCCCAAAACGGTATTACTTTTTTACGTACGGATTTACCCGGCGCACAACCGATTTTAGCCCATGCGGATAATGTCGGCTCTACCATGCGCGGTACCAATCTGAAAAACGCCACTGCGGAAGTTTGGACGGTAGAACACGTTTTATCCGCCCTGCATGCTTTGGGAATTACGGACGTAGCCGTCGAAATGGACGGACCCGAACCGCCCGTCACAGACGGTGCAAGTGATGTTTATTTGGAAGCATTTCTGAAAGCCGGTATAAAGGATTTACAAGCGGAACAACCTTTGTTAACCATCCGTTACCCCATTACCTACTCATGGGGACCGATTTCCTACCGTGCCGAACCGGCCGATAAATTAATTTTCACCTTTATCTACCGTCACAAAAATCCGTTAGTGGCTCATTTGGAATATACATTTGAATTCACACCGGAAAATTACCGCGAGCAAATCGCGCGGGCGCGTACCTTTGGTTTTGAAGAAGAACTCGCATTTTTGAAAGCGCACGGACTCGCCAAAGGCGGTAATTTGGAAAACGCCGTTATTATCGGCAAGGACCGTTTCTTAAACGAACGGCGCTTTCCCGATGAACCCGTACGCCATAAATTGCTTGATTTAATCGGTGATATTAGTTTAACCGGCAAAAAATTGTCCCCCATGCACATTACGTGTGAAGGCGGCGGGCACAAACATAACGTAATTTTTGCTAAAATTCTTTTAGCAAACGCGGAGGAAAAATGAGTACCAAACATTCGTTAAAAGATTTTTTAAGTATGCCTGTGGTCTGTGCATACGGACTAGAAGAAATCAAACGAAACATTCCGCACCGCGAACCGTTTTTGTTAGTAGATGAAATACGTGTTTTAGAAGATGCAAAGAAGTACATCGGTATTCACCGTGTCAAAGCGGACGAATATTATTTTAGGGGGCACTTTCCCAACCATCCTGTTATGCCGGGCGTGCTGATTATTGAAAGTATGTCGCAGGCCTTCGGCGGCTGCGCGATGGCACGCGTAGATAACGGACAGGGACGGATTCCGCTTTTTTTAAGTATTGAAGAAGCGAAATTCCGCGGAATCGTGCAACCGGGCGATGAGATGCTTATGCCCATAGAAATTTTACGTTTAGGTAAAATTTCAAAAATCTATGCCGAAGCATACGTGCAAGATAAACTGTGCGCACAAGCCGTACTCAATTTTATTTTAGGAGATCCTTCCCATGTCTAACATTCACCCTACTGCTGTTATAGATCCTTCTGCAAAAATTGATCCGTCCACCGTTATTGGACCGTATGTCGTTATCGGTGAGGACGTACAAATCGGCAAAAACAATCATATCGGACCCTTTTGTGTCATAGAAAACACAACCATGGGTGATAACAACGATTTGATAGGAAGCGCGTTTATCGGTGTAAAACCGCAAGATTTATCGTATAAAGACGAACATACACGCGTTGTGATGGGAAATGGCAACAAAATTCGCGAAAGCGTCACGATTCACCGTTCTACCTTTGTAGAACAACCCACCACCATCGGCAATAATTGTCTGCTGATGGCTAATTCCCACCTTGCCCACGACGTACAACTCGGCAATAACATTATTATTGCCAACAGCACCGGTATTGCCGGACATGTTATTATAGAAGACCGCGTAGTAATCTCGGGCATGGTAGGAGTGCATCAATTTGCACGTATCGGCACAATGGCTATGATTTCCGGCGGAACCATGTCTCCGTTAGACGTACCTCCGTATTGTATCGCACAAGGTGACCGCGCAAAGACGGTCGGTGTGAACATTATCGGGATGCGACGGGCCGGTTTGGAACATAAAATCATTGCCGAAGTAAGAAAGGCGTACAAGATTTTATTCCGCAGCAGTAAACGGTTAGAAGAGGCCATGAACGAATTAGAACAAGGTACTCCTTGTGCGGAAGTAAAACATTTAATTGAATTTTGCCGGGCTTCCAAGCGCGGAATTACGCCCGCCAAACGCAAATTAAGCGAGACAGATGATGAATAAAATCGGTTTAATTGCCGGCGAAGGAAAAATGCCCGTTTACATTGCTAAAAAAGCAGTGGAAAAAGGGTATGAAGTTTTCGTATTGGGCTTACGCGGTAACGCACACGCGGAAGATTATCAATCCTACGCCACACGTTTTCAATCCATACGCATCGGGCAATTGGGCACCGGTATTGAATTTTTCAAAAACTGCGGCGTTACCCGTTTTGTAATGGCGGGGCGCGTACAACATACTTCTATTTTTACCAACTTAATGCCGGATATGCGCGGCGCTAAATTTTTAGCATCGCTCAAAAGTATGCAAACCAAACATATTTTATCCCGCCTGATAGAAGAAATCCAAAAAGACGGCCTCGTCTGCGAAAATTCCGCCTTATTTTTGGAAGATTTTTTCCCTAAAAAAGGAATCCTTTCCAAACGTCAACCAACGGAAGAAGAACAAAAATCCATTGATTACGGCTATGAAATCGCAAAAGAAATTGCCCGCTTGGATATCGGACTTACTTGCGTAGTCAGCCAACGTGCTGTTATTGCAGTAGAAGGAATGGAAGGAACGGACCGTTGTATTTTACGCGCCGGAGAACTGTACAAAAAAGCAGCGGAAAAAGATGCGGCCGTGGCTGTTGTAAAAGTAGCCCGCCCGCAACAGGATAACCGATACGATTTACCCGTTATCGGCAAAGGGACACTGAACAGTATGCACAAAGCCGGCTTTTCCGTTTTGGCTTTTGAGGCCGAAAAAACATTGGTTATGGACTTAGAAGAAGTAATTGCTCTCGCCGATAAATACAAAATGTGTATGTTAGCTATTTAACGGTTTTTCCCCGAAAAGGTACCTTTTCGGGGTTTTTCATCTCCCTTTTCTGTGCTAACGTAAAAATTCTTCCTAATTTTCCCCTTTTATTTTTTCTCTCTTTATGATACTATTTAATAGGAAGTTTCCCGTTTTGAAAACGGGCACTATCACTTTATATACATAAGGGGAATTTTACCATGACCAAAAGAACACCTATCATCGCAGGAAATTGGAAAATGCACAACACGATTGCGGAAGCAGCCGCTCTCGTAACCGCAATCGCCAAAGCCGGAAATAAAAACAATGCGGAAATCATTGTGGCTCCGTCTTATACCGCTCTACATATCGCTACACGTCTGACGAAAGATACAGGTATCCAAGTGGCCGCGCAGGACGTACATTGGGAAGATAAAGGTGCCTTTACGAGTGCCGTCTCTCCCATCCAAGCCAAAGATGCAGGCGCTACAATTACGTTAATCGGCCATAGTGAACGCCGAAGTGTTTTCGGTGATACGGACGAAATTTTGAATAAAAAAGTGGCCGCCGCCTTCCGCCACGGATTAAAAGTCATCTTCTGTGTGGGCGAAACATTACAAGAACGCGAAGCCGGCCAAACTTTAACTGTCATTGAAAAACAATTAGCAAACGGCTTAAGCGGTTTTACCGAAGCACAACTTGCCGGAATTATTATTGCCTATGAACCGGTTTGGGCTATCGGTACCGGGAAAACGGCCACACCCGAACAAGCTCAAGAAGTACATAGTGCTATCCGCGCTTATTTGGCCAAAACATATAGTGAAGATTTTGCACAAGCCACGCGTATTTTGTACGGCGGCAGCGTGAAAGATTCCAACGTAGATGAAATTATGGCGCAGCCCGATGTAGACGGTGCGCTTGTGGGCGGTCAATCGTTGATCGCGGAAAAATTTGCCCGCATCATTAACTTTAACTAACGGAGTAGTTATGGACAGAGCCAAACTCATTGATCACACATTGCTCAAACCGGCTGCCACTCAAAGTGATATTGCTCGTTTATGTGAAGAAGCACGCAAATACAGTTTCTGTAGCGTTTGCGTGAATCCGTTTTGGGTATCCTTTGCAAAAGAACAATTAAAAGGAACGGACGTAAAAGTCTGCACAGTGATCGGGTTTCCGCTCGGGGCCAACACAACTGCCGTTAAAACATACGAAACGGAAGATGCTTTGAAAAACGGCGCCGATGAAATTGATATGGTTATCAACATCGGTGCCCTAAAAGCCAACGATTTTGATACAGTACTTGCGGACATTCGCTCCGTACGCCAAGCATGCTTGGGCCATACGTTAAAAGTAATTATTGAAACTTCCCAATTAACGGATGAAGAAAAAGTAAAAGCCTGCGAATTGGCCACTAAGGCCGATGCGGATTTTGTAAAAACTTCTACCGGTTTTACAGGCGGGGGAGCTACCGAACAGGATGTAGCGCTGATGCGCAAATCTATTCCCGTTCATATGCAAGTAAAAGCATCGGGCGGCATACGCACCCGTGAAGATTTTGACAGAATGACACAAGCCGGGGCTACCCGTATAGGTGCTAGCAGCGGTGTAAAAATTGTAGAGGGCCAATGATTAACAATTGGGACTTATTTTCCCGTTTAGATTCGGATACGGGAAATATTTGTTTTTCGTTACTTATAGACGGCACAGAGCAAGATGCCCGTCTGATTGCGAAAAAATTAAAAGGATATGCGGGAACTCCTGTTCCGGCAGAGCCTCCCTTTGTGTATTCTTTTCCGCTGCCTTCCAATCTTGATGAAATTACCCAAGATAAAATCCGTACGGCTGCCCGCGAAGGGGTAGAAAAAACCAATAAGGTAAATC
>Ga0265298_10005090_pt1 | contig 16600 bp, 11 predicted proteins | sample AusTroGonzalo_MG_3_FD_193486 | JGI IMG/M metagenome (GOLD analysis project Ga0265298, IMG submission 193486) | Bovine rumen microbial communities from tropical cattle in Woodstock, Queensland, Australia - Gonzalo_01 | ecosystem: Host-associated > Mammals > Digestive system > Stomach > Rumen ... | reverse complement strand
AACTGGGTCTGGGACTCAAGGTGGTGCAATTGTCGGCTATTATAATAATACCTTAACTCTCACAAATAACTATTACTATCATTGTACCGTAACCAACGCCAATAGCAGCGCCACAAACAATATCGGAGCCTCTTGGACAGATCGTGACGGTGCACGCTGCGTCTATGCCCTCACATTAGGCAACGACATCACTGCCAATGGTGATACCGTGTTGATTCGCTATAACACCTACTGCTCAGACAACACTACTATCACGCTTAGCGGCTTCCCGGAAGGCTATACCTTTGAGGGTTACACAGTTACAAAGAACAGCACAGTTCCTGCCGAAACGGTTACTGTTACTGAGTCCGCAGGTATATATACCTTCACCATGCCTGCTAATGATGTTACAGTGAGTGCTAACCTTACGACAATCCCCTGGACTGGCAGTGGTACAGAGGATGATCCATATACTCTAATATATGCCAGTCAGTTCGAGCTGTTGGCACAGCGAGTCAACAGCGGTACGGGCGATAACTATGCACCTGACGGCTACAGTGGCAAACACTTCAGATTAGGTGCCAATATGACCATAACCACACCAGTAGGTGCAAGTAGTTCAAAGAGCTTCAAAGGAACCTTTGATGGAGACGGCAAGACAATGACCTTGAACTTGAAGCACACTGGCGGTGGTAATGCTTTTATTGCTCCATTCAGATTTGTCAATGGAGCTACCATCAAGCAACTGCACACAGCAGGCACAATCACTACTGACGGTAAGATGGCGGGTGGCATCATCGGTGATTCATGGGGTACGTCAAATCTGCAGAGATGTAGAAGCAGTGTAGCTATCAATTCTTCTATTGATGGTGATGGCACACATGGTGGACTGGTGGGTAGAGTGTATCAGGGTACATTATCTATTACCGACTGTCTTTTCGACGGCAGTATAACGGGGAGCAGTACAAATTGTTGCGGTGGTTTCGTGGGCTGGAAAGAAAGTTCTTTGGAGATGAACCATTGTTTGCAGGCCGGCAATCTTACAGGTATCGATGATGAAGACGGTGACACCTTCTGCCGTTATGATGAAGGTTCTATCAATTTCTCTACCTGTTATTACAAGACTGCTTACGGAACAGAACATGGAACAAGCACCAGTAGCATGACCAAGCAATTGCTGAAGGAAAAACTTGGCTCTGCATGGGAGATTAGTGGCGACGAGGTTGTCCCCTTGATGAGAAACAGAGACATCTCTACTATCACCATTAATAACATCAATGAAGCTCTTTTGTTTACCGGTTCTCCGATTGACATTAGCTACACTGTTACCGACTCTTACGGTAACGAACTGACAAAGGGAACAGACTATACAGAGACCTATAGTCCGACTATTATACAAGAGGCGGGCAACTACACGCTCACTATTGAGGGTACTGGCAATGAGAGCACCGGCTACTACGGCTCGAAAATTTTCAATTTCAAAGTCTATAAGCCACTTTCGGGAAGTGGAACCCAGACAGAGCCGTATCTCATTAGCTCTGCGGACGATTGGGAATGGTTTGCCTATTTGACAGCCAGCAATTCTTTTGCTGGTAAATACATCCAACTGACAAATGACATCAGTGTTTCCAAGATAGCATCATGTAACCAAAGTTTTGGATTTTCTGGCAATTTCAACGGAAACGGACATAAAATTACTCTTACGCTGAACTGCGACGTTCCCTATACAAGTTCACCAGAACAACATCAGGGTCTTGCCCTTTTCCGTTTGGCTGACAATGGTTGTGTTATTCGTAACTTAACAGTTGACGGCACCATAACGACTGTCAATAAGTTCGCAGCTGGCTTCATCTCATATATCACCAAAGGCGATAAGTCTATTGAGCTGAGAAACTGTCGTAGTAGTATCAGCATCCATTCTGCAGTATCAGGCGATGCCACAAGCGCAGGCTTTGTAGCAGCTGTGAAGAAAGAAGTCAATGTGACAGTGAATAACTGTCTGTTTGACGGATCCTTTGTTAGCAGTACAGCCACACAATTTGCGGGAATCGTAGGTTGGCGGGATAGCGAAGGGGTAGCCACCATCACTAATAGTCTTGTGGCTCCTGCATCAATAGACCTTACAGCCAGCAATGGTAATCATCAAACCTTCTGTCGTTATACTCATATAAAATGGTTGTCGCTTAGTTCTTGTTACTATCTTTCACCTATTGGCACAGACCAAGGCAGTGATGCCAGTGGAATGACCAAGCAAGAGCTTAAGGAAGCACTTGGTGATTCATGGGAAATCAATGGTGATGATGTCCTACCCATCATGAATGACAGAAATTTAGCAACATCTATAATTAGCGGCGTCGATGCAGATTATCAATACACCTATTCGCCTATAGCCGTCAGTTATACCGTGACCGATGCCAATGGTATGCAGTTGACAAAGGGTACAGACTATACCGAGACATTAAGCCCTGCCATCGTTCAGAGACCAGGCAACTACACGCTGACTATTGTGGGAACAGGCAACGAAACTGTCGGTTATTTCGGATCGAAGACCGTCAACTTTACCGTTACGAATGTCCTGTCAGGCAACGGAGAACAGGACAATCCGTACATGCTTAATGATGATGTCGACTGGGACACATTTGCCTCAAACATTAACGACGGCACTTCATATTCTGGAAAGTTTGTCAAACTTGGAGGCAATATTACCATTAACACAATGGCTGCTACCATTTACACAAAATCTTTCAGTGGCACCTTTGATGGTGACGGCAAGACGATGACACTCGACCTTACAGCTACCAGCGATGGATGTGCTCCTTTCCTATATCTATATAACGCCACCGTCAAGAACCTCAATATTGACGGAAGAATTACCACTGGACATAGATTCGGAGCCAGTATCGCAGCACATATCTATGGCTCTACGAACTATATACAGAACTGCACCAGTACTGTGGAAATCACTAGTACCTTTGCGGAAGCCAATACAGACGGTACTCATGGCGGCTTTGTGGCAGTGAATGATGCAGGAACTTTGAATATATCAGATTGTGTCTTTGCAGGAAAGCTACTTGGCGCGAATGCAAGTAGTAATGGTGGATTCGTAGGTTGGAACGAAAACACAAAGGTCAACTACACCGACTGTCTCTTTGCACCTGCACAGATTACTATGAGCGATGAAAACAGTTGTACTTTCAACCGCAATGGTAAAAACACCTTTACCAATACTTACTATCTGACACAGTTTGGCGAAGCTCAGGGTACCCTGGCTACGGCTGCACTCAGCGAGACGGAGACGGTGCCCAGCAGTCTAAGCGGCACAGTAGTACTCCGCCGTGAGTTCACAGGCGGCAAGCCATCAACGGTATGTCTGCCGTTTGAACAACCAGTGGGCACGGAGGGCACCTACTACACCTTCGGCGGCGTGGCCTACGACGACTTAGAAGGCAAGTGGAAAGCTACGATGACCGAATACACAGGCGCCGCGCTGGCTGCCAACACGCCTTACCTTTTCGTACCCGCAGGCAGCGAGGCCCATGCCCCCGTACTGTTCCACGGCACAGCGGGCTACGACGCCAGCAACCTTGCGACAACTAATAGTGACTGGAGCTTCGTAGGCACATACGAGACGAAGGTCTGGACGGCAGGCGACGTAGGCAACGACTACGGCTTTGCAGCCACCAGCGGTAAGGCCGTGGACGGCGTGACCGACGTCAATGCTGGCGACTTCGTGAAGCTGGCAGCAGGTGCTTGGATACGTCCGATGCGCTCGTACCTCAGGTACACTGGCACGGACAATCCCTTTGCAGGTGCTCGCGGCAGTGAGTCTAACGGCAACGGTATGCCCTCAAGCATCAGCGTGATACTGGTCAATGCCAACGGCGAAACGACGGAAATTGAAACCACCGATTTCACCGATTTCACGGATTCAGATGCTTGGTACACCCTCGATGGACGCAAGCTCGACAAGAAGCCGATAAAGAAAGGCATGTATATCAATAATGGACGTAAAGTGGTAATAAAATAAATTATATGAAAAATTAATGGGTAATTACATGATCATTATATGTTAAAGAAAAAAACACGAATTGCCATTAATTGCCCGTTAATTTCTCATTATTTATTCATATGTTAATGTAAAGACGAAAATGAAAAAGCAATATATAAAGCCTCAGACAGAGGTGATGAAAGTAGAAACAAGCCATGTTCTCGCAGGCAGTGTACCAGGATGGGGAGGCGAGGCGGGCAGCCGCGACGACGCCTTCTTCGACGACTGGGACGAGGAGTGAGCATGATCGTTTCAGTCGAATCTCGCTGAGGCTTCAGTCATTTCTCAGCGACATTTCAGTCATTTCTCACTATCGTTTCAATGGATTGTCAATGACATTTCAATGGATTGACGTTGACATTTCAATGAAACGATGGTGAGATTTCAATGGAACGATGGTGAGATTTCAAGAGAATAACGCATTTACCCCCTGCGAAAAGGGCTTTTGCTGAAATATCCCTCCCTTACTCCCGTCACCCCTCTGAAATCCTTTGTGGCAAATACTATGAGGCACGGGAGGAAGAGCAAAAGTCCCTCCCGTCACCCTCCCGTTTTTGGGGGTGAGCCCTCACCATGAAGGTCTGTTCCTTTTTGATATTCTTTTCTCACTTAATCGTACCTTTGACCTGCGGTCGAAGGTAGGCTGCATCTCAGATATAAAAATAAAAACTTTTTTATTTTGTATTTCGCTCGATTTTCGTACTTTGAGACTTTGTCTCGAAAGTACTTCCGCTCGACAATAAAACTAAAAATTATAATTTTTATTTTGTATTGTTCTCGCTTATTCGTACCTTTGCAGCATGATTACACAAGATCAACTGAAAGATGTATTAGATAGAACGGAAAAACTGAAGCACTATCTAAAGATTGACGAGAAAATGCTGGAGTACGAAGAAGAGGATCTTCGCACTCAGGCACCTGACTTTTGGGAGGATCGTCTGCGCGCTGAAGAGCAGATGAAAAAGGTGAAATCCATTAAGAAATGGATTGACGGCTATAATGACTGTCGACTGAAAGCTGACGAGTTGCAGCTGGCTTTCGACTTCTTTAAGGATGAGATGGTCACCGAGGAAGAGGTGGACCATGACTATGAGCAGGCTATGGCTGCTATCGAAGAGCTGGAGCTGATGAACATGCTGCGCCAGAAGGAAGACCCGATGGACTGTGTGCTGAAGATCAACTCTGGTGCTGGCGGCACGGAGGCTCAGGACTGGGCACAGATGCTGATGCGCATGTATATGCGCTGGGCAGAGGCTCACGGCTATAAGGTTACTATTGCCAACATCCTCGACGGTGAGGATGCGGGCATCAAGAGTGTGACAATGCAGATTGAGGGTGGCGAATATGCCTACGGCTTCCTGAAGAGCGAGAACGGTGTGCACCGTCTGGTGCGCGTATCGCCCTATAATGCTCAGGGCAAGCGCATGACGAGCTTCGCATCAGTATTCGTATCGCCCCTTGTCGATGACACCATCGAGGTGTATGTTGACCCAGCCAAGTTGTCGTGGGATACGTTCCGAAGCAGTGGTGCTGGTGGTCAGAACGTCAACAAGGTGGAATCAGGTGTGCGTCTGCGCTATTGGTACACCGACCCCGATACTGGCGAGGAAGAGGAAATCCTCATCGAGAATACAGAGACGCGCGACCAGCCGAAGAACAAAGAGCGTGCGATGGCCTTGCTGCGCTCACAGCTCTACGACCGCGCCATGAAGAAGCGCCTGGAGGCTCAGGCAAAGATCGAGGCGGGCAAGAAGAAAATCGAATGGGGCTCGCAGATACGCAGCTACGTGTTCGACGACAAGCGCGTGAAGGACCACCGCACTAACTACGAGACCCGCGATGTCGATGCTGTAATGAACGGTAAGCTCGATGACTTCATCAAGGCCTACCTGATGGAGTTCCCAGTGAACGATGAAAATTAACAACCTAAATTACACATAAAGCTATGTCTAAGAAAGAAGAAAAGCATCTGAACGCTAAGCAGAAGGCTTACGAGAAGAAACAGGCTCTGAAGGGCGAGAAAATTGTAAAGTGGATCTTTGGCATCCTCGTTGTACTGGCACTTTGTTTTGCAGCATGGTCAGTATTCATTGTCTCATGATGTAGCCGATGAGTGGACTGGAGATTGAACGAAAGTTCCTCGTAGTAGGCGACGATTATAAAAAGGCAGCAACAAGCCACAGCCGTATCCGACAAGGATATATCTGTAGCGGCAGAGGGCGCACCGTCAGAGTAAGACAGCGCGACCAGCAGGCTTTTCTCACCATCAAAGGCCCATCGCTTGATGGCGGGTTGAGCCGCTACGAGTTTGAGAAGGAGATCACTATCGACGAGGCTGAGCACCTGTTTCAACTCTGCGAACCAGGCATCATCGACAAGACTCGCTATCTGGTGCCTTCAGGCAAGCATACCTTCGAGGTCGACGAGTTCTATGGCGACAACGAGGGCCTCATCATGGCTGAGGTTGAGCTGGCATCGCCCGACGAACCATACGAGAAGCCTGCCTTCATCGGGCAGGAGGTGACGGGCGACCGCCGATACTATAACTCCCACCTGCGCACATATCCGTATAAGGATTGGGGAGGGAGTGAACAATAAAAAATGAAGATATTAAAATAATAAAACAATAAGAATGGAAGAAAAAAAATACAAGCGCATCACCGTGACATCGGCTCTGCCCTATGCCAACGGTGGTGTTCACATTGGCCACTTGGCAGGTGTTTATGTTCCTGCCGACATCTACGTACGTTATCTGCGACTGAAAAAACGTGACGTGATGTTCATTGGTGGTAGTGATGAGCACGGTGTGCCCATCACGGTACGTGCCCGCAAAGAGGGAATCACCCCACAGGATGTTGTGGACCGATATCATAAGATGATCAAGGACTCTTTCGAGGAGTTTGGCATCTCGTTCGACATCTATAGCCGCACGACAAGTGAGACGCATCACAAGTTTGCAGCCGAATGGTTCCGCAAGATGTATGACGAGGGAAAACTGGTGGAGGAGACCACCAAACAACTGTATGACGAGGAGGCTAAGCAGTTCTTGGCCGACCGTTACGTGACGGGCGAGTGTCCTCATTGTCACAACGAGGGAGCCTACGGCGACCAGTGTGAGAAGTGCGGACGCGACCTGAGTCCTACAGAGCTCATCAATCCGAAGTCAACCATCAGCGGTTCTACCCCTGTACTGAAAGAGACCAAGAACTGGTATCTGCCTCTGAACGAGTATCAGGACTGGCTGAAGCAGTGGATTCTGGAAGGTCACAAGGAATGGCGTTCTAACGTCTATGGACAATGCAAGTCCTGGTTGGATATGGACTTGCAGCCCCGTGCAATGACACGCGACTTGGATTGGGGTATTCCCGTGCCCGTTGAGGGAGCCGAGGGAAAGGTGCTCTACGTGTGGTTCGACGCCCCCATCGGCTATGTATCGAACACCAAGGAGCTCTGCGAGAAGAATCCTGAGAAATGGGGCAACTGGGAACAGTGGTGGCAGGATGAGGATACTCGTCTGGTGCATTTCATCGGTAAGGATAACATCGTGTTCCACTGCATCATCTTCCCCGTGATGATGAAGGCTCACGGCAAGTATATCATGCCCGACAACGTGCCTGCCAACGAGTTCCTGAACCTTGAGAACGATAAGATCTCTACCTCACGCAACTGGGCTGTATGGCTCCACGAGTATCTGGTGGATATGCCTGGCAAGCAGGATGTATTGCGCTACGTATTGACAGCCAATGCACCTGAGACCAAGGACAACAACTTCACTTGGAAGGATTTCCAGGATCGCAATAACAACGAACTGGTGGCTGTCTACGGCAATTTCGTGAACCGTGCCCTGCAGCTTACCAAGAAATACTGGAATGGTGTAGTGCCTGCCTGTGGCGAGTTACTCGATGTTGACCGCCAAGCCCTTGAGGAGTTCAAGGATGTCAAAGGTAAGGTGGAGGCTTTGCTGGAGCAGTTCAAGTTCCGTGATGCTCAGTTTGAAGCCATGAACTTGGCTCGTATCGGCAACCGCTATATCACTGAGTGCGAGCCTTGGAAGGTTTGGAAGACCGATCCCAAGCGTTGCGAGACCATTCTGAATATCTGCTTGCAGCTCACGGCTAACCTCGCAATTGCTTTCGAGCCGTTCCTGCCGTTCTCTTCAAAGAAACTCCGCGAGATGCTTGCTATCGAAAGCTTCGAATGGGAACAGCTGGGAAGTACCGACCTGCTGAAGGCTGGTCATCAGTTGGGCGAGCCCGCTCTGCTGTTCGAGAAGATTGAGGATGAGGTTATCCAGAAGCAGCTCGACAAGCTGGAGGCTACCAAGAAAGCAAATGAGGCTGCCGCCTACAAGGCTGCACCTATCAAGGATACCGTCAGCTTCGAGGACTTCGAGAAACTTGACATCCGTGTAGGAATGGTGAAGGACTGCCAGAAGGTGAAGAAGTCGAAGAAGCTGTTGCAGTTCACCATCGATGACGGCACAGGCACCGATCGTACCATCTGCTCTGGTATCGCAGCTTTCTATGAGAACCCTGAAGAGCTGATTGGCAAGCGAATCCTCTTCGTGGCCAACTTCGCTCCTCGTAACATGATGGGCATTGAGAGTCAGGGCATGATTCTCTCGGCAGTTGATTTCGATGAGAGCCTCAGCGTGGTGACAACCACCAAGGACGTAAAGCCTGGCAGTCAGGTTGGATAAAGTGAAGAGTGAAAAGTTGACTTCCTACGGAGCCTATCTGTTTCCGCTGATTGCCGCCATTCTACTGGTGGTACTCGAATCAGATGTGCTCTACGCATTGCAGGAGCAGAACCTGTTTCTACATACACCACTGTTCTTTGAGCAACAAATGGTGAAGGCTGGCGGACTGCTAACGTGGATGGGAAGTTATCTCACACAATATTTCTATTACCCCATGCTCGGAGCGACACTATTGTGTCTGCTCTGGGCATTTTTCATTTGGTTGAGCAAGCGAGCATTTCAATTGCAAAACACATGGCTGACACTCATCCCGACAGCCTGTCTGGTACTTACCATCACCACCTTGGGCTACTGGGTGTTTTTCCTAAAACTACAAGGGCATCCGTTCTGTGCCACCATTGGAAGCATCATGGCAGTAGCATCGGTATGGGGCTATCGAGTTCTGCCACAACGCTATCACCTACCTTCCATTTATCTCATCCTCATAGCAGGTCTTGGCTATCCGCTTTTCGGCTTCTATGCCCTCATAGCTACAGCGCTGATAGGCATCGTAGGATGGCGAGAAGGCAGGAAGGTGGACAGTATTCTGGCCATCACTCAAATCGCAATCTGGCCGCTCGTTGGGTATTATTTCTATTACCACGAGACCAATATCGTGAACATCTATTGGGTAGGACTCCCTGTATTTGCCCACCAAGAAGAACGGTTCTTTGCCTACAACATCCCTTATATCATCCTCTTCGCAAGCATAGCGATGATGGCCATACGACCAAACATCAAGCCGATAAAATGGCTGAATTATGCCGTTATCGCCATCGTTGCAGCAGGATTGTTCCTGTTCTGGAATCGCGATGACAATTTTCATCGTGAGTTGTCCATGAGTCGCAGCATAGAGCAAAACGACTGGCAGCAGGTAATCAAGACGGCTAAAGAGATCAAGGGCGAGCCGACACGCGCTATCTGTACGATGCGCAACCTGGCTCTTTTCCGCTTAGGAAGACAGGGCGATGAGATGTTCAACTACTCCAACGGAGCCAAGCGACCAAACGCCCCTTTCTCCATCCACATGGTTCATACCTACGGAAAGATGCTTTACTTGCAATATGGATTGGCGAACTACTGCTACCGTTGGTGCATGGAAGATGGAGTGGAGTATGGTTGGAAGGTCAATAATCTGAAGCTCATGACACTATGTGCCTTGGTAAACAACGAAAAAGAAGCTGCCCGCAAATACATTAGTCTGCTCAGAAAGACAACCTTCCATAAGTCATGGGCCAAACAGTATGGGCAGTTGATGAGAAACCCACAATTGATGGCATCCACACCAGAGATAACGCCTATGCTCAGAATGGCACAGACGAACAATTTTCTCACCAACGATCTCACACAGGCAGAATCATTTATCATTGAGTTCTTCTCTACGACCGAGAGCAACGACCCGATGATACAGGAACAGGCGCTGTTGGCTGCCATACAGTCGAGAAACCAGCAACTGTTCTGGCCGCAGTTCTCGCGCTATATGGAATCGCACCGAGGTCAGCGACTACCCCGCCACTATCAGGAAGCAGCCTGTCTGTTTGGCTATCTTGGCAACATGGACATGAGCCACTCAAACTTCGACCCACAGGTCATGAGCGACTACCAGGAGATGGCTGTCACCATGAACAGATGCCATCAACAGGGCATCGACATTGCGAAGATGGGACCTTACATGAGCCCTCATCTACGCAACACCTATTACTACAACTATTATTTCAACACTTATCGATTCCAGGAGGAGTAGAAGATACCTACAACTGAAATCGGTTACGCTTAGGCATCCAGCATATTTAAGAACTGCTCGGCACACCAAAGCTGCCACTTCTGATTACCAGTAAGACTATCCATTGGAATATCCTTACGGAACTCAGGACGGACAGGACCTTTCCAGTCTTTAAATACTGCATCAACAGGACGCGGCATAGGAATCTTGAAAGGAATCTCAAGCTCCGGATATTTCATAGCATACAAACCACGTACCAAATACTTGGGTTCGCCATTGCGCACACGCTGCATATCCAATGGGTCAGCCATCACCAGTTTAGCATATGGGTCGTAATACGGTAGCCATGCAGCACCAAAGGCATTCAAATATGAACTACTGCTCTCAATAGAGAACACCTCATCCATGAACCTGAACATATCAATACCATTATCCCCGATACGATATTGCTCAAACAGTTCGCCCTGATCAACGGGATTTGTTAATACCAGTGATGGATCAAGGAAGGTATAACGTTTGGCAAAGGCATCAAACGTCCATTCTGGAGAAATCAACTTGTCCATGCCGCCGAAGATAAGGTCGGCACTCTCGCCAACAATCATCAACTGGACACCATCTTGTTTGGCCATTTCAGCGGCCTTGTAGATCTGGGGTTCAATAGAATGAACTGGAGCAAACTTATAGCGCATCACAATAGGGGCATACTTCTTGTAATCATCCATTGTGATATCAATCAAGTGATGCTTTAATTGAAACTTTTCACAATAGGCTTTCGCACGCGCTACGTCAGCATCAAATACGCCAGAAGCAGAATTGAAGGTGTAGGCATGACTGCCGGGCTTCAGATAAGAAGCAAGGTTCGCACTATCCATACCTCCACTAAGGAGAATACCAATATTCTCGTATTTGTCATAGAGCTCATCAAACTGTTTCTGAATCTCCCTGTCAATATCCTTTGATGTACGAACGGCGATTCTGTTCTTCATCTCAAGTGGCAGGAAATTCTTATGCTGAAAACCTTCTGCGAAATCAACTCCATCCTTCCATATATAACGGAAAGCTATATAAGAGCTTAAGCAAAAATCCTTGTTTACCATATCCCCTATCCTTCAATTATTTGTCATACATATTCAAGAAACGCTCCAAACAATAAAGAAGCCATTTCTGATTTCCACTATATTTAGTGATATCGATATCCTCTCTGAATTCCTTACGCTTTGGTCCTTCCCAATTGGCAAAATATTGATCAACAGGACGGGGCATTGGCTGCTTCAGAGGCACTGCCGTTTCAGGATATTTCATTCTGAAAAGATCACGTATCAAGTATTTCGTGTCACCATTTCGGATTCTTCCCAAATCAAGCGGCTTAGCCATTTTGAGCAATTCATAAGGATCGATAAAATCCATTTCAGCTGTCTCAAAAGCATTTTCGTATGAAGCATAGCTCTCATCGGTTACTATTTCATCGTAGAAACGCAGGTAGTCTATACTGCTTTTCCCAAGACGGTAACGTTCAAAGAGCTCGTTCATATCATAAGGTTCTTTCAGCACCTCTGCAGGATTGATATAGATGGATCTTTTTACATACTGGTCATAGCTCCAGTTCTGAGAAAGAAGACCATCCATTCCTCCGAAAACGTAGTCGGCAGCATCACCAATCACAAGCATCGTGATACCATCTTTCTGCGCTTGTTTAGCAGCAGCATATAACTGAGGCTCGATGGAGTGAACTGGAGCGCCCTTATGTGCCATCAATGTATCAACATTCTGATCGACTGTATTCCAGTCAATATCAACATAATGGAGATTCAGATGATAATACCGTGCATAAAACTCTGCACGTTCCAACTCATCCTTTTGGAAATTGCCACCCAAGAAACGGAATGTATAGGCATCAGAACCTTCAGGCATATAAGATGCCAATATAGAACTATCCATACCGCCTGAAAGCAACATGCCCAGTTTCTCATGAGCGATGCGTCTGAATACATTACGAAGAGCAATATCTATGTCGTGAGCATCAGAGACAAACACTTTCCTGCTAAGTGGTTGTTGTCTGTAAACCTGATGTCGTAAGCCCTCAAAGAATTGTTTATCATCATCTTCCACATAACGGAGTGAAAGAAATGAGCTCATACAATAGCTCTTGTCAACCACTTGCTTATTCATTGACGTTCAAATGGGTTTCTTCGGAGTTTTCCACCTCTTTCCCGTTAACCCAGCCTCGAGCATATTTCAAGGCTTCGGTTATCTTTGTAGAGGAAACACCTTTTGTATAGGGGAAATAGATTATCTTTATACCTTCCTTGGCAAAGTCTTCTTCATATTTTGCCCATTTCTCAGTACCATACCAGTCATCACCCACGAACAAGACCGTTGCGCCCAACTTTTTACAAGCAGTCAACTTATCCATATCGTATTGAGGAACAACAGCATCAACATATTTGACACTTCTCACAATCTCCGCTCTATCAGAGAAGGGAATCATTGCACGTTTTCCTTTGTAAAGCACGAGCTCGTCGACCGTAACTCCAACAATCAGTTTATCACACAAGCCCTTGGCATTCTTTAAGAGATTCAAATGCCCAATATGAAAGAGATCAAATACTCCAGTTGTATATCCAATAATCATATCGTTTCATATTATTTGTGTGCAAAAGTACAAAAAACTTTTGAACTTCCAATAAAAATACTTACTTTTGCAAAGTTTATTTCACAGGGAACAAAAAAATGAATGCTCTAAGAAAAGCCATTGAATACATTTGGTTACATGCATGGGAATATCGAGCCAATAGACGACAGCACAGTAAGTTTGTAGAGAAGATACGCAAAGACGAGCCCATTGTTGTCGTTTTCATGGCCATTGATGTTGCATTATGGCGATATCAGCACTTGTATGAACTCATGGCCAAAGACAAGCGTTTTGCGCCCTATATTGTACTCACCCCATGTATTGTTCGGGAATACGAAAAAGATTTGGCCAATCTTCGCAATTATTTTGATAGTCGCGACATCCCCTATATTGACTACAATGAGAAGAAAGGACCTTACGACATCCGAAAGCAACTGGATCCTGCCATCATTTTCTACACACAGCCCTACGAATATTTGCTCGTTCCTGAATACGACTGCCGTCGGTTCTATGACCGATTGGTATGTTATATGCCTTATGCTTTCTGGACTTTTGCCACATTTGCCTACAATCTGCATTTCTGCAACCGCGCATGGAAACTGTATTACCCATTGGAGTCATATCGTCAGGCAGCTGTGCGACAGGCTACAAACAAGGGATGTAACGTTCGCGTAGTAGGCTATGCCAATGCCGACGAATACCTGCTGAAACAACATACCGACGTATGGAAGTCCTTGTCTGACGGCCATCGTCGTAAACGTCTTATCTGGGCTCCCCATTTCACTATCACGCATATTGAAGGCTCCATCCCTGCACGTTCCAATTTTCTTTGGATGGCCGATCTGATGGTTAACATTGCCAAAGAGTATTTTGATCGATTACAGATTGCTTTCAAGCCACATCCTTCTCTGCTTACCCAACTCTATAAAATCGATGGATGGGGACAGAAGCGTACCGATGAATACTATGCCCTTTGGGATCAAATGGAGAATACGCAGTTGGAGACCGGCCAGTACATAGACCTTTTCATGAGCAGCGATGCCATGATACATGATAGTGGATCTTTTGCCGTAGAATATCACTACACCAAGAATCCCACTATGTTTGTATCAAAGGATATGAAGGACACCCTTTCAACGCAAAGTGAGTTTGGCAAACTTGCCTACTCTATGCACTATATTGGTGCCACCGAACAGGACATCCGGCATTTCATCGAAAATGTTGTACTCAAAGAAGATGATCCCATGAAGCCTCAACGCGAGGACTTCTTCCAGCACTTCCTATTGCCGCCTAATGGCAAGAGTGTGGCACAAAACGTGCTTGACGATATTGTAGAATCACTCCACCTATAGATATGGCTGAATCGCTGAAGGAGAAAACGGCAAAAGGTCTGCTTTGGGGCGGACTGAGCAATGGCTTACAACAGGTGCTCGGCTTGCTCTTTGGCATTATCTTAGCACGAAAGCTGTCACAGGCCGACTATGGTCTGGTGGGAATGCTCGCCATCTTCTCGGCCATTGCAGCCTGTATGCAGGAAGGTGGTTTTATTGCTGCCTTGAACAGGAAGAAGGAGGTGACGCAACGTGACTATAATGCCGTGTTCTGGATGAGCATCCTGACAAGTATCTTCTTCTACCTGCTTTTCTGGTTTACTGCTCCACTCATAGCTGAATTCTACAACGAGCCAAGACTTGTCAGTCTGGCACGCTATTCCTTCCTCAGCTTCCTCTTCGTCAGTTTCAGTATTGCTCCTCGCGCATACATATTCAGGAATATGATGGTGCGCCAGAGCAGCATTATCGCCTTGGTATCGATGGCACTATCAGGCATCGTCGGTATCGTGATGGCCTATGAGGGCTATGCCTACTGGGGCCTTGCCACACAAACCATTGTGTTCACATTCTCTGTAAGCGTACTGAACTATTGGTTCTCTGGCTGGCGACCATCGTTCCATATCGATCTGCGCCCCATCAAAGAGATTATTGGCTTCAGCAGTAAACTTATCGTAACGAATATTGTTACAGCGGTAAACACCAATTATCTGTCAGTGCTCTTAGGACGTTTCTATGACGCTACAGATGTGGGTAACTTCACGCAAGCCAACAAATGGAACACGATGGGACATTCGCTCATCACCAACATGCTCTACAGCATTGCCCAACCCGTGCTGACAAAGACGGAGAACGATGTAGAACGACAGAAACAGGTATTTCGCAAACTCCTTCGTTTCACGGCTTTCATCAGTTTTCCCGCTATGTTCACGCTGTCGCTGATCAGCCAAGAGTTTATCGTCATCCTAATTACTGAGAAATGGCTGGAGAGTGCATCCATCCTGCGCGTCCTTTGTCTGGCGGGAGCCATCATGCCCATCAGCTATCTTTTCTCTAACCTGCTCATCAGCCGCGGACACTCGTCCACCTATATGTGGTGCTCCATTGGCCTGTGTCTGGCCCAGCTCGCAGGTATCGGTCTAAGTGTATCCTACGGTATCCACCACATGGTGATGGTCTTTGCTATTATCAATATCGTATGGCTGGGAATCTGGTTCATATTCTCCCATCATGAGATAAGACTCACAGTCCGCGAGGCCTTCAGTGATATCGCTCCCTATGCCTTCCTGTCGGCATCTATCGTTATCGGGGCCTATTTCCTCACCAAAGGCATCTCCAACATCTACTTGTCCCTGATCACAAAGGTACTGTTAGTTGGAGTCGTCTATTGTGCTGCCTTGTGGCTGTTGGGAAGCACCATCTTCAAGGAAACCGTTTTGTTCATCACTAAAAAGAAGATAGAATGACACCTACAAAGACACGCGACAGCAATATGGAATTGCTACGCATCGTGGCTATGCTCCTCGTCATGATGACACACGCCAGCTACCGAGCCTTGCCCAAACCCACACCGGAAGGAATTGCGGACGATCCTGTTTCGATGTTCCTACAGATTGCAGTAGAAAGTTTCACGGTGATTGCTGTCGATGTGTTCGTGATGCTCTCAGGATGGTATGGCATCCGCCTACGTTGGAACCGACTGGCTGAACTGCTATTCCAAGTCTTCTTCTTCGGTCTTCTATGTGTCGGTATCGACTATCTCGTAACGGGCACCATGCCACAAAAGGCAATACTCAGCCTGTTCATGCTGAACGAAAACGACTATTGGTTTGTAAAGGCCTATCTGGCCCTTTACCTGCTGTCGCCCGTTCTTAACGCTTTCATACAAACAGCGACTCGCCGACAGTTTCTTCTCACACTAATCGCCCTATTTACATTCCAATGGGTGTTTGGATGGGTGTTTGAGGCTACCTCATGGCTCCGTGCCGGCTATAGCCTGCCTTCATTCATGTGTCTCTATCTGCTGGCTCGCTACATGAATGTCTATCGCCCGCGGTTCACCCAACTGAGCCGGAAGAGCGATTTTCTGATCTATCTGACAATCTGCAGTTTTGTAACCATCGCTTTCTTCTTATTGAAACAACACTTC
>Ga0265298_10005089_pt1 | contig 16601 bp, 14 predicted proteins | sample AusTroGonzalo_MG_3_FD_193486 | JGI IMG/M metagenome (GOLD analysis project Ga0265298, IMG submission 193486) | Bovine rumen microbial communities from tropical cattle in Woodstock, Queensland, Australia - Gonzalo_01 | ecosystem: Host-associated > Mammals > Digestive system > Stomach > Rumen ... | reverse complement strand
ACTTTCGTCTGGCGCTTTTTTGCTCCCCCTGTTGGACTTGAACCAACGACCCTCTGATTAACAGTCAGATGCTCTAACCAACTGAGCTAAGGAGGAAGATAACCATTCTCGTGGAACGGGATTGCAAAGGTACAACCTTTTTTGAATTCTCCAAAGGTTTTCGAGAAAATTTTTCTAAGAAAACTTAAGTATATTTTTACTATCTTTGTGTGATAATCCGTTATTGCCTTACTAGTATGGATATTGACCTCCTTGCCAAGATGGTGAAAGAAGTGGTGATGGACCACGATGTTGTCACCTTGCCCGGTGTGGGCAGTTTCGTAGCAGAGCTGGTGCCCGCTTCCTTTGCCGACCGCGGATATACCATCCTCCCGCCTTACAGGAGGCTCTATTTCTCTCCCAAGCAAGGTGAGGATACGCTTTTGGCAGACCTGTATGCCGAATCCAACGGCATATCCCAGGTAGATGCCACCCGCATCCTGACGGATTATCTCTCGGAGATGAAAGAGGTGCTCAAGGTTAAGAAGATCATCGTTTTCCCGGGATTGGGCCGTTTGAGAGCCACCATGGAGAACCACTTTTTCTTTGTGGCCGATGAAGACCTGGACATCTATCCGTCCGGCTTCGGCCTCCAGCCCATCTCCCTCAAGACGCATGAGGAAACCAGGGTGGAGATGGAGGAAGCCGTGACCAGCCTGGCCGGCCTCCTGGGAAAGACCCCCCAGCGGGTGGAAGAGCCCCAACCGGAGCCCCAGCCTGCACCTGCACCCGAGCCCGAACCCGAACCGGTGCCCGAACCCGAACCGGAACCTCAGCCCGAGCCTCAACCGGAGCCGCAACCCGAGCCCGCACCGGAACCTCAGCCCGAGCCTCAACCGGAGCCAGAGGTGCAGCCCGAACATGAACCTGAACCGGCACCGAAGCCGCAGCTCAATATGTCAGCTGTCGTCGAAAAGGCCAGTAAGAATTATCGTAAGAAGAGCAGGAGGCGCAAGTTCTGGACTGTTGTCCTGTTACTGGCCATCATTGCCCTGGCGCTGGTCATTGCTTTGGTGGCTGTGGGACATTTCTTCCCCGAATGGCTGGACTCTTTCCTGTACAGTCCCGAAGAATATGAAATCCTTCACAATCAGTAAGCCGCTATGACTCCTGTAAGAAGAGAAGGTTACAAATTCTGCCAGGATCTTAGGGTTCCCTGCTACCAGACCAACCGCCAGACCCTCCTGAAGCCGGCAGCATTCATGGATATAGCCCAGGAGATAGCCTATTGGGCTGCCAGTGAGTTGGGTTTCGGGTACGATACCCTGCATGTACACCATACCGCCTGGGTGCTGAGCCGTATGCACCTTCATTTCGACTCTTTCCCCAAGTGGAGGGAGGATACCTGCCTCTATACCTGGCACAAAGGGGCCGACGGCCTTTTCTATCTCCGTGATTTCGACCTTCGGAATGCAGCAGGCGAGTCTGTCATCCAGGGCACCAGTTCCTGGGTGGTGATTGACGAGCAGACCCGCCGCTTCGTGCGTCCCGAGGACTTGCAGAATCTCCTGTCGGTGGAAGAGGTGGACCATGCCATCGCCGCCCCCGCCCCCAAGGTTCAGCTGCCCCGCGAGGCCCAGCCCGAACCCGCAGGAGAACATACGGTAGTTTATTCCGACCTGGATGTCATCGGCCATACCAATAATGTCCGCTATGTGGTCTGGGCCATGGATTGCCTGCCCCTGGAAGACGCTGAGAAACCCGTTAGAGACTTATATATCAACTTCAATAAAGAGACCACCCATGGCCAGACAGTGGAGCTGTTCCGCCTGAAGGAAGGAAATGCCTGGTACGTGGAGGGCAGGGTGGAAGGAAAACCCTGTTTTGTGGTCAAACTGGAATACTGAACTATGCATGAACTCTTCTTTGGCTATGGCGTAGCCCATACTATTCTGCTGCTGGCATTCGTTATCGGAATCGGCCTTTATCTGGGCCGGTTCAAAGTGAAGGGCATCTCCCTGGGTTCCACCTGGATCCTGTTCATGGGCATCCTGATGGGACACCTGGGCTTTGAAGCCGATCTGACCATCCTCCACTTCGTGAAGGAGTTCGGCCTCATCCTCTTCGTCTTTTCCATCGGCCTGCAGGTGGGTCCCGGATTCTTCCATTCTTTCCGCAGCGGCGGTGTCAAGATGAACCTGCTGGCCGTGATGAACATCCTGCTGGCCGTGGCCGTCACTTATGTGATCTCCCTGGTTTCCGGAGAGAAGCTCACCACCATGGTGGGTGTGATGTCCGGCGCCGTCACCAATACGCCCGGCCTGGGTGCCGCCCAGCAGACCTTTACGGATTTGTCGGTGGCCGAGGGCAGCAGTGTCCTGGCGGCCAACCAGGTCTCCGAGAGCCTGGCATCGGCCTACGCCGTGGCCTACCCGATGGGCGTCATCGGCGTTATTGCCGTCATCATCATTTTCCGCGCCATCTTCAAGATTGACCATAAGAAAGAACTGGAGCGGCTGGAATCGGCCGAAAAGAACGCGGAGCATGCCCGCCGCATGCATGTGGCCGTGGAGAATCCCGCCATTTTCGGCAAGAAACTCTTCGATGTCCTCCACGAGTTTGAAGGGGACTATGTGGTTTCCCGTGTCATGAAAGGGGACCAGGTGCTGTTCCCTGCGGCCGATATGGTCATCAACGAAGGCGACAAGCTCCTGCTGGTGACTTCCCAGCACGAAGTCGATCGCCTGCGCATCCTCTTCGGCCAGGAAGTGCCGCTGCACGTACAGGACTGGCAGGAGAAGGACCATACCCTGGTAACTCGCCGCATCACGGTGACCAATTCCAAGATCACCGGCAAGACCATCAAGGATCTGCGTCTCCGCAGCGCCTATGGCGTGAGCGTGACCCGCGTCATCCGCGCCGGCGTGGAACTGGTTGCCAGCCCTACCCTCTACCTGCAGGTGGGAGACGGCCTCATGTGCGTGGGAACTCAGGAAAACATTGAAGAAGTGGCCGCCAAGATGGGTAATTCGAACGATGCCTTGAACAAGCCCTACCTGGTGCCCATCTTCCTGGGAATTGTACTGGGCGTGGTGTTCGGCTCCATTCCGTTCCGTTTCCCCGGTATTCCGCAGGCCATCAAGCTGGGTCTGGCCGGAGGTCCCCTCATCATCGCCATCCTGCTGGGCCACTGGGGCCCCAAGTACAAGATAACCACTTACACCACCACCAGTGCCAACCTCATGATCCGGGAAATCGGCATTTCCCTCTTCCTGGCATCTGTGGGTATCGGAGCCGGCGGTAATTTCTGGAGTTCCATCGTGGGCGGTGGTTATTGGTGGATACTTTACGGCGCCCTCATTACCATAGTGCCTCTTTGCATCACCTTCATCGTGGCCCGTGCCGTGTTCCATCTGAACTTCTACCAGATTTGCGGTCTTATCAGCGGCTCCTGCACCAACCCGCCCGTACTGGCCTTTGCCCAGGGTATGTATGGCAGCGACTATGCCTCTGTCAACTACGCTACGGTGTATCCCTTATCCATGTTCCTGCGCGTGCTGGCGGCCCAGCTGCTGATAGTATTTGCATTGGGTTAGCCTATGTTGGATCTGGTTTATCCTTCCTCTCCGGCGCCTCTGTATCCCAAACCGTCCGTGGACCATCCCGGGAGGCAGTTGGCTCCAGGCGGTGAAATGCTCCCCCTGGTAGAGCCCGGCGGCCTGGTTTATGGCCAGGCCAGCCGTGAGTATTGCCACAGCGGTTCGCACGTGCTGCATCCGGTGGTGCACCTGCACATCATCGACCACTTCGGCCGGCTTTATCTGCAGAAACGTTCCCTCACCAAAGACCTGTTGCCCGGCTATTGGGATACGGCCGTCGGCGGTCACGTGAGTTACGGGGAGACCATCCTCGAGGCCCTATACCGGGAGACCTCGGAGGAATTAGGCCTCACGGCCTTCAATCCTATTGCCCTGGAAGCCTACGTCTGGCAGACGGAGCGGGACAACGAGTATGTCTTCGTGCATGCCATGCTGGGACATCCCGAGCTCCATCCCAACGCTGCCGAGGTCTCGGAAGGCCGATGGTGGACCTTCGAGGAACTGGACAGGGCCACGGGCCAGAACGTCCTTACGCCCAATTTCGAGAGCGAATTCGGGCGCATCCGGAATCAGCTGCTGGCTATGCTATAGAATCTGCCCCCACGTCTCGTCAATGGCGGCGCGGGCGGCGGAATCGGCCTTCTCCGTGAGGCCGATGTATGTATCGGAAATCTTTTCCCCTTTGAAGAGGGCTTTGCGGAGGGCAAGGGCCTTTTCTTTTTGCTCCTGCGTAGGCATCAGGGAGACGACGCTCAGAAGATAGTCCTCCATGCCCAGGATGTTCACGGCCTGCACCTTCCCGTCTTTGACCAGGAACTTGAGCGTGCCGGCGTAGCGGCGCGTGCCCTCGTTATAAATGAGGAAGGAGGGCTCGGCAAAGAGGGTGGAGATGGTGACGGCCTCAAATACCAGTTCGTCATAGAGCACTCCGTTATAGTCTATGCGGCCGTCCTGGAACCGTACTTTCTGCGGCCCGGCGCCGTCGGAAATGATTTCGAAAGAAATCTCCATTCCGGATTCAATCTCCACTTCCATGCGGGGCTGGGTGCGGACCAGACGCCAAAGGAGCCGCTCTTCCTGTGCGGCCGGCAGCGTGACATCGGCAAATATCTGCTGAAGGACGGCGGTATCCAGGCGGTCGAAGTCCTCTTCCCGGGGAACGACCACGAATCCCGCCATGTCGGCAGCGCCGGGCAGGATGGAGAAATGGGCGTCACCCTCGGCAAAGTAGCACTGGGGATGAGAGTCGCCCCTCAGGGTCACGATGGTGCGGTATTCTCCCTCGCAGCAATAAGTGAAGGCATTGAAGCGGGGCTCGGTTTCCTCGGCCACCAGGTTCATGCAGTCCAGGAGGCGGTAGAACAGCTTGGCCATGGATTTGGCCGTCTGCGCCCGCAGCAGGAAGATGCCGCGGTTGAAACGTTTGTAATGGTACAGTTCAGCGTCTCTTACGGAGGCGAGGAACTCGGTCTCCTCGGAGACATGCCCGGCCTTGGCCGCCCGCAGGAGCCTTTCCGCTGCCCGTTCCAGGGGCATATATCCCTTGGGACAGGCCTGGAAATGGGCGTGCTGGGGCACCGTGGTTCCGCTGTTGGGACTGTTGTAGAAGACTATGTAACCCTCCAGGGCGGCGGCCAGGTCCAGCATGTCCGGGAAACGGTGCCAGATGGTCTGCGGGGCATGGATATCGCGCGTGATGACCAGGTGATTGGGGAAGATGGGGGCCCGGTTTACCAGGATGTTGTATTTGCGGCCCTTGCGCCCCTCAAAAGGCAGGGTGTGTTGATGCTCCATATAATTCTCCTCGCACAGCGGGCAGCCGTGGTCGAAGATGGGAACCCGCCCCGGATTGGACTGGAGCGTCACCAGAATGCCGCCCAAGGGAAGCGTCCGTGTGCGGGTGCTCTTGAGATTCCGGTACTTGGCTGCCACCGCCGGCCACACCGACAGCTGGTCGTGGACGAATTTGTCGATATCTGTTGCCATGGATGTAAAGTTACGCATTTTTCCGTCATTTTTGTTATATTTGTGTAATTATGGCAAGCATCGGTATCTTCGATTCCGGAAGCGGAGGACTGTCGGTTTACAGGGAGCTCGTAAAACTGCTTCCCCGTGAGCGTTATATCTATTTTTCGGATAACGCCCACTGTCCCTATGGGGAAAAAACCGCAGAGTACATACAGGAAAGGGCCCACGTCATCACGGATACCCTTCTGGGAATGGGGGCCGATATCATAGTCGTCGCCTGCAACACTGCTACCGCCGCGGCCATCGCCAGTTTGAGGGCAGATTATCCCGACATCCCTTTCATCGGCATGGAACCCGCGGTGAAGCCTGCCGCGCTGGGCACCCGGAGCGGTGTCATCGGGGTCCTGGCCACCGCCGGCACCCTCAAGGGCTCCAAATACCTCCACACCCGCGGCCAGTACGAAGAGGATGTCCGCATTGTGGAGCACGTAGGAGAGGGCTTCGTGGAACTGGTGGAGAATGGCATCCTGGACGGTCCCCAGGCAGAGGAGACCGTCAGAAAGTCCCTGCAGCCATTATTGGAGGAAGGGGCCGATATCATAGTACTGGGCTGCACCCATTACCCTTTCCTCAGGCCTGTCATCGAACGGCTGGCCGGTTCGCAGGTCAAGGTCATCGACCCGGCTCCCGCCGTAGCCCGCCAGACCCTCCGGGTGCTCCAGGAAAAGGGCATCCCTACTGGGGAGAGCACGTTCTCCATCGATCTCTATCACTCCGGTGAACCGGAATCCCTCCAGCGCATCTTCCAGCTGGTGCAATGATTTGTGGCACGGATTATGTGATATGTGCTTTGGGAAGGCGAATGAAAGCCGCGGATATCGTTGGTTTTTGGAACAAGGGTGTTGAGGTTTTCAAACGGCTTTCCTTACTTTTATACCGTTAACTTAAAAACTTTGTGCTATGAGAAGGTTTATGACATTTGCAGCTTCCATGATGCTGGCCCTGGCCATGCTCATCGCACCCGATATGCGGGCCCAGACCCGCCGTTCCAGCGGGGGAAGCACCACCCAGCAGAGCAGTAGTTCCCGTTCTTCCGGGAGCAGCTCCAATTCCCGTTCCAGCAGCAGCTCCTCCGGCAGCAGTTCGTCTGTCCGTTCCAGCGGGTCCACCAGCACCCGTTCCTCCGGCAGCAGCGCCGTCCAGCAGGATAACCGCCGGAACTCCAGTGCCGGCACCAGCAGTACCCGTTCCTCCGGGAGCAGCACCCGTTCTTCCGGGAGCAGTTCCAGCTCCCGTTCCAGCGGCAGCTCCTCGGTAAGCCGTTCCAGCGGTTCTTCCTCTTCGGCCACCCGCTCCTCCGGTGTGAGCAGCAGCAGCCAGCAGGACAACAACCGCCGCAACGGAAGTGCCACCCGCTCTAGCGGCACCAGCACCTCCTCTTCCCGCTCCAGCGGGGCCAGCAGCTCGGCCCGGTCCAGCAGCACCACCCGTTCCAGCGGTTCATCCAGCGGCATAGCTTCTACCCGTTCCACCGACGGTAATGCCGGCGTACGGGCCAGTAGCAGCACCCAGTCCCTGGACCAGCGTTCTTCCGGAGCGACCCGTTCTTCCAACGTGACCCGCGGAGGCCTTTCCGGTACTCCTGTAGAGGATCCTCATCGCGAGAGCAAGGAGGCTTACCGTGACGCTGGGTACAACTATCGTTATAACGACGATGTCAGAGTGGATGACCGGCACAATATGTACAGGGTACCTCCCCGTCAGCGTGATCCTATGGCCTGGGACCGTCCCGGTCACTTCTGGGGAGACCATCCTCACTACTACGGATACCGCATCAGCACTCCTCCTCCTACCTGGCGCCGCATCAGCCACTGGGGTATAGACTACTATTATTACAATGGTATTTATTACCGTCCTTTCGGTGGCTCCTACGTGATTTGCCGTCCTCCTTTCGGAACTCCCCTGGAGAATGCTATTGACCGCGCCATCCTGCGCGCTATCCGCTTCGCCTACTACTACGACACCTATCGTACCTACGAGAGCGTGTTCGACTACTACAATGTCATCGCCCGTCAGAACCTCATCATTGCGCAGCAGAATGCCCGCATCATCGCCCGCAATTCCAACTACGCCATCAACTCCAACAGGGCCTTGTCGGCCTACGAGCTGGCTAACAAGCTGGGTCTGGTGCAGAGCTACGCTTACGCCAATGCCGAGTACTTCTATCAGGACGGCGTGTTCTATACCGTTTCCGCCTCCGGCGTGTATTCCACCATCGTGCCTCCTGCCGGTGCCCTGGTTACCTCCCTGCCGGACGACTACGAGATTATCGTCATGGACGGTATCGAGTACTACCTGGTGGACAATACGGTTTTCCGCACCACCGTCTTTGAGGGAGAGCCCTACCTGGAGGTCCTGGGCCAGATGTACGGATCGCTGTACAACCAGTACAACATCTACCGTTAAACTTGGAACCCGGCTTTGCGGCCGGGTTTCTTTATGTCATTCCCGGCTTGACCGGGAATCTCTTTTTTGCTACCTTTGCATCCTATGACAACTTTGGAACAGATCAAAGACCTGCAGCAGCGGCTTTCCACTTTGGAAGGCTGCCTGGATATTGCCGGAAAGCGTAAAGATGTGGAAAAGAAGACGGAGGAGAGCCTGGCGCCGGACTTTTGGAACGACCCCAAAAGTGCGGAGGTTTTTTTGAAGAAACTCGCCGGCGTCAAGTCCTGGGTTACGGACTTTGACAAGGCGCGCAGTCAGGCCGATGATCTGGAGGTGCTGTACGATTTTGCCAAGGACAGCCTGGGCGGCCAGGACGAGGAAACCCTGGAAACGGCGGAGACCAAGGAATTGGATGCCGCCTATGCACAGGCCGTGGAAGCTGTCGAGGCCCTGGAACTGCGCAACATGCTGGGCAATGAAGGGGATAACCTGGGTGCCGTGCTCACCATCAATTCCGGTGCCGGCGGAACCGAAGCCAACGACTGGAGCGCCATGCTCATGCGCATGTACACGCGCTGGTGCGAAAGGAACGGCTACAAATATACCATCACCTCCCTCCTGGAAGGAGAAGAGGCCGGAATCAAGAGCTGCACCATAGAGGTGGAAGGGGATTACGCCTACGGCTACCTGAAGGCCGAAAACGGAGTGCACCGTCTGGTGCGCATCTCTCCCTTCAATGCCCAGGGAAAGCGCCAGACCACCTTCTCCAGTGTTTTCGTTTATCCTTTGGTCGATGATTCCATCAACATAGAGATCAATCCCTCCGACCTGGAGTGGGATACCTTCCGCAGCGGCGGTCACGGCGGCCAGAACGTGAACAAAGTGGAAACCGGCGTACGCGTGCGGCACCTGCCTTCCGGCATCATGGTGGAGAATACGGAAACCCGCAGCCAGCAGGACAACCGTCAGCGTGCCTTGTTGATCCTGAAATCCCGCCTGTACGACATCGAGCTCCGCAAGCGCCAGGAAAAGCAGGCCGAACTGGAAGGTCAGAAAAAGCGTATTGAGTGGGGTTCCCAGATCAGGAACTACGTCCTGCACCCCTACAAGTTGGTGAAGGACCTGCGCACGGGCGTGAGTACGGCCGATACGCAGGGCGTCCTGGACGGAGACCTGAACGAGTTTATGAAAACTTATCTGATGGGGACGGGAACGGCCGTGACCGACCCGGACGATTTAGACTAAGCGGATGCCCTCGGCCTTCATGGCTTCGAGGGCTTCTTTATGCCCTTCGGCATCTACGTAAGCCAGACAATCCTTGAGAACCGTAACCTTGAAGCCGGCCTTCAACAGGTCTTCGGCCGTGTTGCGGACGCAGTATTCCGTGGCGATGCCGCACACTATCGGGTTCTGGATTTCCATCAGCTGCAGCACTTCCGAGAGGCTCTGCCCGGCCTCATTCTTGCCCTGGAAGCCGCTGTACTGCTCTTCGGCCGGGTTCTCTCCCTTATAGAAGCACAAGTCTTCCTCTACGAAGGGGAGGAAGTCCTTGTGAATCTCCGCTCCGCGGGTGCCCTGCACGCAGTGAGGCGGCCAGGGGCCGCCCAGGGCGGCAAACGAGCAGTGGTCGGCGGGGTGATGGTCCCGGATGAAGAGGATGGGATAAGGGTGCTTTTCGCCAATATATGCTACCGTGTTGGCCACGGCCTTATCGGCCTCCTGGCAGGCCAGGGAACCGTCGATGAAATCGTAGATCATGTCCACGACAATGAGGGCGCTGTCTTTCATACAGCAAAGTTAAGAAAATTTCTACAGGGTGGATATTTGATTAATAGCAAAGAAAGAGTAAATTTGTAGAGACTGGAAGGGATCCGGTCTTTAACCCGTTTCTATTCAAGAAATAACACTATGGCTCATTCAAGAAGAAGTTTCATTAAAAAGGCTGCCGCCGGCATCGGCCTTTTCACCATCCTTCCGCGCGAAGTGTTCGGAAAGATGGGTGGAGACAACAACTTTGTGGCGCCCAGCGACCAGCTCACGCGGGGCATCATAGGCGTCGGAGGTATCGGCATGAGCGGCCTGCACTTCGCCAGTGACAATCGCTGCCGTCTGGTGGCCGTCTGCGACGTGGACAAGTATCATCTGCGCAAGGCCCTGGATGCCGGCGTGGAGAAGTTCGATACCCATCTGCAGCCCTATTTCGACTGGAGGGACCTGGTGCACGACGCCAACGTGGACATCGTGCATATTGCCACGCCTTCCCATTGGCACGGCATCATGGCCGTGGAGGCCGCCAAGGCTGGTAAGGACATCTTCTGCGAAAAGCCCATGACCCGTACCATAGGGGAAGGGGAGAAGGTGGTGAAGGCCGTGCACGACTACGGCCGCATCTTCCGTCTGGATACCTGGTTCCGCTTCACGGATACTTTCTACGGCCTTGGTACCACAGTCGAACCCCTGAAGAAACTGGTAGAAAGCGGCGTCCTGGGCTGGCCGCTCAAGGTCAGGATTTCCGGCGCCACGGGCTTTGCCTGGAAGTTCTACTGGACGGGCAAGACCGGCCTGCAGCAGGAACCCATTCCGGAGGAACTCAACTATGACATGTGGCTGGGACCGGCTCCCTACAAGCCTTACAACCCGCATCGCGTACACCAGACCTTCCGCGGTTACTGGGATTATGAAAGCGGCGGCCTGGGAGACATGGGCCAGCACTATATCGACCCCGTGCAGTACATTCTGGGCAAGGACGATACCTACCCCGTGAAGGTGGAAGTGGACGCCCCCGTGCAGGATGCCGACGCCGTGGGCATCTGGAGAAGCATAACCTATACCTATGAGGATGGTTGCCAGATCATCCTGGAAGGGGAGGGCTTCGAGTCCCAGGGCAAGGTGCCCTATCTGGAAGGCCCCAATGGAAAGGTGTACAAAGGCTTTGAGTGTGACATCCCGGGCGTGCAGAATGTGCAGGAATTCCTGAACGAACTGCCTGCCCCCGCACCCCGCCATACGGATTTCCTGGATTGCGTGCGCACGCGGCAGCACTTCGCCCTGGACGAGATTATCGGCCACCACAGCTGCACCATCGTCAACATCGGCTCTGCGGCACTTCGCCTCAACCGTACCCTCCATTTTGATCCCAAGACTTGCCGCTTCATAGGCGACGACCAGGCCAATGCCCTTATTAACCAGCCCATGCGCGCTCCCTGGGCACAATACATGAGTGTATAGTTATGAAAAAGATAGTATCCATTCTTTTTGCCCTGTCCCTGGTCGTTGCGGCGTGGGGACAGAATCCCATGGAGAGGACTATGGAGGCCTTCCCCACCGGAAAGGAAACCCATATCCTGTGTCAGGAAGCCTGCGCGAAGTTGCAGAATAATCCCGCCCTTGCGCCGGAACTGGTTACGGAGGCCCTCCTGAGCGGCAACCGCCAGTATTCCAACGCCGTGCTTACGTATGCCGATGAAACGGCCGGTGCCAAGGCTCTCGTCAAAGCCATCAAGAAGGTTTATCCCACGCTTACGGATGCCGCCAAGGCCGATGTCCTTTATTGGATAGGTCGGAACAAGCTGATGGCTCTGCAGAAGTTTGTGGATGAAGGCGTTAACGCCAAGGAAGTGACCGAGGCCTCCATGGCCGCCGTGTTTGCCGCTGTGCAGATGGGTGGAAAGCACAACCAGGAGATCCTGGACCAGTGCGTTAAGGCCGGCAGCCCGTTGTTCCCCGAAATCCAGCGCCTGCGGGGCCAGGTGAGCGGAGACGATGACGATTCCACCCGAAAAGAGTTAAGAGATCAAAAGTAAACTGATATGAAATCTACACTTATTCTTTTATCGGCCCTTGCGGTGATGGCCTGTTCCACCGAACCCAAGGACAACACCCTCACCAAGGCTGAGAAGGCCGATGGTTGGGAACTTCTTTTTGACGGTCAAACCCTCAATGGCTGGCGCAATTTCAACCAGCCGGACCTCACGGGGGATGCCTGGGTAGTGGAAGACGGCGCCATTTACACCACCGGCAAGGGAGATGACGCCCATGGCTATATTGTCACCGACAAGGTGTTCGAGAACTTTGACCTCAAATGGGACTGGAAACTGAGCAAAGGCGGCAACAGCGGCATGATTTATCACGTACAGGAAGGCCCGGCCTTCTCCGTCCCTTATGTCACCGGCCCGGAATACCAGATCATCGACGACGAGAACTATGCCGAGATGAACGACGGGTATGTTCTCAAGCCCTGGCAGCGTTGCGCCGTGGACTATGCCATGTACGTTCCGGATTTTGACACGGCTCCTTATATCAAGCCTGCCGGCGAGTGGAACAGCTCCGAGATTATCTTCGACAATGGCCATGTGACTTATCTCATCAACGGACAGGTTACGGTGGAATTCGACGCCTGGACACCGGACTGGTTCGCCCGCAAGGACAGCGGCAAGTGGACCAACGCCCCCGAATACGGCGTGTCCCGCCGTGGTGTCATGTGCCTGCAGGATCACGGCTATCCCGCCTGGTTCAAGAATGTGAAGGTCAAGGAACTTCCTTCCAAATCTGTGGAGGAAGAACTGTTCAACGGAAAGGACCTCACGGGCTGGATCAATTATGGAACTGAGCTCTGGTACGTGGACGAGGAAGGTAACCTCGTTTGCGAAAGCGGTCCCGACAAGGGTTACGGCTACTTCGCAACGGAAAAATACTACAACAACTTCGACCTCTCCCTGGAGTTCAAGCAGGAAGCCAACGGCAATTCCGGCGTGTTCATCCGCTCCACTGTGGACGGCACCAAGGTAAGTGGCTGGCAGGTGGAAGTGGCCCCCAAGGGCAACGACACTGGTGGCATCTACGAGTCCTATGGCCGCGGCTGGCTGATCCAGATTCCCGACGAGAAGGAGGAAATTCTCAAGGAAGGGGAGTGGAACACCATGCGCATCCTCTGCGAGGGAGACCGCGTACAGACCTGGCTCAACGGTGAGCCCATGGTGGACCTTACGGATGAGGCTATCGGCAAGGGCAATGGCCGCATCGCCCTCCAGATCCACGACGGCGGCGGCATCAAAGTCCGCTGGCGCAATATCAAGGTTAAGACTCTTTAACGCCCTGGCATGAAGCAGATCAACAATGCCTATGTTTCGGACAAGTACCAGTACACCATGGGAAAGTCTTATCTGGACTGCGGGAAGCAGGACCAGATGGCCGTTTTCAACCTCTTTTACCGTAAGGCGCCGGAAAATAACAACTGGGCGGTGGTGAGCGGTACCGAGGAAGTAATTGAAATGGTAAAATACCTGGGGACGGAACCGGAGGAGTTCTACGAGAAGTTCCTGCCGGGAGAGGAGTACAAGGAGTTCCGCAAGTTCCTCAGTACCATGAAGTTCACCGGAGACCTGTACACCATGCGGGAAGGAGAGATTGTGTTCCCCAACCAGCCCATTGTGACGGTGGTGGCGCCGTTGGTGCAGGCGCAGGTGCTGGAAACGCCCATGCTTTGCATCCTGAACCACCAGATGGCGGTGGCTACCAAGGCCTCCCGCGTGTGCCGGTCCACGGACAAACCCGTTTCAGAGTTTGGCTCCCGGCGCGCTCACGGCCCCTGGGCGGCGGTGTATGGCGGCAAGGCGGCCCAGATTGCCGGCTGCGCCAGTTCCTCCAATATCCTTACGGGTGCCTTTAACAATGTGCCTTCTACTGGCACCATGGCCCACAGTTTCATCACTTCTTACGGAAGCACCGTGGAAGGGGAGCACAAGGCTTTCTGCGACTATATTAGGACCCACCGGGGAGAGAATCTGATTCTGCTCATAGATACGTATGACACGCTGAAGTGCGGCATCAAGAACGCCATCCGTTCTTTTAAGGAGAATGGCATTGATGACAACTATGGCCCCGGTTACGGTGTGCGCCTGGACAGCGGTGACCTGGCTTACCTTTCGCAGGAGGTGCGTGGCATCCTGGACGCGCATGGCTGCAAGAAATGCAAGATCTTCGCCACCAACGGGCTGGATGAGTACCTCATCACGGACCTGGAGCGCCAGGGAGCCCGCATTGACTGCTACGGCGTGGGAGACGCCATCGCCACCTCCAAGGCAGCCCCCTGCTTCGGCAATGTGTACAAGCTTGTTCAGATAGACGACGAACCCGTGCTCAAGCGCTCCGAGGACAAGATCAAGCTCATCAACCCCGGCTTCCAGATTACCTGGCGCATATCGGCCCAGGACAAGGAGAAGGGCAATTCCCTGGACGGTTATGTCTTCAAGGCCGATGTCACCTGCCTCCGCGGAGACGCCATGGACCTGGCCATCCAGCAGGGCAAGACCATCACGGTGAGGGACGAGTACGATTCCTTCAAGACCAAGACCTTCGAGGAAGGCCAGTACGACGCCCGTCCGCTCCAGCTGCAGTCCGTGAAGAACGGAGAACGAATTGCCCCGTATTATGACCTCCAGATCAAGAAAGCCTTCTACAAGGATAACCTCCATCACTTCTCCCCGGCCGAGCGCCGTCTCATCAACCCCCACTATTACAAAGTGGACATCTCCGACGCCCTGTACGACGTGAAGATGTCCATAATAGGAAAGCTTGTGAAGGAAATCGAATCCTTCGAGCTTTAATTAGTCGGCAAAATTCATCTCGTCGAAGAGGTAGTCCGCATGGCCTACCTCTTTTATTACAAAGAGGAGGTAACGGACATCCAGGGAAATATTGCGGCAAATCTCGGGATCGAAGACTATGTCGCTCATGGTGCCTTCCCACACGCGGTCGAAGTTGATGCCGATGAGGTTGCCCTCTGCATTCAAGACCGGGCTGCCGGAGTTGCCGCCGGTGGTGTGGTTGGTGGCGATGAAGCACACGGGCTGGCTGGCGTACCCGCCGCGGGCATAGATGTCACGCAGCACCTGGGGGATGTTGTAGTCGAAGATGTCCGGATTGTCCTTCTCGATGATGCCGCGCAGGGTGGACACGGGGTCGTAATAGACGGCATCGAGGGGCCGGTAACCTTCCACATGGCCATAGGCAACGCGTAGCGTCAGGTTGGCGTCGGGATAGAAGGCCTTTCCCTTTTCAAACTCCATCTGGCCCTGCATGTAGTCCCGGTATACCAGGTTGATGCTCTGGTTGAGTTCGAAGACAGGCGGAGCGATGGTGGTGTTGAAGAAGTCGTTGAGGGCATCGGCCAAAGCCTTAGCTTCGTCATCGAAGGTAAAGACGGCGTCCTTCCAGGCTTCCATGGAGCTATACTGTTTGCGCCTGTCCAGGAAGAACTGGGGCTTGTAAACGTCATCCAGGGCCTGGTCGAAGGCTGTCATCATGGCCACGAACATTTCTTCGTCAATGGGCCGATAGTAGTCCTTCATGTTGAAGCGGGGGTTGCGTGCCATCTGGAGCTTCTCAATGGTGAGAACGGTCTCGCGGTAGTACTCGTAGGCACGGAAGATAGGGTTGCGGGCAGCATAGAGGTTATAGAGCTGCTGGGTGAGGCCCTCGAAACGGGTGCCTTTGGCCCATTCCTCGAAGCGCTTTTCGTAGGCCTGCTTCACCGGAACCACATAGTTCTTGCGAAGACCCTTTTCCTCTCCCTGCCACTTCTTCCAGGCGTTGGCCACCGAGGCGAACTTGGAGGAATACTGGATGCGCACGGCCTGGCTCTGGTCCATGTATTTCTTCATGATGTTCAGGCGGGTGGTACGAAGGGCTATCTTCTCAGGGTCGGAAACGTCCTGGATATACTTCACGGCCTCGGAATGCACATACTCCTGCGTGCTGCCGGGGCAACCGTAGACAAAGGTGAAGTCTCCTTCCTTCACGCCCGCGCGGGAAATCTTGAGGGACCGTTTGGGCCGATAGGGAACGTTGGATTCAGAATAATCTGCCGGCATATTGTTGGGGGCGGCGTAGATGCGGAAGATGGAGAAATCTCCGGTGTGGCGGGGCCACATCCAGTTGTCCGTCTCACCGCCGAATTTGCCGATGGAGGACGGCGGGGCGCCTACCAGGCGCACGTCACGGTATTCCCGGAAGATGAAGAGGAAGTACTGGTTCCCATAGTACAGGGCTTCCACGCTGGCCTTGAGACCATTACCATCCTTGGTGGCCTTTTCCAGGAGCTTCTTGGTATTCTTGGCTATCAGGGCCTGGCGCTGCTCTTCCGTCATCTTGGCCTTGTATCCCTTGAGGACCACTTCCGTCACGTCTTCCATGCTTTCCAGGAAACGGACGGTGAGGCCGGGATTGGGGAGCTCATCGGCCCTGGTCTTGGCCCAGAAACCGTCTTTGAGGTAGTCGTGCTCCACGGAGGAATGGCGTTGGATGAAGCTGTAACCGCAGTGGTGGTTGGTAAAGAGAAGACCCTGGTCACTCACCAGCTCTCCGGTGCAGCCGCTGCCGAACAGCACCACGGCGTCTTTCAGGCTGGCCTGGTTTACGCTGTAGATGTCTTCGGCGCTGAGCTTGAAGCCCTTGGCCTGCATGTCTTCAATTCTCTGGGAAATAAGGGCGGGCAGCCACATGCCTTCATCGGCCTTGGCGGGCAATACCCATAGCGCGAGAAGCGCAGCAAGGAAAATGGATCGTTTCATGCGAATATTAGCTTTGTACAAATTTAGCAAATAATTC
>Ga0265298_10005088_pt1 | contig 16604 bp, 13 predicted proteins | sample AusTroGonzalo_MG_3_FD_193486 | JGI IMG/M metagenome (GOLD analysis project Ga0265298, IMG submission 193486) | Bovine rumen microbial communities from tropical cattle in Woodstock, Queensland, Australia - Gonzalo_01 | ecosystem: Host-associated > Mammals > Digestive system > Stomach > Rumen ... | reverse complement strand
CATTGAGTATGACGATGATGCGCACCTCTCGCCCGAGCCGAAGGTCTCCGAAATCGTCCTCAACGAGAACGCCAGCCTTGAGTTGTATGTGCTGCAAAATGTGAACAACGAGGCCTCCATCCAGCGTGAGTTCAAGATTCGGCAGTTGGCCGACAGTCGACTGAAGATTGTGGTCATTACTTTCAACGGGGGCGACATCTGCAACAGATATACGGTTAATCTCGATGGCGAAGGTGCTGATACCCAAATCTATGGCCTTTATCTCATCGACAAGAAACAGCATGTGGAGAACTACCTGAAAGTGAACCATAATGTGCCACATTGCACCAGTAACGAGAAGTTCAAGGGCGTTTTGGACGACGAGGCCACGGGCATCTTCAATGGTCATGTGTATGTGGCGAAAGACGCGCAAAAGACGGACGCTCACCAAAATAACAGCAACATCATTCTTACTCCGACGGCCAAAATCAATAGCCAGCCGTTCCTTGAGATTTATGCCGACGATGTGAAGTGTTCGCATGGCACCTCCACGGGTCAGCTCGACCAGGAGGCCATGTTCTACATGCGTCAGCGCGGCATCAGCAAGGCCAACGCAAGGATTCTGTTGATGTATGCTTTTGCCGCCGAGGTCAGCAACCATATTGGAAATGACATGTTGCATGAGCACATCGACGACATGATTAAACGGCGTTTGCGCGGTGAATTGTCAAGTTGCGAGACATGCGTTTTGCGGTGCAGCCACCCGAAGGAATACAATTTTGACATTGATTATTCAAAGATATAACCTTGTAGGGCTGTCACATTGTGGCAGCCGCATTGAAAATTCGCCAAATGCGGCTGCCGTGGTACGACAGCCCTACAAAATACAATAAAATGAACATCAACGAAATACGCAGCCAATTCCCCGTGTTAGACCAGCAGGTCTACGGCAGGCCTTTGGTCTATCTCGACAATGCCGCCACCACCCAGAAACCTTTGTGCGTCATCGAGCGCGAGCGCGACTATTACTTGCATGAGAACTGTAACATTCATCGTGGGGTGCATTACCTGAGTCAAAAAGCGACCGAGGCATACGAACACGCGAGGCAAACGGTGGCGGACTTTGTCCATGCCAAAGAATCAAAGGAGATTGTTTTCACACGTGGCACGACGGAGTCGTTGAACTTGCTTGCTACCTCGTTTGAACACCTTTTTATAAATGAAGGCGATAAGGTGCTGGTCACAGCAATGGAACACCATTCCAATCTCGTGCCTTGGCAGCAGATGATTCAACGCCACCACGGACAGTTGCTCGTTGTGCCGATGGATGACAAGGGCGTTTTGGATTTGGAACAATACGAAAAATTGCTGAAAGAATGCCCGAAAGTAGTCTCGATTGCGCATATTTCCAATGTGTTGGGCACCATCAACCCCATCAAGCAGATGATAGCAATGGCGCATCAATACGATATTCCAGTGGTCATTGACGGTGCCCAGTCCATGGCACACCATCCCATTGATGTTCAGGATTTGGATTGCGACTTTTTTGTCTTTTCGGGCCATAAGATGTATGCTCCGATGGGCATAGGTGGCTTGTACGGCAAGGCGGAGTGGTTGGAGAAGTTGCCGCCCTATCAGTTTGGTGGCGAGATGGTCGACACGGTGAGTTTCGAAAAGACCACCTTCAATGTGTTGCCTTTCAAGTTTGAGGCTGGCACGCCCAATGTGGGCGCGGCACTCGGCTTGGAAACGGCCGTCCAATTCCAGCAAAGCCTTGATAGAAAAGAGGTTGAAGCGCACGAAAACCAACTTTTGCAATCCGCTATCCAACAGCTTTCCGACATTGAGGGAATCCGTTTTATTGGACAAGCCGAGCAACGTAGTGGCTTGGTTTCCTTCATCATCGAGGGTGTCCATCCCTATGATTTGGGCACGATTATCGACAAGATGGGTGTTGCGGTGCGCACAGGTCACCATTGTGCCGAGCCAGTGATGACGCGCTTTGGCATCCCGGGCACGGTGAGGGCTTCGTTTGCCTTGTATAATACTTTGGAAGAGGTGGAGATTTTCGTCAAGGCAGTGAAACGCGCCGCGACAATGCTGCGGTAATCAATACTTATTGAACCTCGAACCCCAGTTGTACGACAGGTGGAAGGTGAGGTAGAACCATTTGTTGCGTTGCCCGTCCATGAGGGGAACGCCCATCGGAAAGCCTTCCGCGACGACTTTCACGTTGATGGCCTGCAATCGCGTGCGTTGTTTCCCGATTTCAAAGCTAAGACCCATCGAGGCATGTGCCCCAGGCGAGAGTTTGGTCTCGGTGATGCCTTTGGAGAACGCCGACCGCCCTACAATGCCCAACCATTGGCTGTGATTCTCAAAGGTCTGTTCCTTAATCACTTCCTGATAACTTCCTTCGCCGGTAGGCTCATAAACCGTGACATAATAGTAGTAAGGTTTCATCAAAGCTAACGACGCCCCGACTTCGTAGGTCCACCAAGTTTCAATGCCGCCCCAATAGGGTTTCCCGAAGATGCGACGCTCTTGGCCGTAGCCGAAACGTACCACGTAGACGCTGTTCAGTTTGCCGTAGACGTAGGGCCGCGTATAGTATTCCATAGCGCTGATGGTCTTGATTTCCTTGAGCGAATGCAGCGAGGCGACCTCGGCTTCCCAGTTCACGGTCTTGTGGATGCTCTTGATTTTCCCTATCTTGAACCCCGCTCCGAAGCCTTGGGAATGGATGGCAACGTTGACGGAGTTTTGTCGGGTATAAATCAGTTTTTCCTCCAACGGCTTATCGTTATCATTCTGGATGTCAATGTTTTGTGCTGACAATAAAAATGAACACGCCCCGAAAAGCGTGAACATGAATGTACGCAATATGAGTTGTCTGAGGGGAGTCATATTCCTTCAGCACTCAACAATCAATAGCGGGTCTCTTTCACGTATTTGTGCGTCTCGCCGTAGGCCGGACAGCTTGAATTTGACTTGCAGGAAGTCATGATAATGCCTGAAACAAAGGCAATTAGCAGCGCGATGGCAATTTTTTTCTTCATCTCGATGAAATTTGAACTGCAAAATAACGGATTTTTCTCGGAATTATTACCATCTTTGCAGAAAATTTGTAAAAATGGAAGTAAAGAAACCCAATATCGACGAAAGTTGGTACCAAGTGCTGAAACCGCAATTCGAGGCGCCGTATTTTGCGGATTTGAAGACGTTTCTCGTGAGCGAGAAGCGGCAATACGCCGTTTATCCTCCAGGTCCGCTGATTTTCAACGCTTTCAACCTGACGCCTTTTGACAAGGTGAAGGTCGTCATCCTCGGCCAAGACCCATATCATGGACCAGGACAAGCGCATGGACTGTCGTTTTCGGTGCCTGATGGCGTTCCGTTTCCGCCGAGTTTGCAGAACATTTTCAAGGAGTTGCACGACGATTTGGGCGTACCGATGGCGCGTTCGGGCAACTTGGAGAAGTGGGCGAGGGAAGGAGTGCTGCTGCTCAACGCTTCGCTGACGGTACGTGCAGGTCAGGCGGCCTCACATTCGCATCACGGCTGGGAGCAGTTCACCGATGCGGCCATCCGTGCCCTTTCGGAACAGCGCGAGCATCTCGTTTTCATCCTTTGGGGCAATTATGCCATCGCCAAACAAGCCTTGATAGACCCCTTCAAGCACTTGATTCTCAAGTCGGTACATCCGTCTCCGCTGTCAGCGAGCCGAGGCTTCTTCGGTTGCCACCATTTCTCGCAAACGAACAATTATCTGATACAGAATGGAATAGAACCTATTGATTGGAGCTTATGAAACAAATCGTTTTTGCCACCAATAACAAGAACAAGCTGCGCGAGATGCGCGAAATCATGGCGGGTCTCTATGAGGTCCTGAGCCTCGACGACATCGGCTGCCACGAAGAAATCATAGAGGATGCCGACACTATCCAAGGTAACGCCAAAATCAAGGCGGACTTTGTCACGAACCGCTATCATATCGACTGTTTTGCCGATGACACGGGCCTTGAAGTGGAGGCTTTGGGCGGCGCGCCAGGCGTGTATTCGGCGCGTTATGCCGGCGAGCATTGCAGCTACCAGGACAATGTGGACAAGATGTTGGCCGCGATGAAGGGGCAGACGAACCGCAAGGCGGCGTTTCGAACCGTCATCGCCTTGAATCTCAACGGGGAATCCTATTTCTTTGAGGGTCGTTGTGACGGACAAATCACGGAAAACCAGCGTGGAACGGAAGGCTTCGGTTACGACCCTATTTTCCAGCCGGATGGCTACGACCAGACCTTTGCCGAATTGGGTCACGAGGTGAAAAATGCCATCAGCCACCGTGGGCGCGCCACGCAGAAATTGATTGCTTTCCTGAAAGCATTGCCTTGAACGCAAAAGCAAAATAAATTCCTTCAAAAGCTTCTTTATCTCAAAAAAGATTCCGACCTTTGCAGCCGCAAAAATCGAGTCAAAGTTTTGTTATAAGAATTTATAAATCAGTTGTTTATGAAAAAAGCAAATGATGTTTTGAAGGAAGTTGGCCAGGCTTTGGCCAGCAAGAAGTTCTGGGTCGAGCTGTTGATTATGACCATGGGCATGATGATGACGGCCATTTGTGTCTATTATTTCCTCGTTCCCAGCAAGTTGATTGTAGGCTCCATCTCGGGTCTTTCCATCGTGCTGACGAATATTTTCAGCGGCATGGGCATCAACATCAGCCTGTCCCTCATGATTTCCATCATCAATGCCATCCTGCTGATTTTGGCTTACATCCTGATTGGCAAGGAGTTCGGCTTGAAAACGGTCTATTGCGCCATGATTCTCGGTCCGTTGACCAAGGTCTGCGAATGGATTTACCCTTGGGAAAATCTCGCCACGGCCAACGAATACCTCGCCAAGATGCCTGGCGGCGACCCCAATGCCATGTCGGTGATGGGCAATCCGTGGTTCGACCTGCTCTGTTGTGTGCTGATTCTCAGCGCGGCGCAAACTATCATGTTCTCCATCAACGCCTCGACGGGCGGCCTCGATATTTTGGCCAAAATCGTCAACAAATATCTGCATTTCGACATCGGCAAGTCGGTGACCGTTGCGGGCGGCATCATCTGCCTCTCGGCCTTCGCCATCAACCCGTTCCAGATGGTTGTCATTGGCCTTATCGGTACTTGGATCAACGGCATCATCGTGGATTATTTCACGGCCAGCCTTAACAACCGCAAGCGTGTGTGCATCGTGTCGAAGGACTATGACCGCGTGCGCCGTTTCATCATTGACGACCTTGACCGTGGTTGCACCTTGTACGAGGTAATTGGCGGCTACACTAACGAGAAGTCCATCGAACTTGAGGCTTTGCTGACCAAGGACGAGTTCTCCGCCTTGATGGAGTTCCTGAATAAGAATGAAATCCAGGCGTTTACGACTGCTGGCAACGTGAGTGAAGTCTACGGTTTGTGGGCCAAGGACCGCCATAGAGCGAGAAAACACGCTGAGAAACGCTGATTTCTCTCAACTTTTTTTGAGAAAATTATGGAAAAGTTTCGCAATTGCGAAACTTTTCTTATTTTTGCAACCTAAAAGGCAACAGATTCATGAATGACAGATTGTTTCGGCTTGTATTGATGGATAAAGCGGCGAGTTTTCTTCGTGCTTTACCTATTAAGGCGAGGGACAAAATAGCATACAACATCCGAAGGATAGAAAAAGGTGAGAAAGACAATGAACTTTTCAAGAAATTGGAAGGTTCGGAGATTTGGGAGTTTCGCACCATATATTTCAGGACTGCATACAGGCTGTTTGCCTTTTGGGATACGGAAAAGGAAACATTGGTTATTGCCACGCATGGCATTGTCAAAAAGTCACAAAAGACTCTGAGTAAGGAAATAGATAAAGCGGAAAAAATCAGAATTGAATATTTTAAAAACAAACAATTATGGAAGAAATGAAATTGACTCCTTTTGAGGATTTATTGGACGAATTCTATGGGGGAATTGGGACTCCCAACCGCGATGAATTTGAGCGCAAGGTGGACGAAGCTGTCCATGCTTATCGAATTGGTGAAGCCATCAAAAAGGCAAGAATGGAGCAAAACCTTACCCAGGAAGAACTTGGTGTTCGTGTAGGAGTGAAGAAGTCCCAAATCTCGCGTCTTGAAAGGGGCTATAGCATTACCATTCCCACAATGAGTCGTGTTTTCAAGGCTTTGGGTATCACCACTGCCACTCTTGATTTGGGTCATATTGGCAAAGTGGCGTTGTGGTAATTGATAGAAACAAACAGAATTATAAAAATATGGAAAAACTCTTAGACAAATTCTTGAGATACGTCTCCGTGGAGACGATCTCCGACGAAAACTCCGAATCGCAGCCCAGCACCGCCAAGCAGTTGAACCTCTTGCGGATGCTCCGTGACGAACTGCAAAGCCTTGGCATTCAGGCCGAACTGGACGAATACGGCTATGTGATGGCCACCATTCCGTCCAATGTGGACAGGGAGATTCCCGCCATTGGCTTCATTGCTCATGTGGACACCTCACCGGATGCCTCAGGGGCTAACATCAAGCCGCAAATCGTTGAGAACTATGATGGTGGCGACATCGTTCTGAACAAGGAAAAGAACATCGTATTGCGCGTGGCGGAATTCCCCGAAATGGAGCAGTACAAGGGCCAAACGATGATTACCACCGACGGAACGACGTTGCTCGGTGCCGACGACAAGGCGGGCGTGGCCGAAATCATGTACGCCGCGCAGTATATGATGGAGCATCCCGACTTCAAGCACGGCGAAATCAAGATTGGATTCACCCCTGACGAGGAAATCGGTCGCGGTGTGGTGAAGTTCGACGTGAAGAAGTTCGGCGCCAAGTATGCCTACACCATGGACGGCGGCGAAATCGGCGAGTTGGAGTACGAAAACTTCAATGCCGCTGGAGCGAAAATCCACATCCAAGGCAGCAACATTCACCCCGGTTATGGCAAGGACAAGATGGTGAACTCGATGCTTATCGCCATGGAACTCAACGGAATGCTGCCCGTGGAGCAGCGTCCGCGCTTCACGCAGGGTTACGAGGGCTTCTTCCACCTCACCGAAATCAATGGCACTGTGGAGGAGACCACGATGTCGTACATCATCCGCGACCACGATCGCGCGAAGTTCGAGGAGAAGAAGGCTTTGATTACCTCAGTGGCCGAGTTCTTGAACAAGAAATACGGCGATGTGGTGAAACTGGAACTGAAACACCAATACTACAACATGCGCCAGGAGGTGGAGCCGCATTTCTTCATCGTGGAGCGTGCGCTCAAGGCGATGGAAATGGCCAACATCAAGCCGAAAGTGCAACCCATCCGTGGCGGTACCGACGGAGCCAACCTCTCGTTCATGGGCCTGCCTTGCCCCAACATCTTCGCCGGCGGCCACAACTTCCACGGCAAGTTGGAGTATGTGCCTTTGGAAAGCATGATGAAGGCCTCGGAGGTGATTTTGAACATTATTACCTTGTTCCAGGCGGAAGGATAGGCCTTCTCCCGGGTTTTACCAAGTATGTGTGGAATTACCTTCCAAATAGAGGATTTTCTAGTTGATGAGATTTTCGGTGAACGGCTGTTAATCAGTGAGAAAGCTGATAAAACGGAACTCGATGAAAACATTCGCGTGGCGCGGGTTTTGTTGGGTTGTTTCGAAGACATGAACATACGTATCAATGAGCATCTGTTGGTTTTTGCTCATAAGAATCCTGAATATACCATTAACGAAAAACTCGGTGATCGAAAAAGTGTGGAAAGCGAGAACGGAATTAAATCTGTGTTCCGCAAAGCCAAGGAACAAGGTTGCCAAACTGTGGTGATTGATTTCGATATGCACATGGCGGACAGCATTCTTAAAACCAAGAAGATTGCCTCTGGCATTTATGGTAGGTACGAAGATTTCGAAAGAGGCAGCATCAATGAGTGTTATGTGGTTCACAACAGCAAGGCTGTTGTAGTTGAGCCAGATGTTTTTGATGCTTCCGATAAGGATACCGCGAAACAATTGATTGAGGAAAAGATTGAAAAACTGAGGACATAACCTTTTGGGCTATGTCCTCATTATGGGGGTCAGATAGGTCCAGCTTGAATATTGCTGCAAAAGCAAATTGTTCGCGCCCTCTGACGACAATCTGACATTGCAAAAATACACATTATTTCAATACTGACCATACTTTTCGCTCTTTTTTTGCTTTCTATCCAAAATCTTTCTATTTTTGCCCCGAATAAACAACCCAAAGTCTAACCAAAATCCATCCGCAAAAGAAAAAATAACCACCTGATTTAGGCATATTTAAAGAAATAGCGTTAGCTAAAAGCTTGTGTTTATAGGAAACTTCGACACTTTCCATGCACGACCTGGCGAGTAAGCCAATGCTCACGTGTTTTCACGTGGGCTTTACTCATGAAATAGTTGTCGTGCAAGGCAGTCGAAGGCCTCCTATAAACAACTATGAGAAATAGAGTAAGTCCACGTTGTTTTTTGCCCTTTCGGGAATAGAACTGAAAACACTAACCTTTAAATACTTAATCAAATGAAAGCAAAAGTTTTGCAATTCGGAAAGGCGATAAGTGCCGCCTTGTTCGTCCTGTTGCTGAGTGTGGCGGGATTGAAGAATGCACTTGCTCAAAACCAAGTGGCCACCCTACAACATGGTGACAGTATTAGCGTGTTTTATGGAACCAATGCATTGATAGCGGCCTACAATGCTGCTGATACGTGCGACATCATCACGCTTTCTGATGGAACCTTTACAGGTGTCAATATCACTAAAGCCATCACCCTGCGAGGTGCTGGATGTGTTTGGGATTCGATTTCTGCTTCATTTCCGACGATTGTTTCTGGTAATATGTCACTAAATGTGGTATCCGAAGAGAATAGCCTTACTATTGAGGGGATTCATTTTACAGGAGAACTTAAGTATCAGAATCTATACTATCCTCGTTTTTTCAAATGCAATTTCGATTATTGGGGTAGTAATAGTTCTAATAATACTTCTACCATGGATTATGCTCAATTTGTCAACTGTATTCTAAACCAAGTGTACTTCTATGATTCTAAAGTTTCAAATACTACTTTAGTGAATTGTGTGGTATGGCAAAGCTCTATTACAGGCTCTGTAAATGCTTACAATTCAATTGTTAGGTTGTCGTCGAGTGCTGGAAAAATGAATGCCTATAATTGTATTATCTCACAACGTCAAGGTAGTTTTATAATGAATGGTAATAGTGTCGCTTATAATTGTATAGGAATACCTACAACTGTTTTTCAAGGACAAAATTTTGGCTGTATGACGGTTAATTCATATGCAGATGTATTTGAAACCTTCGATGGTAGCGAATTCTCTTATCTTGAAAAGTTTTTGCTCAAGGATGAGATTGCTTCTAGTTTTTTGGGCACTGATGGCACGCAGGTGGGTATCTACGGCGGCACTGCGCCCTACAATCCACGGCCAGGTCACATGGTGGTAAAACATTGTAACGTGGCCAACAAGTCTACCGTTGACGGCAAATTGAGTGTGGATATTGAAGTGTATACTGAAAACGAATAAGCCATGAGACGCTTTATATTAATAATAGATGCCATGCTGTTCGGTATAGCTTTGAAAGCGCAGTCGGTGACCTACACTTGTCGCTATTGGTTCGACCAAAACCATGAACAAGCTGTCACTACGACTTTTAACGACAGCATTTGGCAAGCGGAATTAGATGTGGGAATGCTTGCTGACGGCTTGCATGTACTATACATTCATGTGATGGACACTTCCATGAAATGGAGTGCGCCTAAGAGCTATCTGTTTTTCAAAATAGACGAAACTTCGCCAGAAAACCATTCGTTCCATTGTTGGTTCGACCAAGATTTTGACAACCGGCAAAGCGGTTTGATCGGGAACGGAAGCATCCTATTGAACGTGGAAAACCTTGAAGAAGGGCTGCACACCGTGAATGTTGTTATTGAAGGTCATGCCTTAACTTCAACAAAAAGTTATCTGTTCATCAAAATGCCAGTGGAAGACCCTGCCATGGAACAACAATACATTTGTTGGTTTGACGACGACTATGGCACCATGCAGACGGGGCTGCTCGGCAGCGGAAGTTTTTTGCTTGATGTGGATGGATTGTCGAGCGGGCTTCATGTCGTGAATGTTCAGCTTAAAAAAGGAACAACGCTTACTTCGACCAAATGCTATTTCTTCATCAAAACCGAAGGCATAGTGAAATGGGAGTACTGCATTAATGATGATTGGGAAAATAGGGTAACCACGGAAGTTGAAATTACCGACACGCTTGATATTGTAGGTTTGTTGTCTGTGGAGACTCAACCAATACGAAGCACATGTTTCCAGTTCCATCCCAACGGCGATGCTCCTGAAATCTTTGCCAAAAACGAAATCACATTCCGTTTTTGGGATTCGGGGAAACGTCTCAAAGACGAATCCAAGTTTTATGTGGATGAGAATGTGGTTGAGGTAATCCAAGCTGACATATTGGAACGGAATTCTACTGAAACCATGCCAGCACCTCGTGACAACCAGATTACTTGGTTCAAAATGCCAGCTATTATTGGAGATTCCTTGGCTTTTTATTGTGACAAGGCATGTACATTACAACTATTTGCACCTTCAGGCGAGGAAGTGTACAACGTTTCTGGTGCTGAATCAGTGACATTAGGAGGCATTCATGCTTGGGAAAACGGAATGTATTATTTGGCCGCGCATGATATGATGGGAAGCGGAGAGACGCTTTCAGTAGCATATCAACATCTTGATAAGTATGCAGTGTTGGCATATACACCCGATGAGGTTGGTAATACCTTGGGCATTTTCACGATTGAGATGTTTGGAAACGGGTTTGACAAGATGACATCTGTTATTCTTTCCAACCAATCAAATGAATGGATGATGGATGCAATTCTTGCCAATAAAACCAATTTGGCTGCTGCTCGTTTTGTGATAGACGAAACCACGGCTAATGGCAATTATGATTTGCTATTGTGTTATGAAGATCAAGAAGGTGTATTGGATACACTAACTTTGGCCAATGCCATTATGGTGACAGAGGCTGCATTTGGTACTATTGATATTGAATACAGTTGGCACTTTACATCAACAGTACCTAACTTGATTTCAATAAATATTAGAAACAATGGTAATGTTGCTTATCAAGGAGTTCCAATATGTATTGTTTACACAAACATTGAAAATGTGTGGCTTGAATTATATAATGATGTTTTAGCGATACAAGATGATTATTTGGAAAATGGTGGTCAGATAGTTTACTATTCAAATAACATACTCAATAAAGGTATAGATGGTAATCTTATACCGCTCATTATTCCAGAACTTGGCTCTCATGAGACTCGGCAAATAATTCTTAATGCACATATTATTGTTGGAGAAGTGTTTGACTTTTATGTGTGGGGAGGAAAACCTTGGAGTATTAGTACAGATGAGGCACTTTGGGCAGACGCTGTTTATTGTAACACACATTCAAATTCCCCTGGTTGGAATGGGAATCACAGTGGCGGATATGGTGGAAACACTGGTTCCAGTGTCGGAGGAGGAATTGCAGGAGGAGCAACTTATACAATAGGAGATCAGTCAGATAATGGTGGAGGTGGTAATGGCGGTTCGGGAAGTGGTGGCTCTGGAAGTGGTGGTTCAGGAAGTGGTGGTTCAGGAAGCGGTGGTTCAGGAAGCGGTGGTTCAGGAAATGGTGGTTCTGGAAACGGTGGTTCGGGAAATGGTGGCTCAGGAAGCGGTGGCTCTGGAAGTAGTGGTTCAGTAAATACGGCTGGTGCCGCTTCTGATATACATCATAATACATGTAGAGCCGTACCTGATCCATGTGCATTGGGCGGATTTATTCCTGAAATAGGATCACTCTTAGAATGTATATGTGGGCTGTTTATGACTTCAGCAGAAGCTTTGGGACATATGCTAAATGCTGAGTATTATACAAGAAGCTTGAGGACAATGGATAATTTTGGGTATAATGGAGATCCAGATGATTTGGGACTGCCAAGACCTCATTTTGGCTTAAGAAGTCCTGGTAGTTTGGCAAGACAAGCTTTAGGACATTGTACTGGCTTATTACCAGATTCAATTCAACGAGTGGTCGACTTGGGATTTGAATTATGGGGATTGTTGGATGATGATTGCCCCGATCCTCCACGTCAGAGACCACACGTCCCATTGCCACCCAAAGATCCTAATATGATAACAGGTTTTATTGCTGAATCGGGAAGTATATTTATGCCAGCAATATTACAAGAGATACCATATTGTGTTGAATTTGAGAATGATTCTACAATGGCGGGATCCGCCGCGCATACCATCATCGTGCGCGACACACTGGATGCCACCAAGTTCGACTTGAACTCCTTGGCTGCAAGAAGCATCACCATCGGCGACAAGCGCTTGGACCTCAACGGAGAACGCACTTTTGCCCGCACTTTGGACTTGCGTCCTGATATTTATGTCATTGCACAAGTCGAACAAGACTATGATGCGGCTACGGGTATTATCCAATGGACAATTGAATCCCTTGACCCGATGACGATGGAACCCACAGACGACCCCAACCAAGGTGTGTTGCCTGTGAACTATTACGGCAACGGCGTGGGCTTTATCGACTACAGCATCAATTTGCTGCAAGCTTTTGATGACGGCACCGAAATCAGCAACCGCGCAGGCATCACCTTCGACCAAGAAGACCAAATCCTTACGCCCGTTTGGACGAACATAGTTGATGCAGTGAAGCCCATTTCGCAAATCGAGTCGGTTGAGGTGGTGAATGATAGTTTGTCGTTCAACTTTGTTTCGTCGGACAACCGCTCGGGCGTGTGGTACCACACTTTGTATTACCGCAATGACTCCACCGACCAGCAATGGCAAGTGAAGAAGGCGCAGATTTTTGGAAACAATTTCATGTTGCCGATAGACAGCCTGCAAACTACTGAATACTTGGTGAAGGCCGTCGACTCAGCGGGCAATGTGGAGGAAAAGGAGATGGTGGCGGAATACATCTATTACTCCAGCACTCCCGCTTCCATTACTCAGGCCAATGCTATCGCGCAAGGCTGGAATTGGTGGAGCACCTACGTCGAGTTGAACGGCATGGATGGATTGGCTTCATTGGAGAACAGCTTAGGGACGAATGGTCTCAGCATCAAGTCAAGCAACGGCTTTTTTGTAGAATACATTCCCGACTGGGCGATGTGGTGGGGCGATGAAATCGAACTTCGCAACGAAAGCATGTATGAAATCAATGTAGAGGCATCGGGTACGGTGTCAATGGTTGGAACGTTGGCCAATCCGGTCGCACATCCCATCACGATTGCCCCAGGTTGGAATTGGATTGGCTATCCCGTCAATGCCATCTTCCCGACAGAAACAGCGTTTTCCTCGCTGTCGCCTATGGAAGAAGACATCATACAGTCGCGTAGCGGCTATTCGATGTACTGGCCTGACTACGGCTTTTGGGGTGATGTGGAGTACTTGGCTCCAGGCAACGGCTACAAGTACCAGTCAAACAGCACTGTAAATCAAACCTTGACTTATCCTTCAAGCCGAGGAAAAGCTCTTGCAAACAAGCTGCAAATTGCTGAAATTCAACCTGAAGCAATGCAATATCAATATTTGATGGATGTTACAGCGGTGGTTGAACTTGATGGCGAGGAAATTGGTGATGAGCATTTCGAACTGCTTGCGCTTTCCGACGGCCAGGTGCGGGGGCGCAAGCAACTCAGGCATTGCGAGCCTAACGGTCGTTATGTGGCCTTGCTTGTCGTTTACGGTAATGCAAATGAAACGGTAGAATTTCGCTTGCATGACACCGAGAGTGGCAGGGTGTACGAAAGCGTGGAAATCGTTGGCTTCAAGTCAGAAAAGGTTTTAGGCTCGCTGAGGAATCCGTTCCCGATTCATTTTGGGTCGGACCAAACGGCTTCGCATGTCTTGGAAAGCATGTTTCCCAATCCTGTCAAGGCTGGCGAGACGGTCAGACTTAACATCATGGATGCCATCATTGAAGCAGGCGTTGAGAACATCGAAGTCTTCAATGCCTTGGGTGACCGTATCTCTGTAAACTGTTCAAAATCGACACCTTTATCGTTCAAGGCACCAACGAGTACTGGTGTGTATGTGGTCCGTGTTGTCAGTTACGGCGAAACCTATCATGGAACTTTAATTGTAACTCAATAATTCACAAACTATGAAAAAAAGTATTTTGATATTGTTTTTGGCCATGATGACCAGCTGGGTCAGGGCCAATCACTGGAATCCCAATACAGGACAGTTCGCTGACTATATGACGGTTACGGCTGTCGTTCAAATCAATGGAACTGAGCAGCAAAGCACCCAATTGGAACTGGGCGCTTTCTGCGGCGAAGAAGTCAGGGGCAGCAAATATGCCCAGCAAGCACCCAACGGACGTTACATCTTCCGGCTCGCCTGTTGGGGCAATGCAGGTGATGTTTTCACATTTAGGCTTTACGATGCCGTTTTGGATGAGGAATTGGACTACTTGACCTGCGAAGTTACTTTGGACTATGCCACCAACGGTTATGGAGGTGCCATGAGTCCATACGTTTTGAACTTCTCTGGTACCAACACCTCGACCTACACCTTGCCCATCATTGGCTATGGCACTTCAACAGGCGGCTACTATCTCATCGCTCCGCCGATTGACGACGTGGATCCCGCCACTGTTGAAGGCATGACCGAAGGCGACTACGACCTCTACTATTTTGATCAGGGCGAAGACTTGGAATGGCGCAACTACAAGGCCAACCCCTTCAATCTTGAATCGGGCAAGGGCTATCTTTACGCGCATAAGACCGACATCACCCTTACCTTTACTGGAGCACCTTACAGTAGCAATGGACAAGTCACGCTTAACAAAACCAATGGTGCTCAGTTTGCCGGAGTGAACCTAGTGGGCAACCCTTTTCCCCAAACTGCCTACATCGGAGGCCGCAACTTTTATGTGATGAATGCAGATGGTTCCGAAATCATTGCAGCCGAGACTGCTGGCATCAACGCCATGCAGGGCATCTTCGTCATTGCTGAAGAAGACGGCGAGGTCTTGGCTTTCAACACAGAGAACACTACTGTTGGAAAGCCGAGGTTGGTCCTCAATGTGCATCAGGGGCGTAGTGCTGCCATTGACCGCGTCATAGTTCGTTTCGGCGATGTCAGCGTCCTACCCAAGTTTATGCTCAACCAAGACAACACAAAACTTTACATCTCGCAAGACGGTACTGACTATGCCGTAATGACCGCTAACAGTAGTAACGTCACGTCTGTCAGCTTCAAGGCGCAGCAGAATGGCACCTATACCCTTTGCTCCGAAATGTTCAACATTGACCTGAACTACCTCCATCTCATCGACAACCAAACTGGTGCCGACATTGACTTGCTACAAACACCGAGCTACACATTCGAGGCTCGTACAACTGATTATGCCAATCGATTCAGGTTAGTGTATACCGTTAACACAGGCGTTGAAGAGAACATTATGCCATTTGCCTTTGTCAGTGATAGTGACATTTTCGTCACGGAGGTTTCAGATGGTGCCGTGTTGCAGATTTTGGATATGGCAGGTCGCATCATCGTCAGTAGAGACGGTGTGCACACCGTCTCTACCTTGGACATGGTTCCTGGCGTGTACGTGTTGCGCCTGATCGAGGGGAACGAGGTGAGGACGCAGAAGGTGGTTATCCAATGATATTGTGATTGTAGGGCTGTCACCTTGTGGCAGCCCTACATCGGAACGATTGAATGAATAAACAAAAAAATACAATTTACAATGAAAAAATTGACATTATCCCTTGCAATCATCTTTGGAATGGCATTCGGTGGAACAGCGCAACAGAGCGGCATGTTCAGCAATGAGAACAATGGTGGCGGCTTGTTCCAGCGTGGCTACGTCTCTGCTGAGGGGTACTACAACAGAGACGCGCTGATGCCTGGTTTGCCAAGCCACCTCATGGAAGAGAACCAAGATGCACCCTTGGGCGGAGGCATCGCCGTATTGTTAAGCATGGGCGTAGTCTATGCCTTTACGAAGAAGCGCAAGGAAGGCTGATTCAGAGAAAAACTTCAGATTACACTAAACCAGACGGCTTTTTTCGTAGTTTTGCCGATTGAAATGAATTGTAGTTGTCGGTCGAATAGCGGAAATAAGCTGGCCTTTGCAGCGGTACTCACTGTTGCCGGAGTTTTGTATGCACTCATTTCCTTGGTCAACCACTATCTTTTCAAGACCTATGCACTTGATTTAGGTCTGTATACCAACGCTTTATACAATTATGCGCATTTTCGGCCGAGCGATTGCAGCATGTTCAGGGACAGCGCAAATCTTTTGAGCGACCACTTCGACCTGTATCTCGTCATTTTGTCGCCTTTGGTTTATGTTTTCGGCAGCTATACCTTGCTCATCGTGCAAATCGCGGCGGTGCTTCTCGGCGGTTGGGGCATTTACAAACTGATTGGCCTTTACACCGACGACCGCCTGATGCCCGTTTTGGCCTCTGCTTCGTTTTTCTTTTCCTTTGGCATCATCCATGCCCTGTCTTTCGATTATCACTCCAACGTGCTGACA
>Ga0265298_10005086_pt1 | contig 16612 bp, 12 predicted proteins | sample AusTroGonzalo_MG_3_FD_193486 | JGI IMG/M metagenome (GOLD analysis project Ga0265298, IMG submission 193486) | Bovine rumen microbial communities from tropical cattle in Woodstock, Queensland, Australia - Gonzalo_01 | ecosystem: Host-associated > Mammals > Digestive system > Stomach > Rumen ... | reverse complement strand
GAAAAAACATCTTTTGCTTGCATTGGCACTGACTGTATTGCACGGCCTTTCTGCACAGATAGGGCACGGCGGCAGTCCCTACGCTTTTGGCAACTCCCTTATTACAACCAACGAGATTGTCATGCCATACGTGGACGTGGAGAAGTATCTACTTGAGGATGAGCAAAATGTAGGCACAAAAAAGCCTTTCCGTTTCGGAGCCGAGATAGACACCTCCATAACGCTACACAATGCAGGGACATGGCAGGAACTCCCCAATGGCGACCGTGTGTGGCAACTACGGATAAGCTGCCGTGAAGCAAAAACGATGAACTTCATCTTCGACCGTTTTTTCATTCCTCAGGGTGGCAGAATGTTTATCTACACTCCTGATAGAAAATATGTTACAGGGGCTTTTACCGAACAGAACAACAATCCGGAACACGTGTTCTCCACATCGCTCTATCCGGGCAGTTCTGTAATAATGGAGTACTACGAACCTGTTAGCGTGAAAGATATGGGCGAAATATCGATAGCCACAGTAGTGCACGGCTACCGCGACATATTTTTCAAGACCGACAAAGGCAACTACGGCACCTCGGGCTCATGCAACATAAACATCAACTGCACCGAAGGCCGCGACTGGCAGATGGAGAAACGCGGAGTGGCATTGATACTGCGCGGCGGTAGCGCACACTGCACCGGAGCTTTGATAAACAACACCTCCAACGACGGCACCCCATATTTACTCACAGCCAACCACTGTGTGAACGGCCACAACCCTTCCACTTTTGTGTTTGTTTTCAAGCACGAGGCCGAATCCTGCAACGGCACTACGGGTCCAACCATATATTCCATTAACTACTCCTCGCTTATAGCCAAGGGTTCCAACTCCGATTTCGCACTATTGCGGCTAAACGACACTGTACCACGCTCATACGAGCCTTTGTACCTCGGCTGGTCTCGCACCTCAACCGCCCCCACCGCCATGACCTGCATACATCACCCCAACGGCGATCTGAAAAAAATATCCCTTGCCGGTGCTGGCAGGAGTTCATCGTATCTGGACAATACCGACGATGGCACACACTGGCGCGTGTCGCGATGGCTACAAGGTACTACCGAGAGTGGCTCGTCGGGCTCACCTCTGTTCAACCAAAACCACCAAATAATAGGACAATTGCATGGCGGCGACGCCTCTTGCTCCGACCCACAAGGTTCAGACTACTACGGGAAATTATATTATTCGTGGAACAACAACAATGCCGTGACCTCGTCGGCACGCCTCAGAGATTGGCTCGACCCAACAAACACGGGTGCCACCTCTTGTCCTGCTTACGACCCCTGCACTTCGTCTTTGTCGCGCGATGCGGCAATGTCTAATTCTAACATCGACACCGTATATTGCAATGTGTCGCAAACAACACCCGAGATACGCATTACCAACCGAGGCAACGACACAATACGTTCGCTCACTATAAAATATCAATTCGATACCCTGTCGCCACAGCAGTATTCGTGGAGCGGAATACTGATTCTAAACGCATTTACCACCATAACTCTAAATCCCATCACCTTATCATCCGGTACACACACACTTACCATTTGGTGCGAAAATCCCAACGGCACCACCGACCAAAACACCTCCAACGACACCATTGTTTTGCCAATTTCAGTAAAAAGCGGAAAGGAGGTAAGCTACCGCATAAAACTCCCCGATCGCTATTCGAGCTTTATGGATGGAATTAGTAACAATGTTTCGTGGGAGTTTCTCCGCGACGACAGCACGGTAATTTCGAGCCACAACGAACTACCTTCCATAGATTACAGTGAATCGTTCTGCACACAACCCGGGTGCTACACCTTGCGTGTCACACTATCGTCGTATATATCGCGTCTGCGTTCCGAAATCACCCTCGAAGGCTACGTAAACGGAGTTCTTGTGCGCTCTGTAACGGCCGCCGAATCGCTACGTTTCTGCACCAACGAGGTAGATATTGACAATGCTTCAAAGACAAACGATTTTATGGTTTATCCAAATCCCACAAATGCCGCCGGCAGGGTGGTTGTAGAGTTTGCCGAGGCCGCAGAACGACAATATTTGATAGCGGATACCAAAGGTAAAATTTGTGCCAAAGGTAGCTTTTGCCAAGAACGCAACGAAATTTCCATTCCATATATGTCATGCGGAATATATTTCGTTCAGGTGCTCGACGACAAAGGAATTTATGTTAAAAAATTGATAATCAACTAATAAAAACAACTGGATGGCTGTTACGGAAAAACAGATAATAGCGAGTGTAAAAAAGGGCGACGTCAAGCCGGTGTACTTGTTTTTCGGCGAGGAAAACCACACTTTGGACGTGCTTTCCGACTTTTTCGAAAAGGAAGTGATACCCGAAGAAAATCAGTGTTTCGACCAAACCGTGGTGTATGGCCGCGATGCGGAGATGAGCGCCATCATAGACATCGCCAAGCAGTATCCCACCATGCCCACCTCCACACACCGCCTCATTCTTGTCAAAGAGGCTCAGGACATACGCGATTGGGCACCACTCGCCACATATCTCGAAAACCCGTCCGAAGCCTCGATAGTGGCATTTTGCTATCGCGACAAGAAATTTAAAAACGCCAAAGTACAGAAATCCATAGCGGCAAAGGGTGTGGTGTTCGAAAAGGCACGCCTGTACGACTCGCAGGTGCCCGCTTGGATTGTGGGTTACATCTCCGAACAGGGATACACCATATCGCAACAGAGTGCGGCCATTATTGCCGAAGCACTCGGCAACGACACAAGCAAGATTGCCAACGAACTTTCCAAAGTTTTTATCTCGCTCCCAAAAGGTGGTGCCGTAACCAACGAAATTATCGAACGCAACATAGGCATAAGCAAGGATTACAATGTGTTTGAACTACAAAACGCCCTCGGACACAAGGACGTGATGAAATGCAACCGCATTGTGAACCACTTCGCGGCCAATCCAAACGACAACCCCATTCAGGCAATACTTCCCAATCTCTATTCCTATTTCATCAAGGTGATGATATACCAGCAGTTGCCCGACAAATCGCAACAAGCCGCCGCCTCCGCTTTGGGGGTAAACCCTTTCTTTGTGCGCGACTATCAGACAGCGGCTCGTTACTACTCGCTGCCCAAAATGGCCGCCATAATAGGCTACCTAAAAGAGGCCGACCTAAAATCGAAAGGGGTGCACAATACAGGCACCGTAACCAACGGTGAAATTCTTAAAGAACTTGTTTTTAAAATATTACACTAACAGCCAATGCAAAAAAGATTCTTCACAACACTGTTGTTTATAACCCTGCTACCACTGTGGGCAACGGCGCAAAGCACCATCAAAGGATTTCTGTACGACGCTGACAACGGCGAACCGATACCTTTTGCCCACATAATACTGCAAGACACAAAACTTGGTACGTCCACCGACATCAACGGTTTTTTCCTCATCAACAAGATTCCCAACGGGGACTATACCATTGTGGTGAAATCCATCGGCTACAGCAACTATTCCGAAAAAATCTCAATAACTACCACAGGACAAACTTTGCAGAGACGAATCGAACTGAAACCGACCATTACCACTCTGGAAGTGGTGAAAGTGTCTGGCATAAAACAAGAACGTACCGACGATACCAAAGTGTCGGTAGAAAAAATCTCCGCCATGGAAATCCAGCAAATGCCGTCCATAGGCGGACAGTCAGACATAGCACAATACCTGCAGGTGCTTCCGGGTATCAACTTTACCGGCGACCAAGGCGGACAGCTGTACATACGCGGCGGCTCCATGATTCAGAATAAAACCATACTCGACGGCATGGTGGTTTACAACCCTTTCCACTCGATAGGACTCTTTTCGGTGTTCGAAACCGATGTAATACTCAATGCCGACGTATATACCGGCGGTTTCGGGGCTGAATACGGCGGACGCATATCGTCGGTGATAGACATAACCACCCGCGACGGCAACAGCAGACGGCACACCGGAAAAATAAACGTAAATACTATGGGTGCCGGACTTCTCATAGAAGGACCTCTGAAAAAAGAGTCCCCGGACAGCAAAACCTCTGTAACATACCTAATTACAGCAAAGAACTCCTATCTTGCCGAATCTTCGAAAAAAATATACTCATATATTGACAACGGACTGCCCTACGATTTTCTCGATATTTACGGCAAACTTAGCATAAAATCCGAATCGGGCAACAAACTTAACGTGTTTGGATTTGGATACAACGACTGGGTTAAAAACTACCAGTCCATAGCCGATTTCAAATGGAACAACTACGGGGCAGGAACCAACTTCGTTATAGTACCGGGCAACGATGCTCTCGTGGAAGGCACCATAGCCTACTCCGACTACAAAATAGAATTCAGCGACGCCACAAACCAAGGCTTCGACCCTCGTACAAGCGAAATCGGCGGACTCTCGGGCGTACTCGACATAGTTTATTTCTTGGGTAAGGACAAGCTGACCTACGGTATCAACGTGGAGATGTTCCGAACCGATTACGCTTTCCAAAACCAATACGGACGCAAGTTTTCGCTAACCGAAAACACCAACGAATTGGCAGTGTTCGCCACTTACAAGATGAACCGCACCAAATGGATAGTAGAACCCGGCCTACGACTTGTGTACTACGCTTCGGTTGCCGAATTTTATCCCGAACCCCGTTTGGCAGTGAAATACAAAATCAACGACAATGTTCGTTTGAAACTTGCGGCAGGTCTCTACAGTCAGAACTTCCTCGACGCCCGCCCCGACAACGACGTGGTGAACCTTTTCAACGGATTTCTTACTGGTTCCGAAAATTTAGGCATAACCGAGAAATACCGTGGCGAGGAGATGAACAGTTGCGTGCAAAACGCTCAGCACCTGATACTTGGCGTGGAATATGATGCCAACGACTGGCTGTCGTTCAATATGGAACCATATTTCAAAAACTTCTCGCAATTGGTGAACATGAACCACAACCTTATATACGACAACTCTCATGAGTATCAGGAAGGTGGAATTTATGAGCAGCCCGAATATCTGCGCAAGGATTTTATCATCGAAAAAGGTCGCGCTTACGGTGTCGATTTCAGCACACGTTGCACCTACGGAATGTCGTATCTTTGGATTGCCTATTCGCTGGGCTATGTGGAACGCACCGATGAACGTGTTGCCTACAACCCTCACTACGACCGCCGACACAACATCAACGTGCTGTTTACCTACAAAGCCGGACAAAAACTCGACTGGGAATTTAGTATGCGATGGAACTTTGGTAGCGGATTCCCCTACACCCAAACCCTCGGCATATACGAAAACCTCACCTTCAGCGGCGGCCTCAACACCGACTACCTTGTAGAAAATGGCGAAAGGGGCATATACTATGCCTCTGTAAACGGCGGACGGCTTCCCTCCTATCATCGCCTCGATGCCTCGGTAAAAAAACGTTTCGCTTTCGGCAAACGCTCCGTTCTCGACATAAGCCTCAGCGTTACCAACCTCTACAACCGCAGCAACATGTTCTATTTCAACCGCCTCACTTTCGAACGCATAAACCAGCTACCCATCATGCCAAGTATGGGATTATCGTGGTCGTTCTAAAAATATTTTTACGCAAAAACCGTTGTTATAACATAAAAAATTATCAAACAATGAAAAAAGTAATATTGGCAAGCGCATTGTTGGCACTTACGGCAATGTTCCCGTCGTGCTTCAAACCCTCCAACCCCAACCAAAAACGTGGCTCGTCGGGCAAAACCCTCGAACTACTCGTTGTAGCAGACAAAAACGTGTACAGCGGTAGCGTAAAGGACAGCATTTTGACAATACTCCACCAGCCGCAAAAGGGGCTAAATCAAGTGGAACAGATGTTCGACGTGGTTAATATTCCTGTGTCGTCGCTACAAAACACCGACATGTTCAAAGCACACCGCAACCTGATAATCATTACCATTGCCGACAGCAACCGCAACAAGGCACGAATGTCCCACAACCATTGGGCACAACCACAGATATTGTTCGAGTTCCAGCTAAGCAGTCGCGATTCAGTAGCCCCATTCCTGCGACGCTACCTGCCATTAATAAGAGACGAAGTTTACAAATGTGAACATGCACGTATTTTTAGAGCCTACAAAGGTGTTGAGAACCATGAACTCATGCAAAAACTCCGCAACAATTTCAGTTTCGAAATAACCGTATCCAACGAATATTACATTTGCAACATGACCTCCGATTTCGCTTGGCTACGCAAGCAAACCAACGATTTCAGCATAGGCGTAATAATACATACCAAACCCTATAAAAAAACCTCCGATTTCGACCAAGCCGTAATTCTCGACCAACTCGACAGCACCATGAAAGCCATACCCGGCCCGGTGGACGGCTCGTACATGGGCACCGACCGCCGCGTTGATGCCGAAACTCGCCGAGTGGAGTTCAACGACAGGTATTGCATGGAAACACGAGGTTTGTGGCATGTGCTGGGCAAAAAAGCATTCCTTAGCGGACCATACGTAAACTACACCATCCTCACCCCTGATGGCGAAGACATCATTATGCTTACAGGCTATGTGATGGCTCCAGGCAAAAACAAACGCGACTACCTTATGCAGGCCGAAAGCATCTGCTACACTATACGGTTCACCGAAAAACAAAGCAAAAAATAACCATTGGCCCTATGTACGGCTTCAAACGCATAGCAATTCTTCTGATGGCATTGTCGCCACTGATGGTGCATTCGCAAACACTGCGGAAAGACGCCGAAGCAGGGCTACTGCTTGGGGCAATGAACTACATAGGCGACCTCAACAACCAAAAAATCACCGGAAAACTCAACTACGCCGCCAGTGCTTTATTCCGCTACGATTTCCATCCGCGTTGGGCGGTGCAGTTTGGCTTGGCCTACGGCAACGTGGAAGGAGGCAATCCCGATGTTATTGAGGCACGCAACCTCAGTTTTCGGTCAAACATAATAGAAGGCTCACTTACGGTGCAGTTCAATTTTGTGCCATACCAAAGAGGCGCATACGCACAACGTCTTACTCCCTACATGTTTGCAGGCATAGGAGTTTTCGGATTCAATCCAAAAGCTCAGTACAACGGCGTTTGGTACGAACTTCAACCTTTGTGTACCGAAGGACAGGGACTTTCGCAATATCCCGACCGTAAACCCTACAACCTCATACAGTTGTGTGTACCTTTCGGACTTGGACTCAAATGCCGAGTAGGAAAATATTTCACCATCGGTGCCGAATATGGCTTCCGCAAGACATGGACAGACTACATAGACGATGTAAGCACCACCTACGTGGACAGCAAACTGCTCACAGACAACACCGAAGAATTGGCCGCCATACTCTCCGACCGTAGCGGCGAAATAGAACCCAACCATGCTTACACCGCAGGTACACAGCGCGGCGACGACAGCCTCGACGACTGGTATGCCTTTTTCGGACTTAGTATTACAGTGAAACTTAATGTTTTCGACGCATTCCGCAAACATCAGAAATGCGACGCATATTGATAAAAAACAATAAAATCATGGAAACAACGGCGATAGATCTGAACAACATCCCACGGCACATAGCCGTAATTATGGACGGCAACGGACGCTGGGCAAAACAACGCTCGCACGAACGCATATTCGGGCACCAGAACGCCATCGAAGCGGTACGGCAAACCGTGGAACGCTGTGCCGAACTTGGAGTGGAATACCTCACCCTCTACGCTTTCTCCACCGAAAACTGGAACCGTCCGAAAGCCGAAGTGGACGGACTTATGAGCCTGTTGGTGAAGTGCATTCGCGACGAAACCCCTACCCTACAGAAAAACCACATACGCCTGCAAACCATAGGCAACACCGAATCGCTTCCCGAAGCCACACGCTCCGAACTACAAAACTGTATATCCGACACCGCCGCCAACACCCGTATGACACTGATTTTAGCACTCAGCTACAGCTCCCGCTGGGAAATAAAACAAGCTTTGCGCAAAATAGTTGCCGATACCAACAGTCATACCCTCGATGCCGACGACATAAACGAAGACACTCTACGGCAGTACCTCGCAACAGTCCAATTTCCTGACCCTGACCTACTTATCCGCACCAGCGGCGAATATCGCATAAGCAATTTCATGCTGTGGCAATTGGCCTACACAGAACTTTATTTCACACCTACGCTATGGCCCGACTTCCGCAAACAAGACCTCGACAACGCCATCATCGATTACCAAAAACGCGAACGGCGCTACGGCAAAACCGGAGAACAAATAAAAAAACAGAAATAAACGCATAATAAAACGGCGAGAGCGCCGTTATTGCTTTTTACGAACAAATGTTTTTCACAAAAAAACGACAATGAAAATTAAACACATTATACTCGTGCTGCTAATTGCAACGTGCACAGTGCCAACGGCTAACGCGCAACTCGTTGTAGGCGGCTCCAATGGTGGAAACTACGACATCGATTACCTAACACCAAAAAAATACGAAATCGGCGGAATTACACTGCAAGGTGCCGAAAATTTAGACCAACGCATGGTGCTCATGGTTGCAGAACTGCATGTGGGCGACAAAATACAAATTCCGGGCGACAAAATCTCAGGAGCCATAGACAAACTGTGGAAACATGGACTTTTCGAAGATGTAAAAATACAGGTAACCAACATTCAAAACGACCTTGTTTTCCTTAATATCGAACTTGTGGGACGGCCAAAACTGTCGAAATTCCAGTTCAAGGGAGTGAAAAAATCCGACGCCGACAAACTGCGCGAAAACATAAACCTTATGGTTGGCGATGTGGTTACCGACAACCTTATGATAACCTCCAAAAACAAAATAATAAGCTACTATCTCGACAAAGGCTACAACAACATTAAAGTCGATGTAGTCTCCATAGCCGACACATCTCGCAAAAACAACGAGCAAATACTTGTGTTCGACGTTAAAACAGGCAACAAAGTACGTATCAAGAAACTCACTTTCGAAGGCAACGAGGCCATTTCCGACAAACGCCTTGCCAGAACCATGAAAAACACCCACGATGTAAACTATTGGAAAAAATTCTATTTCTGGACTTCAGGATTCTGGAAACGCTCCAAATACATCGAAGCGGACTACAATAGCGACCTCGAAGAGATAGTAAATCTGTATAACGAAAAAGGTTACCGCGACGCAAAAATACTTGGCGACAGCATATATTACGGCGACGACGGCAAGCTTCGCGTGAATGTGAAAATATATGAAGGCAAGCCATATTATTTCCGAAACATCACCTTTACGGGAAACACCATTTATTCATCGGAAGAACTTGCCAAGCACCTGCGTATAGAAAAAGGATCCCCTTACAACAAGAGCACCCTCGACCAAAACCTGTCGTACAACCCCAGCGGCACCGACATCAACTCGCTGTATATGGACAACGGTTACCTGTTTTTCAGGGCTATACCCACCGAAGTAGCTGTGGACAACGACTCCATCGACATTGAAATCCGCATACGCGAAGGCAGTCAGGCTCGCCTTAACAAAGTGTCGGTAAAAGGCAATACCATGACCAACGACAAGGTTATAATGCGCGAGATACACACCCGTCCGGGCGACCTTTTCAGCCGCGACGCCGTAATACGTAGCGTGCGCGAATTGGCCACCCTACAGTATTTCGACGAACAGAAAATAAATCCCGATGTGAAGCCCAACCCCGAAAACGGCACTGTGGACATAGAATACCAACTCGAGGAAAAACCCACAAGCCAAATATCGCTCTCCGGTGGTTGGGGTAGCGGAATGATTATCGGGACTTTGGGACTTTCGTTCAACAATTTCTCGGTACGCAACATCTTCAACAAAAAAGCGTGGTCGCCACTGCCTACCGGCGACGGACAGAAACTGTACCTCAGCGCACAAACCAACGGCACTTACTACTATTCGCTCAGTGCAGGATTTACCGAACCGTGGCTTGGCGGCAGCAAACCGCAGTCGCTCGGGTTTTCAATCTACCACTCGCTTTACAGCAACGGCTATTATTACGACAAAACGAGTCCCAACTACTACAGCTTGCGCATAACGGGAGCCGGACTGTCGCTGACCAAACGCCTATCGTGGCCCGACGACTATTTCATACTCTCGCAAGGAATAACCTACCGCCTGTACAGGGTACAGAACTACTCCAGTTTCATATTCCCCGACGGCTACGCCAACGACATAAACTATGCCCTAACACTAAGCCGCAACTCCCTCGACTCTCCCATCTATCCGCGTTTGGGCTCCGAAGTGTCGGCAGGAATTCAGCTTACACCTCCATACTCCCTCTTCAACGGCAGAGACTACAGTAATCTTGACGCACAGGAACGCTACAAGTTCCTCGAATATTACAAACTGAACATACGCGGCTCGTGGATGTTCAACCTTATAAGCAACGTGGTGTTCAATGCTCGTTTCCGTTTCGGCAGCATGGGCTACTACAACTCACAGATAGGACTTTCGCCTTTCGGACGTTACTATGTGGGTGGCGACGGACTGTCGAGTTTCGCCCTCGACGCACGCGAGATAATACCCATGCGCGGATACACCACCTACGCCCTTACTCCCGAAGATGCCTCGGGCAACTATGTGGGCGGTTCGATGTTCGACAAATTCACCCTCGAACTGCGCCAGCCCATTACCCTCAACGCCACAGCCACCATTTATGTACTTGGTTTTGTGGAAGGAGCCAACGCTTGGTCTGAATTCAAGCAGTTCCAACCCTTCAAAATGTACAACTCGGCAGGCTTGGGAGTGCGCTTGTACATGCCTATGTTCGGCCTTATCGGTCTCGACTGGGCTTACGGCTTCAGCGACAAGGATACCGGTGGCTCACATTTCCATTTTTCTATAAACCAATCGATTGATTAATAATAAGTTTAACCATTAAATATTCAATGATATGAGAAAAACATTTTTAACTTTGGCACTCTGCCTTGTGGCTGCATTTGCGGCTAATGCACAAAAATACGCCTGCGTAAACACGGAATACATCCTGAGCAACATTCCCGACTACGAGCAAGCACAGCAAACCCTCGACAAATTCTCCGTCGATTGGCAGAAAGAGATCGAGGCCAAATTTCAGGAAATAGACAAACTGTACAAAGCCTACCAGTCCGAGGCCTACCTGCTTCCCGAAGACCTGAAAACCAAACGTCAGGACGAAATAATAGATAAAGAAAAGGAAGTTAAGGAATTGCAGAAAAAACGTTTCGGCTCTGGCGGCGATTTGGAGAAAAAACGCGAAGACCTGCTTAAACCCATTCAGGATAAAGTGTACTCAGCCATCGAGAAATACGCCACCGCCAAGGGCTATTCCATCATTTTCGACAAATCCGGCGAATCCACCATTATCTACGCCAACGCCAAATCCGATGTGAGCGACGACATACTAAAACAAATGGGATATACGGCAAAACAATAAGGCTCTTTCGATAAATAGTGTATAAATCAAAAAAATAACGTATATTTGCAAACGGCTGTAAAAAAGTCATACTTTTTTCAACCATTTGATTGATAAATACATAATTAAAATAATTTTATAACCTACACAATGAAAAAAACAATTTTCGTATTAGCAGTGGCATTATTTGCATCGGCCACTTTGTTCGCACAAAAGCCTGTAAAGCTGGGACATATCGACACCCAAGAGCTATTCAAAATCATGCCGGAAGTTGATTCGGTGCAAAAAGTGTTACAAGCCGAACAAGAAGAGGCTGAAAACATGCTCAAAACCATGGCAACCGAACTCCAACAACTTCAAAACGAGTATATTGCAAAAAGAGACCAAATGTCTGACCTTATACGTCAAACCAAAGAAGCCGACCTTCAGGACAAGAACAACCGTATCCAGCAGTTTCAGGAAAAAGCTGTAAAACGTCTGCAAGACCGTCAGGAAGAGTTGTTTACACCCATTCAGGAGAAAGTTAAGAGTGCAATAGCAAAAGTTGCCAAAGCCAACGGCTACACTTATATCTTCACTGCTGGAGCAACCCTCTACGAAGGCGGCGATGACGTTCTTCCTCTGGTAAAAAAGGAACTCGGCCTCAAGTAAGAATTGCTATCATCTTGTAATATTTTATACGTGCCGTTCTTTATGGAACGACACGTTTTTTTTGTGCTATTCCATCGCTCAACGGATTGCCTTGCCGTTTAGTATGGCAGCTGTAAGAGTGTCGCCGTGATAGGTGAGTTTGAGGGAGAAAAACGGCACGTCTCCGCGCAGGAGGTCGAGAAAGATTTTATCCCCTTCCCAAATATTCAGTTCGGAAATCCTGTCCTTGCCAACCCATTCCAACACCCCCTCGTCGCAGGGCTTTTGTTCGCCCTCCCATTCCGTACAGGTGAAAAGGTGCATGTGTTCGCTACCGTAAATATCTGACACAAAAGTCACTATACCCCTGTATCGCCAGCGAGTTACGGTAAAGCCCGTTTCCTCGCGCACCTCGCGCAACATACATTCTTCGGGACTTTCGCCTTCCTCAAATTTGCCACCCACGCCAATCCATTTGTCGTGGTTTATGTCGTTGGACTTTGTGGTGCGGTGCAGCATAAGATACTGCCCGTCGCGTTCCAAGTAGCAGAGAGTGGTCGGTTGCAGCATAGTGTTTGTTTTTGGTGAAAAACAGCAGGTTATGTTCTTTATATACTTTTTTGTGTGTTTTTAAATCGGTCTGCAAAGATAACACTTTTTGACCGATTATTTCTCGAAAAAAATTCAACAGCAGGGGTTGTTTCTTACTGCTTTATTGTAGATTAACAAAAAATTGGACACGTTTTTGAAAAAAACAGTATATTTGCAAAAATCATTCGAAAAAAATGAAATACCTTAGTCGTAGCAAATATATAATTGCCGTACTGCTTTTTTCGGCGGTGATGTTCTCACTTATATCCCTTGTAAATCACTACCAGTTCCGTACATATTGTTTGGATTTAGGTTTGTACAACAAAATAGCATACGACTATGCCCATTTTAAAATAAATGATTTTCAGGTATTTGCGGAATTTGGCGATAAGCCCACCCCCTGTTTAGCCGACCATTTCGACTTGTATCTAATGATTTTTTCGCCTCTGGTTTATGTTTTTGGCACATATACACTGCTTATCGTCCAAATATTGGCTCTGCTGCTGGGATGTTTGGGTATGTATAAACTGATTTCTCTTTATACCGAAAACAAGCTGTATCCCACCTTGGCTGCACTTAGCTTCTCTCTATTTTTTGGCGTTGTCCATGCGGCGGCCTACGATTATCACTCCAATGTGGTTATAGCCTCGGTGCTACCGTGGTTTATGTATTGTTTCAAAAAGAAAAGTTACGCTTGGAGCACATTACTGCTGTTTTTTATGTTCATAGGCAAGGAAAATGCAGCCTTGTTTGTGCTTTTTGTGGTTGCGGGATTGGCATGGGACCACCGTAAAGACCGCAAGTCGCTGATATATTTGGCAGTATATGCAGTTTGTTGCCTTGTTTATTCGTATATCATACTGTCGATAGTAATGCCATCTTTAAATACCACAGGCGAGTATCGCGGTTTCTCGCGTTATGCGCAGTGGGGCGACGGTTTCGGCAGCATGTTCGTTTACCTGATAAGCCATCCTTTGGAAACAATTGCCGCATTTTTCGACCATCCCAACAAAGTGGAATTCTTTGTATGCCTGCTACTTTCCGGAGGTATAATCTGTTTTGCAAAACCGAACTACCTTATAATGTTGATTCCGCTTGTGGCACAGAAAATGCTTGCCAACGACATGTATTTCTGGGGGATAGAGTTCCAATACAATGTGGAGATGGCTCCCGTTTTGGTAGCCGGCGTTTTTATAATCCTTTCGGGATGGAAGAAGCAGAAAATCGCGGGTATAGCGGCTGTGGCAAGTACGGCGTTGCTTATTTTGGTTTCTGTTTACACAACCACAAATCATACCTATTGTGAAATACGAAAGGAGCAGGTACGTATTTTCAGCCATAAACATTACACAAATGATAATATCCCTGTACAGGAGGCGTACAAAATGATAGAAGCCATACCCGACACCGCTTCGGTAGGAGCTGCAATGCCCCTGCTTCCGCACGTGTCCCTTAGGAAGCATGTGTATCTTATCAACCACTATTACGAAGAGCATTTCGCCGACTATCTGTTCTTGCTCAAAACAGATGTCAAAGATTTTGATGCCGTTTTAGAGAATTACTCTATAGTAAGCAACAAAGACAACCTTTATTTGCTGAAAAAAAGGTAACACGCCAAATGTTGCACACATCACTACAACACTTTCAATTTTAGCAAGTTATATATTTTTCTCCAGATTCTTCCGCGCCTCGGGATTGTTGGCGTGAAGCGCAGCAACAATCTGACAAACATCGAGTTCCGAACACTGGCCACAGTTCTCCACCCCTTTTTTCAAGGCACATTGGCGGATTTGGCACATACTCTCGCAAAAAACGGTCTTTACCCCGTCTGCACGGCAACCCCCGCAGTTGATATGCTCCGGCAAAATATGTACGTGGTTTAGTTCCGACCACAGCTTGGCAGTCTTCTCGCGCAAGGCTTGGTCGTTGTTCTTGGTGGCGATATAGGCGTCGCACTTGGCGCAATCAAGGCCACAGTAGGAGGTCATATTTTTTTTCTCCATATAAACCCAAGTTAGTCCGTGCCTTGCGTCCTCGGTCATAAAGGGCTTGAAACCCTCACGCATATAAAAATCGTGCGCAAATCTTTCCTGCTGTAGCACACAGAGCCATGCGCGCTCGTGCGGCAGGAGTCTTTGAATCTCACGAAACAGCAGTTTACCTATGCCTTGCCGCTGATATTCAGGCAGTACCATCAAACGGTTCATATACAGGGAGTCTTTCTCCATGCTGCCACGGATGGAGGCTATTATTTGTCCGTCTTCGTTCTTTACCACCAAAGTGGTGTTTTGAGCAAATTCCTCCAAGGCATGATCCTCGGTCTCTGTCATAGGCAGGGCGTCCTCCCAGTCAAGCAACTTGCAACGCGAGCCGAACGCCTTGCGTTGCAGGTCGAGCAAGGCCGGAATATCCTGTTTTACAGCAAGTTCTATCTGCATAGGTTTATGGTTTTGTATCACATTTCACATTGCAAAAGTACGAGTTTTTCGCGAAATAGGGTAACATTTCCAAATTAAGAATTATTGGTGTCCGATAAAAAATTGCACAAACACTGCAAATCGCAGTAAAACAAATTATTGAACAATTAACATAAGAGCGGCTTGCTTTTCCAAGCGTTCTTCTTCGTTTTCTTTTGTCTTCATATTCTCCGACCTGTGGGCTATCTAAAAGTCCAGTGGACTTTTAGAAAAAGAAAGACAGAGAGAAAATACAATGGTGAAATGACATAGTTTTTTACCAGACATCAATAGAAAATCGTATATTTGCAAAAATCAAGAAAAAACAAAAAACGGCAATTAAACACCTAAATAACAAACTATTAAAAACCCGAATGCCATAATGGACGAGAAAAACGAAATCGTACTATACCAACCCGACGACAAGGTAAAATTGGAAGTTCGCCTTGACAACGATACTGTGTGGCTCACGCAAGCACAAATGTCTGAATTGTTTGAAACTACGCCACAAAACATCACTATACATATTCGGAATTTGTACAAAGAGGGCGAATTGGAAGTCGAACCAACTTGTAAGGATTTCTTACAAGTTCGAACTGAGGGTAATCGCAAAGTAAACCGAATACAAAAAATATACAACCTTGATGTCATAATATCAGTAGGTTATAGAGTAAAATCATTGCGTGGTACTCAGTTCCGCCAATGGGCCAATCGTGTGTTGAAGGAATATCTTTTAAAAGGTTATTCTGTAAACCAACGCTTTGAACGGCTTGAACACCGTGTTGCCGAAGCCGAAAACAAAATCGATTTCTTTGTCCGCACGGCCTTGCCACCTGTGGAAGGCATTTTTTACGACGGACAGATGATTGAGCCTTTTGGTTTTATAAACGGTCTTATACGTTCCGCAAAAACCTCTATCGTGCTTATAGACAACTACGTGGACGAAACTATACTGCTGCGTTTGGCCGAACGCGCACAAGGCGTTACCGCCACGATATACACCCGAAATACCTCGCCGTCTTTCCAAGTGGCACTGGGACAACACAACACACAATACCAACCCATTGACGTGAGATTGTTTACCAGCTCACATGACCGTTTCTTGATTATCGACAACGATGTGTATCACATAGGAGCGTCGCTTAAGGACTTGGGAAAGAAGTGGTTTGCTTTTTGCAAGATGCAGCTACAAGCTTCCGAAATACTGCAAAGACTTTAACAAAAACGGCAATTATACACTGAAGAAATAATTCCTCTATTAAAATTATTGGCACCCGATTAAAATTACGTACATGTCTGATATTGAGACTTACCACGTATAGTAAGCCCACGATGTATGCTATGTTTATGTTTTTTGGCGGACACCAATATTTTAAAATCAACTGCAAAATATACATTTTTTTGCATACAGCCAAGTGTGATGGACAAATGGCGGCAATTTTGCGGCAGACGTCGGACTAAAAGCGAGTCGCCAGAAAGAGGCGACCCGCTGTAATTTGCCATGTATTACATCTTCTCCACT
>Ga0265298_10005082_pt1 | contig 16616 bp, 13 predicted proteins | sample AusTroGonzalo_MG_3_FD_193486 | JGI IMG/M metagenome (GOLD analysis project Ga0265298, IMG submission 193486) | Bovine rumen microbial communities from tropical cattle in Woodstock, Queensland, Australia - Gonzalo_01 | ecosystem: Host-associated > Mammals > Digestive system > Stomach > Rumen ... | reverse complement strand
CTGGATATACGCGACGTGACGGAAGGCGAACTCAAAGCCCTGCATCATCACGGATGCGGCAAGTGCTGCAGCAAAAAGAGCGGTCACTGCGGACAAGACGGATGCGAGGATTGCGACAAAGACTGCGGCGGTTGCAATTAAGAATTAAAAAATAAGAATTAAGAATTAAAATTATAGAACTATGGCGAATATTGTGGCGATAGTGGGTCGTCCCAACGTAGGGAAATCGACCCTGTTTAACCGCCTGACGGGAACGCGTCGGGCGATAGTGATGAACACGGCAGGCACCACGCGTGACCGCCAATATGGCAAAGCCGAATGGTGCGGACGCGAGTTCTCGGTGATAGATACCGGCGGATGGGTCGTTAACTCGGACGATACGTTTGAGTCGGAAATCAACCGTCAAGTGGATTTGGCTATACGCGAGGCGGATGTGGTGATGCTGGTGGTGGATGTCAACGAAGGCGTCACGCAATTTGACATGGAGGTGGCTCACCTGCTTCGTCAGGCCAAGAAACCCACCATCCTCTGCGTCAACAAAGTGGATACATTCGAGAACCAGTACGGCGCCGCAGAGTTCTACAAACTCGGTCTTGGCGAGCCTTTTATCCTCTCCGCGGAGAACGGCCTGGGTACCGGTGACCTGTTGGACGAAGTGGTAAGCCGTTTCCGCAAAGAGGATGACAGCGACGAGGAACTGGAAGAGTTGCCGCGCTTCGCCATCGTGGGCCGACCGAATGCCGGCAAGTCGAGCATCCTGAACGCCTTTATCGGCGAAGAACGCACCATCGTGACGGATATACCGGGCACAACGCGCGATTCGATTTATACGCGGTACAACAAGTTCGGCAAGGACTTCTACCTCGTGGACACAGCCGGTATCCGCAAGAAAGCAAAGGTGACCGAAGACCAGGAGTACTACTCCGTCGTGCGCTCCATCCGTGCCATCGAGAACTCGGACGTCTGCATCCTGATGATAGACGCCACGCGCGGTATCGAGGCGCAGGACCTGAATATCTACTCGCTCATTCAGAAAAACAAGAAGGGGCTGGTGGTCTGCATCAACAAGTGGGACTTGGTCGAAAGCAAAACGAATGCAGACATCAAAGCATACGAAAGCGCTATTCGCGAGCGCATAGCACCATTTACCGATTTTCCGATCATCTTCACCTCGGCGCTCACCAAGCAGCGTATCTTCAAAGTGGTGGAGACCGCGCTGCATGTGTATGAGAACAAGAACAAGAAAGTACCGACGGCGCAGTTGAACGAGCGCTTCCTGCCGCTCATCGAGAACTATCCCCCACCCGCTTGGAAGGGCAAGTATATCAAGATCAAATATTGCACCCAGCTGCCGAACACACAGATACCGACCTTTGTGTTCTTCGCCAACCTGCCGCAGTACGTCAAGGAACCCTATCGCCGCTTCCTGGAGAACAAACTGCGCGAATGGTGGGACTTCAGCGGCACACCGGTACAACTGTTTATCAGGGCGAAATAGTCGTTAGCTATTAGCTGTTAGCCCTTAGCATTTTTTAAGAAAAAGTTTACTTTTTACTTAAATACTTGCGTATATCAAAAAAAAGTTGTACCTTTGCACGCTCAATGTGGTGTAAATGAAAATTATCGGTTTCGTACATAGCGCAGACGGATACAAGATGGTGCTGAAAGGCGACAGTTGTTTGCTGAATGGTCGCAAGCCGATGTTTATGCCCGACTGGACGAACGAACTGGCTGTGACCGAGTGCATCATACTGCGTGTAAGCCGTCTGGGCAAGGAGATTGCACCGAAATTTGCCAACCGCTACTACGATGCTGTTGCTCCGGGAGCCGATTTCGCAGCACTCGACATCCTGCGCGAGGCACAAGCGAAAGGCGAGCCCTGGACCAAAGCCCTCGCATTCGACTATTCGTTGGCGATAGGAGAGTGGACAATGAACAACGGACAATGTACAATGGACAATTACGTTTTGAGTCCGGAAAAAGCGGTTGCAGAGGCAAGCAAGGTAATGACCATTCGGCAGGGAGACCTGATTTATATCCAACAGAAGCAAGCCCCGAGGCTGGTACAAAAAGAAGAAATCATCCGCGTCGAGATAGACGGCGAAGAAAAACTATATTGCAAAATCAAATGAGACGACACCTGTACATACTGATCCTACTCTGGCTGAGCCTTCCGATGCTGGCCGGTATTCACACCTACACCGAGCAATCGGTGCTGAGTAGCGGACATTGGGTTAAGATACGTGTGAGCGAGAGCGGTGTATGCCGCATGTCGTTCAGTCAGCTGCAGCAAGCTGGACTGAATCCGCAACAACTGCGTGTATTCGGCTACGGCGGCGCTATGCTTAGTCAGGACTTTACGGCCGACAAGATAGACGACCTGCCGCAAGTGCCCGTCTATGTAGGCGACAGCTATGTACTCTTCTGGGTACAGGGTCCCGTTAGTTGGAGATACAACGGCGCGCGCTCCGAGCATGAACGCAACCCCTACTCCGACTACGGCTATTATCTGCTGAGTGATGACCGGGGTGAACTGTTGTCCCCCGTAGCCGGTGAGGCCATAACAGGCACTCCGACGGATGTGAGCACCTATATCCACTATGCCTTGCATGAGAAAGACTCGCTCAACCTGATCGACCGCAACGGTATATCCGGTGGTGGACGCGAGTTCTACGGCGAGCAATTCCTCGGCAACAAGTCTCGCTCTTTCCGTCTGCAGACACCCAACGCCATCGAAGGCGAGCAAGGACGCATACATGTCAAGGCAGCAGCTGCCTCCAGCAGCGTGTCGTATTTCCAGGTGGAAGCTAACGGCCGAAGCAACAGTATGCGCGCTGCAGCCATCCTCATCAGCGATAACTACACGATGGCCGAATTGTGCTCGTTGACCCTAACCTGCCCCGTTGCAGCCGACCACCAGGATGTCCAGCTGACTTTCCAAAACTCGGAAGCCAGCGCACTCGGATGGCTCAATTTTATCGAGACCAACACGCCCTGCTCACTCAGCATGGTAGGCAGTTGGATGCCGATACGCACCAATGTCAACTACCGTTCTTCTGTACCCGTTCGTTTCCTGCTGAGCGGAGCTACAGCGGACTTCCAGATATGGGATGTCACCCGCCGCGATGCAATCGTCCGTATGCCTGCCGAATTGGAGGGTTCCACACTATCGTGGATCGGTTCGCAGAACGACGGCATACACGAATATGTGGCCGTCAACGTCAACGGCAACTCGTATGTTGATGCCGAGGTGGTGGGCGATGTGCCGACACAAAACCTGCATGCGCTGAGGAATATTGACTATGTCATCATCTGCCCCGAGGGCTATGAAGCCATCTCGGAGCAACTAGCACGTGCGCACGAACAGAAACAAAGTATCACCTGGGCGGTTGTCACAGACCAGCAGGTCTATAATGAATTCTCAAGCGGCACACCGGATGCTACGGCATACCGTTGGCTGATGAAGATGCTCTATGACCGCGCCGACGCCGTCAACCAGAAACCGCGCTGGTTGCTGCTGATGGGTCACGGCTCGTTCGACAACCGCAACCTGCTGCCCAATTCCGGTACAAGTCTGCTGCTCAGCTATGAGGCCAAGAACTCCACCAACGAGGTGAATGCCTACGCAACAGACGACTATTTCGGTTTTCTCGACGATGATGAAGGCGACAGCGACGTTGCCGGGCGCATGGATATAGGTGTTGGCCGTTTGCCAGTCAGCACACCCGACGAGGCACAGGCCGTCGTGAACAAACTGATTGCATATCTCCGCAACGAACAGGCCGGACGATGGAAGAACCAAATTGTGTTCCTTGCCGATGACGGCGAGCACGGCAGTCATACAGAGACAGCCGAAGCCGGCGCAGAGAAAGTGCGACTGAAGAACCCCGATTTCGTGGTCAACAAGATTTATCTGGACGCCTATCCCCAAGAGGTGAACGCGAGTGGTGAGAGTTATCCGCTCGCTAAGAACCGTCTGGACAACCTGCTCAAGAACGGTGTGCTCTTCTTCGACTACTCCGGTCACGGCGGCTACAATGCCATCACCAACGAGTCGATGCTGTCGCTGCGCGAGATAGAGCAGATGAGCAACCGCATCCATGCTTTCTGGCTCTTCGCCACCTGTAGTTTTGCGCACTGTGATGCCGGCAAGCGTTCGGCTGCCGAGGCGGCAGTGCTCAACCCCGTAGGTGGTGCTATCGGCGTATTCTCTGCTACCCGAACCGTTTATGCTTCGCAGAATACCGTTCTCAACCGCAACGTATGCGACACGCTGTTCGGACACGTTAATCCGTTCCGTTACGACATGACTATCGGCGAAGCTACCGCCGCAGGCAAGAACATGACGGGCTCCGACCCCAACAAACTGGCCTACGTGCTGCTGGGTGACCCGGCTATCCGCCTCAACTACCCCACCGACTATCAGGTAGAGACACTCACTCCGATGGATACGCTGAACGCACTGAGCGTACAGCAAGTGGACGGACGCATCATGGACGAGGATGGACAGACGGTCAGCGATTTTGACGGACTGGTGGACATCACCGTCTACGACAAGATGCAAGTCATCACCACCCGCGACAACGACAGCTCGCCCAGCGAAGCGAAAGAGTTACGCTACAACGACTATCCTAACACCATATTCTCCGGTGAAGCAACCGTAAAGAACGGTCTGTTCCGCTATACCTTCATGGTGCCGAAAGACATCCGCTACAACTACGGCCCGGGCCGCATCGTCTATTACGCATACACGACGGATTCACTCGAACTGGCCGAGGCGGTGGGACACTTTGAGCAGTTCATCATCGGTGGCTCGAACAGCATCGTCAGCGTGGATACGCTAGGTCCGCAGATGACCATCTATCTGAATACACCCGCATTTAAGGACGGCGACTACACCTATGCCACACCGCGCTTCTTTGCCGACCTATACGACGAGAACGGTATCAATACAGCCGGAGCCGGTATCGGTCATGATCTGATGCTTATCATCGATGAAGACCCCAAACTGACCTATTCGCTCAACGAGTACTTCACCGCAGACAACGGCAGTTATCAGCGAGGACAAGTCAGCTACCTGATGGATCCGTTGGCTGACGGCCCGCATAGCTTGCGCTTCCGCGCATGGGACATGCTGAACAACAGCACCACGCAAACGCTCAATTTTGTAGTACAAGCCGGCCTGGAACCCTCTATCAGTTCCGTGACCACCTACCCCAACCCCGTTCAGCAGAACGGAACGCTCAATCTGGTGGTTCGCTACAATCAACCGGACGAATTGCTCAGCACAGAGGTGTATGTTTACACGCTGGACGGCAAACTCGTATGGAGCCACAAACAAGACAATCCTGACCAGGTTCAGATACCGATGTCGCAACTCGGTGTTAAAACCGGTGTTTATATCTATAGTGTAAAAATCAAGTCCGCGTCGAGTCGTTATAGCACTTCGTCCGGCAAGATCATAGTAGTTAATTAATCCATAATAAAAATAGTCTGTTTATTGCCTATGAAGCAAATCGCTGAATAAATCCCGTAGTCTGCCGGTCAACCGGATGACTATACCACATGAATATTAACAAAAAACAATATAATTATCAAATGAAAAAAATTCTTATTTCTCTTGCAGCCCTATTGTGCATAACGATGAGCGCAAAGGCTGTTGACGAAACAATGAACCCGCTTATCACTTCGATGCCGTCCCTCTCGATTGCACCGGATGCCCGTGCAGCCGGTATGGGCGATCTGGGTGTCGCCACTGAAGCCGACTTCAATTCGCAGTACTGGAACCCCGCCAAGTACGCTTACATGTACTCCAAGGGTGGTATCACCGCCAGTTATACGCCTTGGTTGCGCAAATTGGTGTCCGACATCGACCTGGCTTATCTGGCTGGATTCTACAACTTCGGTGAACTCGGAGGCGGTATTGGTGCCAGCTTCACGTATTTCTCGATGGGTGATGTGGCCCTGACCGATGGTAATGGTAATACCCTCCAGCACGTGCGCCCTAATGAATGGGCACTCGACATCAGCTACTTCCGCAAATTGCACGAGTACGTATCGATGTCCGTTGCACTGCGTTTCCTCTACTCCGACCTCAACAACGGCTATAACAGCTCTATCGGAGGCGGTACGGAGATGCACCCGGCATTCACGATGGCAGCCGATGTCGCTGTTTACTATCGTCAGCCGTTGGAGTTGCCGATGGGTACCAGCCACCTCACTGTCGGTTTGACAGTGAAGAACCTGGGAGGTAAGATGAACTATGCCGACGACGGAAGCAGCAACTTTATCCCTGCCAGCGGAAACCTGGGTATCAGCTATGAGTTGCCGTGCGACAAGTACAACTTCCTGACCTTCAACCTCGAGACCAACAAGATGTTGGTACCGAGCCGTAAGTCGCGCTTCACCACCAAGGAGACCGCAGCACATCAGGATTTGTGGAACGACGACGGTACTCCCATCGACCCCACCAATGGAGATACGTGGCAGATGAGCCAGCAGGCTTATTCCGAGCTGAACCCCGCTAAGGGTTGGTTCCAGTCGCTGGGCGATGCTCCGGGCGGTGCCAAAGAAGAGTTCCACGAGATTCGCTGGGGCGCAGGTATCGAGTATAGCTACAACAAGCAGTTCTTTGCTCGCCTGGGTTACAGCTACGAGAACTACTATAAGGGTAACCGCAACTACATCACCGTGGGTGCCGGTTTCCACCTCTCTATCGTAACGCTCGACGTCAGCTACTGCGTAGGTTTGGCTGCCAGCAACCCCCTGGATCAGACCATGCGTTTCACGCTCGGCTTCGACCTCTACGGCATCAAGGATCTTGTTAACAACAAGAAAAACTAAACCAACAGCCCATGTTCAGAATAGGCTTTGGATATGATGTACATCAATTCTCTCCTAACCGCAAACTGTGGTTAGGGGGAATTGAGGTGCCGTCCGACAAAGGTCTGCTGGGTCATTCGGATGCGGATGTGCTCATTCACGCGCTCTGCGACGCCCTGTTGGGTGCAGCCGCTATGCGCGACATAGGCTATCATTTTCCGGATACCAAGGGCAATGAGTATGAGGGCATTGATTCGAAAGTGCTGCTTCGTCGCGTGATGGAGATGATTCGTAAGGCCGGCTACGAACTGGGCAACTGCGACATCACCGTCTGCGCTCAGGCACCCAAACTCAATCCGCACATCCCTGCTATGCAGGAGTGCTTGGCGCAGGTGATGAATGTACAGCCGAACCAAATCAGCATCAAGGCCACCACTACAGAGCATCTGGGCTTTGTGGGACGCGAGGAAGGTATCGCAGCCTATGCCGTGGCGCTGCTGGAAAAGCAAGAAAAATAATATGCGCCGGCCTGTTCTTTATATTCTGCTCTTTCTGTCTGTGAGTGCATTCGCCGGGTCGATGAATGCCGTCAAGCAATTTCTCTCCGATTTCACTACCGTAGGCGGCCATGTGACGATGCTCGAGGAGTACGGCGACCAATATGTCCGCGTACAGCTGAACGACAGCGCTACACTTGAGGTTTTCAGCAACGAAGACAGTCAGCACCATATGTTTGTAGTGATGACCGTCTGCGCGCCGCAATGCTCTTCATGCGCGCGCGTATATAATATATTAGGAGAGTACCTCTTCCCGCTCGAGCCCACCGTCAAATCGATTTTCCCCTTAGCCTCTATCGACAAAGAGACCGGTCGCATTACATGGACCGATAACGATACGTGGGAATATAAATAGCCGTTAGCTATTGGCTGTTGGCTATTAGCTCTTATCTTTTCAGAAATTGATACAACTCTTCGGCGATGCGCTCATCGGACAGTTCGTCGCATATATCGACATCGAGAATATGGTTGGCGCGGGCATAGAACGGCTCGCGCGCTTCCAGTTGCGGAGCAATAAAATCCAGCAACTCCGTTTCGGTGCGGCCTTTCAGAACAGGTCGTTCACTCAGATCGGTCAGACTCAGACGCTTGGCCAAATGCTCGGGGCTCCAGCGGATATAGATGCTCGTACCCAATTCGCGCAAGCAATCCATATTGTCCTCATAGCAGGGGTATCCGCCGCCCGTAGCATAGATAACCTGCTCAAACGGCGCCTGGTCGGCGATGTCCTCCAGTACATATTTTTCCTTGCGGCGGAAATCTTCTATGCCGTACTGACGGATATAATCGGCGGTACTGAGTCCGTGTATCTCGCGGAAAGCCTCATCCAGATCAACGAAATGCCAGCCGAGTTTCTCGGCCAGCAAGCGTCCGGCAGTAGTTTTGCCGGCACCCATATATCCTACCAGGTAGATGGGAAGTTGCATGGAAAGGTCGTTGGTCGTTGGTCGTTTGTCGTTAGACTTAGCTATTGGAGTAGGCTAAGGCGTAGAGTTTCAGTTGTTTGAGCATAGCCACAATGCCGTTGTTGCGGGTAGGACTGAGGTGCTCACGCAGCTGAATGTCATCAATAAAATAGAGGTTGGCTTCGAGTATTTCCTTGGGAGTATGACCGCTCAGTACACGTATCAGCAGCGCCACGACTCCCTTGACCAGCAAGGCATCCGAATCACCTTTGAAGATAATCTTGCCTTCTTCCATCTTGGCAGTGAACCACACTTTCGACTGGCATCCGTCAATCAGGTTCTGCTCCGTCTTGTCTGCCGCCGGCATAGGATTCTTTTTCAGCTCATTGGCATATTCGACGATTAACTGGTAGCGCTCCATCCAGTCGTCAAACATACTGAACTCTTCAATTATCTCGTCTTGTATCTCGTTGATGGTCATAATGGGCTGTTGGCTATTAGCTATTAGCTTTTATTCCGCCGTTCTCAAAATACCAATGCTTGCCCGGATATTGTTCCGGCCATTGGCGGTTGTGAGTGGACATGAGCACTGTGATGCCGGCCTGCGAAATGGCATATAGCAAATCCATAATCTCCTTGCCGGTCTCGGCGTCAAGGTTTCCCGTGGGTTCATCAGCAAGAATCAGTTCCGGCGAATTGAGCAAGGAACGGGCGATAACCACACGTTGCTGCTCGCCGCCGGACAATTCATAGGGTTTCTTGTACGCCTTGGTCTCCATGCCCACTTGCTGCAACACTTCGCGTACATGGTTGGCCATGAGCGTCTTATCTTTCCAACCCGTTGCACGGAGGACGAACAGCAGATTTTCCTCCACCGAACGGTCGGTCAGCAGTTTATAGTCCTGGAAGATGATACCCATGCGGCGGCGCAGATAAGGCAGTTGGCGACGCTTAATATGCATCATGTCGTAGCCCAACACATGCGCCTCACCGGATGCGATAGGCAGTGCGCCATATAGCGTTTTCATCAACGATGATTTACCGCTACCCACTTTGCCGAGCAGGTAAATCATCTCGCCTCCCTCCACATGCAGATTCACATCATGCAGCACGATTTGGTCAGCCTGATGAATTTCAACGCCCTTATATTCAATCAGTTCAGCCATTACTCTTCATCCATTTTGTTTTGAATCTCTTCGAGTTGTTTCTTCAGCTCGTCGATTTTCTGCTGCATACTATCCACCAGTTTGTTGGCTGTTTTGGATTTGGCAGTGAAGAAGAGAATGTTGTTCTCAGCCGTCTTGATTTCCTGCTGCAGGCGGTCGCGCATACGACGCAAACTGTCGCCGCCTTGGTTGGCTGCTTCACGCAATGCACGAGCAGTCCGTTCGCCTTTCACCTTCAGTCTTTCGCCTTTCTGCGCTTCGCGCTTGGCGTTGAAGAAAGTGTCACAAGCGGTGGAGAACTCGTTCCACAATTCGTCGGAATATTTGCGGGCAACAGGACCTATGGTTTTCCATTCGGCCTGCAGGCTGCGAATCGCCTCAGCGGTCGATTGCCAGTCTTGGCTCTCGGCTAACTCACGAGCACGCTCGATGAGCGAACGTTTCTTGCTGAGGTTCTCGCTCAAACTGTCGCGCAGACCTTTGTAGTGTGCCGTCTTGGCCTTGTAGAACGCGTCGCACAAACCACGATATTCCTCATATATCGACTGGTTAAATTTCTTCGGAGCGAAACCGATAGTACGCCATTCGCCTTGCAGCGCTTGCACCTTGTCGGTCAGTTTCTCCCAGCGGAGAGGCTCCGCAGCCGGTTGGCCATCCGGCATCACTTCGGCCATGATCTCCTTCATCTGCTCAATGATGGCCTGCTTCTTCTGCAGGTTTTCTTGCTCGCGTGCATGGAGTTGATCGAAATACTCCTGATGCTTCTTGTTGATAGCCGTCGAAGCCGTTTTGAAGCGGTTCCAGAGGTCCTCACGCAGTTCGCGTGCCACAGGACCTATCTCCGACCACTCTTCGTGCAACTGTTGCAACGCACGGCTGGCTTCCACGATATTCTCGTTCTGCTGCAGACGCTCAGCTGCCTCGCAGAGCAGTGTCTTCATCTCCAGATTCTTCTTGAAATCCAGATCACGCAACTCGATATTGATTTTCACGAGGTCGTAGAACTGTTCCTGATATTGCTGATACTGCTTGCGCAGCTCCTGCACCTTGGTCACAGGCACGGCACCGGTGTTCTTCCACTCAGCCTGCAGTTCGCGCATACGCTGGAGATTTGCCATCACACCGTCGGTCTCTCCTTCGGCGAGGGTCTTCATCTCATCCAGTATAGCCTGTTTCTTCAGCAGGTTGGCCTCTTCCTCCTTGGCTTGCTCGGCAGCCACAGCCGCACGCTTCGCCTTGTATTCGTTCAGCAGAGCCTTAAATTGCTCCTCCGTTTCATCCACTACTTGCGTCACCTGCTCTGCAGCTTGTTCTGCAGCCTCTTGCGCCTGCTCGGCTGTTTCATCCACAGCGCGATAGAACTGCGTTTTCAGGTGATCTACTTGTTCTTTCACGGTTGTTACATCCTGCTCCAGCAGGGCCTTGAGTTCCTCTACGAGTTGTTGTCTGTTGTTTGCCATAATTGGTTTTTCACAAAATAAGTGCGCAAAATTACTACTTTTTTTTGATATGTGCAAATGTTTTCTACATAAAAATAACATTGCCCCTTGCGTATGTCGAAAAAAAGCTGTAATTTTGTACCCAAATTTGGCATTTTATGAATTTCACACATTTGCATGTACACTCGCACTACTCGCTGCTGGACGGTATGTCCAAAGTGGAGGATATAGTGGATAAATGTATCGACACGGGCATGATGTCCGTTGCGCTGACCGACCACGGCAATATGTACGGCATCAAAGAGCTGCTGGACTATTGCAAGAAGCTGAACGGCAAGCGCAAGGAAGAGGGACTGGATCCCTTCAAACCCATCGTGGGTGTAGAGGCTTACTGCGCCCGCCGCGGACGTTTCTCCAAGCAGGACGACAAAGCCATCAACGGCGAGGGACGCACGTATTTCATAGACCGGTCGGGCTGGCACCTCATCCTGCTGGCAAAGAACATGACAGGCTACCACAACCTCTGCCGCATCGTCTCGCAGGGATACATGTCCGATGCGTACTATTACACTCCGCGTATCGACCGCGAACTGCTGGAGCAGTACCACGAAGGCATCATCTGCAGTTCGGCCTGTTTGGGTGGTGAGTTGCCGCAGAAAATCCTCGATGGAATCGTCAAAAACAACGATTTCTCGGAGGCCGAAGAGACCATTCAGTGGTTCAAGAACCTGTTCGGCGAGGACTATTACATTGAGCTACAGCGCCACGAGACACAGAAACCAGGAGGGGATCAGGAGGTGTATGAACGCCAGAAACAGGTGAATCCGATATTGATTGATTTGGCACGCAAATACGACGTCAAAATCATCGCTACCAACGACTCGCACTTCGTCAACGAAGAAGACGCCGAGGCGCACGACCGACTCATCTGCCTCAGCACCAACCACTATGTCAACGACGTCAACCGAATGCACTATACCAAGCAGGAGTGGCTCAAGACGCCGGAAGAGATGGCGGAGATATTCAGTGACCTGCCCGAGGCGCTGGAGAACACACAAGAAATAGTCGATAAAATCGAGGTGTATGACATCGACCACGATCCTATTATGCCGAAGTTTGACATCCCCGAGAGTTTCGGCAAGGAGGAAGACTACCCCGATCGTTTGGCTTTTGAGAGTGCCTACCTGCGACATCTGACGATGGAGGGTGCGCTGCAGCGGTACGGCAAGGAGCGGCTGGAGACGGATGAGGTGCTGAAAGAGCGCATTGAGTTTGAGCTCAACACGATCATATCGATGGGTTTCCCGGGCTATTTCCTTATCGTGATGGATTTCATCCGTGCGGCGCGCGAAGAACTGGATGTGTCCGTTGGCCCCGGACGTGGTTCAGCGGCCGGTTCAGTAGTAGCCTATTGCCTGAAGATCACCGACCTCGACCCGCTGGAATACGACCTGCTGTTCGAGCGTTTCCTCAACCCCGATCGTATATCCCTACCGGATATAGATACCGACTTCGAGGATTGCGGACGCGGCAAGGTGCTTGACTATGTCAGCCGCAAGTACGGCGAGACGCACGTAGCGCATATCGTCACCTACGGCAAGATGGCCACCAAGTCCGCCTTGGCCGATGTGGGACGTGTACAGCAAGTGCCGCTGCCGCGGGTGAACGAACTGAAATCGCTCATCCCTGACCGCGAGTTTCCGAGCAATATCAAGGATGTCAAGGGCAAATCGCCCAAGGTGAACCTGCGCAACTGCTATAAATACGTGGATGAACTCAGGCACGAGTACGAAACCGGCGACCCGAACACGCGTTCGATGCTGGAGTACGCCGCGCGCCTGGAAGGCACCATCCGACAGGTGGGTGTCCACGCCTGCGGCGTCATCATCGGTGCGGACGACCTGACGAATTTTGCACCGCTGTCGTCCGTGGAGGACAAGAACAGCAAGAAACGCGTGCTCGTTACCGAATACGACGGCCACGTCGTGGAGAGCGTCGGACTGATCAAGATGGACTTCCTCGGGCTCATCACCCTGACCATTATCAAGGAGTGCCTGCGCAATATCAAGCGTGCACGGGGTATTGACGTGGATATCGACAAGATACCGCTGGACGACGAGCTGACCTACAAGCTCTTCCAGGAGGGCCGTACGGTAGCCGTGTTCCAGTTCGAGTCGGGCGGTATGCAGAAATACCTGCGCGAACTCAAGCCGACCGTCATAGGTGACCTCATCGCCATGAACGCCCTCTATCGTCCGGGACCGATGGACTATATCCCGCAGTTCATCCGCCGCAAGCAGGGTGCCGAACCCGTGACATACGATATACCTATCATGGAGAAATACCTGAAGGATACCTACGGTGTGACGGTCTATCAGGAGCAAGTCATGCTGCTCAGCCGTTTGCTGGCCAATTTCACCCGCGGCGAGAGCGACAAACTGCGTAAGGCGATGGGCAAGAAACAGATGGCTGTTCTGGCCTCGCTGCAAGACAAATTCATGGAAGGCGGCAAGGCCAACGGCCACGACGAGAGAGTGCTGACCAAGATTTGGGAGGACTGGAAGAAATTTGCTTCCTACGCTTTCAACAAATCCCACGCTGCCTGCTACTCATGGGTGGCCTACCAGACAGGTTATCTGAAGGCGCACTACCCTGCCGAATTCATGGCAGCGAACCTGACTGTCCACAAAGACGATATCAAGGAAGTGACCAAACTCATGGACGAGTGCCGCGCACTGAAAGTCCGTGTGCTCGAACCCGACATCAACGAGTCCGAACTGACCTTCACCGTCAACGAGCACGGCGACATCCGCTTTGGTCTGGGCGGTATCAAGGGCGTAGGCGAAGGAGCGGCAGAGGCCGTTATTCAGGAGCGTGAGAAGAACGGCAAGTACAAGAATATATTCGATTTTCTTGAGCGCGTCAACCTGCAGGCCTGCAACCGCAAAACGATTGAGAATCTGGCCGGTGCGGGTGCGTTCGGATGCTTCGAAGATATCTACCGCGAGCAGATACTCGGTACGAACGCCGACGGCACACCGGTGCTGGACAGCCTCATGCAGTACGGCAACCGTTGGCAGCAAGACCGCGAGACGAACATGAACTCGCTCTTCGGCGACCTGGGTGACGTCATTGAGGTGAAGCACCCCGATCTGCCGAACGTGCCGCGCTGGGACACCATCGAACGGCTCAACCGCGAGAAAGACCTCATCGGTATCTATCTCTCCGCGCACCCGCTGGATGAATATGAATACGAGATCAAGGAGTTCTGCTCCATCACGGCGCGCGAACTGGCCACCTTTGAGGGATGGCGCGATCCGAATGCACGCAAGATAGCCGAAGAAGCCCTGCGCGTGGAAGCCGCTGCCGAAACACCGGAAGCGCCCGTTGCTGCCGCTACGGAAGAAGTGCTGGATTTCGGTGAAGAAAGCGATACGGACGAAGCACCTGCTACCGTACAAGCCCCCAAGCCGGTGGCACAGCCCCAGGAGAAAGTGACGAAAGTAGTGCTGCCGTCGGAGTTCATTGCAAGCCATAAGAACCAGAATCTGCTGCTCGGCGGTATCGTCACCGAGGTGGAACAACGCACGTCGCAGAAGGGCAACCCCTACGGACGCTACACCATCGAGGACTACACCGGTAGTTACACGCTCGTCCTGTTCGGCGAGACCTACAACCGCTGTGCACCCATGATGCTCAAGAATATGTACGTGCTCATCACGGGTATTATTCAGCAGCGCGGAGCAGGCATGAAATGGCATAAGGAGAAAGCAGACGATGAAGCCGAATACGAGTTTATCGTCAAACAGGTAGTGCCGCTGCACAACGTGCAGGACGAACTACTCGGCGGTATTCGCCTGACGCTCAATGCCGACCATATTTCCCGCGAACTGATCGACGAACTGCGCGAGCAAGTGCAACTCAACCCGGGCAAGGAGCGTCTGCACGTGCGGCTCAACAACCCGCTTCGACGCCACGCCGTGGATTTGACCAGCCGCAGTGCAGCCATCCGCATCACACCGGCGTTCTACCAATGGCTCAAGCAGAAACGCAACGACGGCATCCTCTCGTTCGGCATCGTAGAAAAAAGCTAAGAGCTAACGGCCAACAGCTAATGTCCTATCAGGAATCCATAGACTATCTGTACGCATCGCGCCCGCCTTTTCACCAGGTGGGTGCAGCGGCATATAAGCCCGGGTTGGAGAATACCCTCCGCCTGATGGTGCACGTGGGCAATCCGCATGAACAACTGCGCGCAGTCCACGTAGCCGGTACCAACGGCAAAGGATCGACCAGCCATCTCATAGCCGCTGTGCTGCAAGCTTCCGGACTCCGCGTTGGCCTTTTCACCAGCCCGCATCTCGTGGACTTGCGCGAACGGATACGTATCAACGGAATACCTATTCCCGAAGCGGAAGTGGCCGGTTTCATCGAACAAAATCGAGCATTCCTGGACGAACTGCAACCTTCGTTCTTCGAGACCATGACCGCCTTGGCATTCGCATATTTCGTAGCGCAAAAGGTGGATATAGCCGTGGTGGAAGTGGGGCTCGGCGGACGACTCGACAGCACTAATGTGCTCATGCCGCTGCTGTCTGTCATTACGAACATAGGTCTTGACCACACGGAGTTTCTTGGCAACACGCTACAGAAGATTGCCCGCGAGAAAGCCGGCATCATCAAACACGGTGTACCCTGCGTTATCGGAGAAACGCACCCGCAGACGATGAATGTCTTTCTCGACCGTGCCCGCGAATGCGGTATCTTGGGCGAAGGACTCGAAACAACCGACTGCCGAATCTGGTTTGCCGACCAGTGCGGTTACCTCCGACGCTGCCGCCTGCGCGAAGCACCCGAGTGCGAACTCCGGGGCAACTACCAGGAACATAACCTTCAAACGGCCTACGTTGCCCTCCGGGCGATTTCAAATTTAGGATTTAAGATTTCAAATTCATCTATAGCAGAAGGCTTTGCGCATGTATGCTCCATGACCGGATTAAAAGGTCGTTGGGAAACGCTCTCCGAGCATCCGCTAACCATTTGCGACACGGGACATAACAGCCACGGACTGCAGTATGTAGCCCGCCAACTGCGCGAACTGACGAACCCGGATATCTGGATAGTATTCGGCATGGTCAACGACAAAGACACCGATGTTGTGATGAAGCTTTTGCCTGACGATGAGCGTTACCACTACATCTTCACGAAGCCTGACACCCAACGGGCACGTTCGGCGGAAGAGATGCTCACCCTCTGGGGCAAAAAAGGCATCGCTATCCCCGATTCCATCGAAGCAATCCGTTACGCACAAACGCACGCAGCCGCTGACGATGCGATATTTATCGGAGGCAGTAATTATTTAGTAGGAAATGCGATATCATTGTATTCACATACGGACTGATTTTGCCGAGGAGTGGCAAAAAGACCTGTTCGACCAGCAGATAAGCGAATTGGGCGTTGATATCATCGACGCCGAGGATTACTATATCCAGAGCGAGTTGTGGGCACAAAACGCCGATGAAATCGAGTCTTTTTGTGCAACTACGGCGGGCGTAACGCTGCTGGGTGCAGATGCTTGCCCCGATGAAAACTGGAATGCCACATGGGAAGCCGAGCACCCGATACAGGAGCTGCCGCTGGATGTAAAAATCGTACCGCATTGCGCGTTCGGTGCCGGACACCATGAGACGACTTCGCTAATGATAGATGCACTCCTTTCCTCGGATT
>Ga0265298_10005081_pt1 | contig 16616 bp, 8 predicted proteins | sample AusTroGonzalo_MG_3_FD_193486 | JGI IMG/M metagenome (GOLD analysis project Ga0265298, IMG submission 193486) | Bovine rumen microbial communities from tropical cattle in Woodstock, Queensland, Australia - Gonzalo_01 | ecosystem: Host-associated > Mammals > Digestive system > Stomach > Rumen ... | reverse complement strand
ATGAGGTAACACTCCTCAACGTCAGTCTGTACCAACTGGTTGCCCCACCACGTGAGCCACATGTTCTTGGGTTGCAGGTTGCGGTAGTTATTGCCGCCAAAGTTCAGATCCTCGAGGGAGAATAACTTTTGGGCTGCCATAGGGAGTGATAATGATACAAATGCTAAGATGAGCAGGTGTTTAATCTTCATCATCGTCGTTGAAACGTCGGTTATTCTTTTTAAAAGACTTCTTGTCACGATCATTCTTTCTGAAAGGTCTCCTGTCATCACGGTCGTTCTTCCTAAAGGGTTTCCTGTTGTCGCGATCGTCTTTGGAGAAGGCTTTCTTCTCATCGCGGCGGAATTCTCTGTTAGACTCTTTCTTTTCTAAAGAACGGAACTTGAACGAACGGATGTCGGCATCAGCATTCTCCTGTTCCTCGTCAAGACGCTTCTTGAACTCACGGTTCTGCTTGAAACGACGCTTCTCTGCCATTTGGCGCTTCTCCTCTTCAGTTTTGACAACACCACCCTCTTCACGGAATTCACGCATCTTACCGTCGAACATCTGGTATTTGCGGAACTCACATTCCAAGGAACCGTTGAATACAGGAATCTTGATGCTGGGCTTCAAGCCAATCTGGGCAAAACACTCTTCGCGATAGGATAGAATCCAAGCTTCATTGCCAGCGAACTGATGCTTCAGTCGCTCGCCGATCATCTTGTATGTGCCTAGCAAGTCGTTGGTCGAAATGCGTTCACCATAAGGCGGATTGGTTACCATGATGCTCTTGTTCTTGGGCTGGGTGAAATTCTTGAAGTCTTGCTCCTCAATGGTGATATCACTTGAAAGACCTGCAGCCTTTGCATTCAGTCGGGCAGTGTTAACAGCCTTGATATCCACGTCATAGCCATAGATGTGGTGGGTGAACTCACGCTCCTGAGAGTCATCGTTATATATTTCGTCGAACAGGTCACGGTCAAAGTCGGGCCACTTCTCAAAAGCATATTCTTTGCGAAACAGACCAGGCGCCATATTACGGGCAATGAGTGCAGCCTCGATGAGCAAGGTGCCGGAACCGCACATGGGGTCAATGAAGTCTGTCTCACCATGCCAGCCTGTCATCAGGATCATACCTGCTGCAAGAACCTCGTTAAGTGGTGCCTCGACGGACTCCTGACGATAGCCGCGACGATGCAGGGACTCACCGCTGGAGTCAAGACACAGTGTACACTGGTCTTCAGCAATGTGGATATGCAGACGGATGTCAGGATTGGAGATGCTGATGTTTGGACGCTGTCCGGTCTTCTCGCGGAATTGGTCGACAATGGCATCCTTCACCTTGTAGGCTACAAACTTAGAATGGCGGAATTCCTCAGAGAAAACCACAGAGTCGACAGCAAAGGTTTTGTCAATGCCGATGTATTCGCTCCAGTCGATGTCCTTGACACCTTCATAGACGTCATCAGCTGACAAGGCCTTAAAATGCTTGATGGGTTTCAGAATGCGGATAGCGGTGTGTAGTTGGAAATTGGCACGATACAAAAGTTCCTTATCGCCCTTAAACGATACCATGCGACGGCCTATTTGCACGTCGCTTGCACCCAACTGTGCCAGTTCTTTCGCCAAGACGGGTTCCAGACCCATAAAGGTCTTGGCGATGATTTCAAATTGCTGTGTCATTATGTATATGTACTAATATATGGCGCAAAGGTACAAAAAAAAGTGAAAAGTGAAAAGCGAAACGTGAAAAATCATACCATTTTCTTTCTTTTTCCATTTTTTTTGATTAATTTTGCGCCAACTTATCCCAAATAGACATGGCATACGACGTCATTCTTTTTGCTTTGCGTAACTTATGGAGGCTCGATATCATGGTATGGATAGCGGGTATTCCTTTGTTGGTATTTGCCGTCATGTGGTTAGTTTATCAGTTGCGCTTTCGCAGAGAATTACAAGAGGAATTATCTATATTGTCTAAAGTGCAGCGTCACTCCGTAGAATACGACTTGGTATTGAAGGTTATGAAACTTGCTATTTGGCGTATTGACGTGCAGGCCCAGACCATTACCTTTGAGAGCGACTTCCGTGATGTCGTGGGCAGTTTCCATTTCTCTCCCAATACCCCTTTGGAGGAATTCTACGATCTGATGCCACCTCAGTCTCGTGGTAAAATACAACGAGCACTGATGGCCCTGATGGAGGGACGTGTAGATGAGGCACATGAACAATTCGAGACGCGTTTGCCTCATTCTGATCAGGTACACTGGGAGGATGCCTATGCCACCATTGAGAAGCGTGACCTGCATGGTAACCCACTGATGATAGTCGGTACGGTGGCACTGATAGACCATCAGAAGACAATTGAACGTGAACTGATAGACGCACGTAACCATGCTGAGGAAAGTGACCGTCTGAAATCAGCTTTCCTTGCCAATATGTCGCACGAGATTCGTACGCCGCTGAATGCTATCGTGGGCTTTAGCGATGTGTTGCCTATGGCTCAGAATGATGAGGAGCGTGCAGAATTGATAAATCTCATTAAGCAGAATAATGCCCATTTGTTGCGCTTGTTTGATGATATGGCCAATATGTCAAAGTTGGAAGCTGGTAATGAGACGGTCAGAAAGGAACATTTCAATCTGAACCAGTTGTTGATGGATATTGCTGATAAATATGCAGACAAGAGTAGGGAAATAGGTGTCAATATAGAAGTAGAGGCTACGGACAATGTCGTGCAGCCATTCTCTGATCGTAACCGTTTGCATGAGATATTGAACCAGTATATGGATAATGCCATGAAATTCACAACCCAAGGTACTGTGACTTTAGGCTATCAGATAGATAATGGGCTGTTGCGTATTTGGGTTCGTGATACTGGTAAGGGCATCCCCGCCAGTCATTGTAACGACCATCTTTTTGAACGGTTTGTGAAAGTTGATGAGTTTGTTCCTGGTTCAGGTCTTGGACTTAGCATTTGTCGTAGTATGGCATTGAGTATCGGTGGTAAGGTTGGCGTGGAGTCGAAGTTGAATGTAGGCTCAATCTTCTGGGTCGAGATACCTATGGCGGGTTGAAGCCCTAAATAAATATAAAATAAAGTGAAATCATTAAATGGTCAAATCGTAAATAATAATGATGAATTATAAAACAAAAAGGGGCGCTCTTTTATTTTATATTTTATATTTTATATTTAGCCCCATAGGGGCGCAATCCATCGTTGGACATGTGGTAGATGAGGCCACTGGCGAGAATATCGGTTTTGCCAGTGTGCAATATAAGGGCCATCATGTGGCAGCCATCACTGACCTTAACGGACGTTTTACGATTGAGCATCATAAAGGTTGGAAACTGACAGTCAGTGCTGTAGGTTATAAGTCGCGTACGTATACCGTTGAAGGCGATATGAATAAGTTGTTTGTGTCGTTGCGTGAGGATAACCGTTCGCTAAAAGAAGTAACGGTTCGTTCGAAACGTGCTCGCTACAAACGGAAAAACAATCCTGCCGTAGAATTGATGAAGAAGGTGATAGCCAACAAGAAGGCTACTGACCTTTCAAGGAAAGACTATTATCAGTATACCAAGTATCAGAAGTTGACGCTGGCCCTCAACGACATGAAGTTGGAAACAATACAGTCGCCCCAGATCAGTAAACATAAATGGATTATTGATCAGGTAGAGGTTTGTGAACAGACGGGAAAACTTATTCTTCCGGCCAGTGTTGACGAGACGGTGACACAAAAAATCTACCGTCGTTCTCCGCATGACGAAAAGGAGATTATCAAAGGAGAGCGCTCGTCAGGTATTACTGACTTTTTCCAGACGGGTGATATCCTGAATACTGTATCGAAGGATGTCTTTACAGATGTCAATATTTATGACGACCAAGTACGACTACTTCAGCATCCCTTTACATCGCCTATCAGTGATGGCGCTATCTCGTTCTATCGCTATTATATCGAAGATACGCTTTTGGTTGAGCGTGACTCTTGTATTCATCTGCATTTCCTGCCCAATAACCAGCAGGACTTTGGCTTTCGTGGTGACCTCTATGTCCTGAAAGATTCTTCCTATCAGGTGAAACGCTGTGAACTGATTCTGCCCAACCAGACAGATGTAAATTTTGTTGAAGGCTTAAAGGTCGTGCAGGAGTTTACCAAATTGCCTACGGGTGAATGGGTGCTTAGTGTCGACGATATGGTGGTAGAGTTGGTGCTGTTCGATTTCCTTCAGAAAGGAGTGGCTATCCGTACAACGCGTCTCTCTGACTATCAGTTTACGGAGATTCCTGACAAGCTCTTCAAGGGAAAAGCAAAGAAAATTACTGAACCTGATGCTGCCTTGATGGACGACCGTTTCTGGCACGAACACCGTAAAGTACGGTTGACGCGTAGTGAGGCCGGTATGGACGATTTCTTAAATGGTATGCAATCTGTTGGAGGCTTTAAATATATTCTTTTAGGTCTTAAACTGTTAGCTGAAAACTATATTGAGACAGGTAATCCCAGCAAGGTGGATATCGGTCCTGTCAACTCGATGGTGAGTACAAACTTTATTGATGGTTTGCGTACCCGCCTGTCACTTCAGACCACAGCCAACCTGAATCGTCATATCTTCTGGAAAGGTTATGCTGCACGCGGTTGGCGTAGTCATAATAACTATTACAGTTCGCAGCTGACGTGGGCTTTTAATAAGAAAAAGTATCTGCCCGACGAATTTCCCAAGCGTAACTTGTCGTTCCTCTCGACATACGATGTGATGGCTCCCTCTGATAAGTTCCTGTCGACTGATAAGGATAATGTGTTCACAGCATTCAAGTGGGCCAAGGCCGACAAGATGATGTTCTATAATCGTCAGCAACTCACCTTCGAATATGAACAGATGTATGGTTTGCGTACGTTGTTGAGCATCAAGACTGAAAAGAACGAGGCTGCCGGTAACATGACATTCACCCCATTAGCCTCTGAAAATTCTATTGACTTCAGAACTACAGAGTTGCGTGCCGAGATAGAATATTCGCCTGGCGCTCTTTATACCAATTCTAAACAGCGTCGACTGAAGGTCAACCGCGAGGCTCCCATCTTCATTCTTAGTCATACCATGGGTGTTAAGGGAATGTTGGGTGGTGATTACGACTACCACTATACAGAAGCCAGTATCTTTAAGCGTATTTGGCTGAACAGTTGGGGCCGTATCGACCTCTATACCCGTGGTGGCGTGCAATGGAGTCAGGTGCCCTTCCCCCTGCTATGTATGCCTGCTGCCAATATGTCGTATTTTAGTCAGAAGCAGTCATTTAACTTGCTTACCAGCATGGAGTTCTTGAACGACCGTTTTGTCAGTGTCGATATGAACTGGGATATGCAGGGCAAGATTTTTAATCGTATTCCACTGATTAAAAAGTTGCGATGGCGTGAGTATGTTGGTGCTAGGATGTTGTGGGGCGCCTTGTCTGACAAGAATAATCCCTATCTTGAGCGTAATGCTCAAAGCAATATACTGATGTATTTCCCTGAAGACTCGTACGTGATGGATTCGAAAGTTCCCTATTGGGAGATATCGCTGGGTATTCGTAGCATTTTCCGATTTTTCCAGATTGAATATGTCCGTCGTATGAACTATAACGACCATTCGCGTGGCCATAAGAATAGCGTACGTTTTGGCTTTACCCTAATGTTCTAAAAAGGTGTTGAATAAATTGAAAAAGGCTGTCTCCCGACAGCCTTAATCTTGTTTTCTAACTAACTTATTATCAACTATTCATTACTCATTCTGATTTTTCTGGTGCAAAGTTACGCACTTTTTGAGCATTTCAGAGCAAAAAACTGCAAAAAACGCACGTAAACGTTTGCGAGTTTCAAAGATAATTTGTACCTTTGTAGCCAATAAAACTATTCATTATGAATAACAAGAAACAACACAGGACGTCGCTGAAGGATCTTGCCCGTGAATTAGGGGTGAGCATTGCTACTGTGAGTCGTGCGTTACGCAACTCACCAGAGATAGGCAAGGAGATGCAGCAACGTGTGAAAGACCTGGCCAAGAAACTGAATTATCGCCCCAATCCATTTGCTCAAAGCCTGCGTAGGGAGGCCCCTAAAGTTATAGGTGTAGTAGTTCCTAATCTGGTGACACACTACTATGCTGCCGTACTTGATGGTATTGAGGACGAAGCCCGTCGTGAGGGCTATAGTGTGCTGAGTGCCAATAGCCATGAACGTTATGAAGACGAAGAGCATGCTATTGATAACTTTATCTCGATGCATGTGGAAGGCATTATAGCCTGTTTGGCACAAAGTACGACCGATTATCATCATTTCGAGGAGATTTCGGAAATGGGAATTCCTTTGGTGTTCTTCGGACGTACCTGTCTGACAGACCGCTTCTCCAGTGTGACGGCTAATGGAGACGAAGCTGCCCAGCAGGCTACCCAGCACTTGATTGATACTGGTAGTCGCCGTATTGCTTTTATCGGCGGTCCCAATCATCTCGATATGGTACGTCGTCGCAAACACGGCTATCTTGAGGCTTTGCGAGAGAGCCATATTCCTATCGAACGGGAATTGGTCATCTGTGACAAGATTGATTATCAAGTAGCCCTTGAACGTACAACGCAACTATTGAAGAGCGACCATCGGCCAGATGCTATTCTGGCATTCAACGATATCATTACCTTTGCTGCTTTTACAGCTATTAAGGAGTGTGGTTTGCGTATTCCTGACGATGTGGCTCTGATGGGCTTTACTGATGATGTGCATGCAGAATACGTAACACCGCGTATGTCTGCCATTCAGGACCAGTCGTATCAGATGGGCGTGAAAGCTTGTCAGTTGTTATTGCGTAATATAAATGGCGACAGCAAGGTATATAAGGAGATTGTTCCCCAACAACTCGTGATAAGAGATACTTCTGCCAAAAGAACTTAAAAGTACCTCCAATATGACCATCGGAAAGAGATTTTTCACTTTAATCGTAATCGTGTTGTTGCCAGCCGTGTTGTTTGCTGACAGCATATCATATAACGGTTTGAACGTGCGGAGCTCCATACCCGATATGAAGTTCAAACGATTAGATACTCGTGATGGTCTGTCGAATTATCAGGTCAACGACATACTTCGTGACTCGCGAGGGTTCGTATGGTTCGCCACGTCGTTCGGACTCAGCCGTTATGACGGTTACCGATGTCATAATTACTATTCCTACGAGCACGACACTCTGACGCTGCGCAACAATCAGGTGAATCGTGTGATGGAAGCCTTCGACGGAAAGTTGTGGCTGGATCACGGCATGACTTACTCCGTGTACGACCCCGTAAAGGAGAGGGTAGACCGTTCTCCGTCCATCTGGTTAGCGAAACAGGGCATCAAGGGCGGTATCGAGATGTTGCATATCGATTCGAAGAAGAATTTTTGGATAAAGACCTATGACGATGGTTTTGTTTTCTTCGATCCCAAGAACAGACGCATCAAGCGTATGAACTTTGGTTATGGCAAAAACCTGTTTCCCAAAGAGTTTGGTGTCAAGTCGTTTACCGAGATGCCCGAGGGTATGTTGATGGTCTCGAACCAAGGTGACCAGATATGTGTGAACGGCGAGAAAGGCGTTGTGGTATGGACTGACCAAACGGTGAAAAACGAGCTTCATCTGTACGCAGACTATAAGTCCTATCTGGACCCAGACGGCATGCGATGGATTATCTCTAATTCCACGAAAACCTATATCTACGATTCCCACAGCAAGCATTGGTACCGCACGTTGACGGAAATGCTGAGAACGAAAGGCTTGTCGAATGTGCCCGATGACATCGTGGTATGGGATGCACGATACGATACAAAGGGATACCTGTGGATTGCTACGGATCACTTGGGTGTGCTGGTCATAGACTTTAAAAACAAGGAGTGGCGACAGTTTACCCACGTGAAAGGTGATGATACCTCGCTGCCCGACATTACGACCAAACGCCTGTATCTCGACCAGTTGGGCCGTATTTGGATAGCAACATACAAGAACGGATTGGCAATGAATGCTGATGCCATGAGCAGTTTCTCGAGTCTGCCATTGGGTGATATCAATGCCGTCGTGGAAGACAACGACGGTTACTATTGGCTGGGCATGAACAGCGGAGGCATCAAAAAGGTGAATCCGCGGACCTACGAGGTCGTGGCTGAATATAAGAAAGGGGAGATGGGAACCACGAGCGATGTTATCGTTTGTTGCTATAAGGACCGTGAGGGCGCACTGTGGTTCGGCACCTGGGAAGGTGGTCTGTTGCGTTACCGTAACGGCCAGTGGACCAATTGGCGTGTCGGTATGCCGGGTTGCGCACTGACGACGAATAATGTATGGGGAATTACGGAAGACTATTGGGGCAACATCTGGCTGGGTGTCTTAGGCGGCGGTGCTGTGCGTATCGACAAACGGACAGGTAGGCAGCGTGCCTTCAACGAACAGAATTCGGCGTTGAAGACAGTGTGGACCAACGGCATTCAACGCGCTCCCAACGAATGGATTCTCATTGCTAATGTGGAATACTGTGCACTCATTAACCCACAGAATATGAAGGTCGTCAACTTAACGATGCCGCACGACCAGAACTCATTTACGGTGTCGTCGGCTTCTGTGCAGGCGCTGTGGGGAAAGAACGGACTGATATGGCAGGGCTCGGCATCGGGACTGACTGTTTATGACCGCAAACGCGGGCAGTTCAAACTGCTTGACATGCGTTCGGGTTTTCACGGTTCGAGTGTGTCTGCTATTATTGAAGATGAGAGTGGTGCTGTATGGGCGGCCACTGACCACGGTATCTCGAAGGTGACACCTAAGCAGGATGCTGACGGACACTGGACCTTCTCCGTGCGCAGCTTCAACGATCGCGATGGTCTTCAGCCCGGCCCGTTCAATCAACGTTCCATGTGTCTGACTCGCAACGGACTGCTGCTGATTGGCGGACAGGATGGCTTGGACGTTATTGATACGCGTAACCTGAATGCTGTGGATAGGACGGAACGTCCAGTCTTCAGCGGTCTGCAGATATTCGACGAGGATGTGGCAGTAGGACAGAAACTGCATGGGCGTGTTGTTCTTGACGAGGCGCTGGATGTCTGTCGCGAGCTGTCTCTGAAGTTCGATGACCAGTTTACTATCCTGTTGGCCAGCACGGATGGTTCCATACAAAACGGCAAACGCTTTGTCTATATGCTGGAGGGATTAAACGACCACTGGGTGAAGACTTCTGAGCAGAATCCCAGCATCATGTATAACTCGCTTCGTGCAGGTGATTATACGCTTCATGTCCGCATGTTGAATGATGATGGCACGTTTGGCGAAGAGGAGTCGACACTCGAGATTACAATCCGACCTTCCCTGTGGCGGACGCGTTGGATGATTCTGCTTTACATGTTGCTGATAGCCGGTGCCGCCTTCTTGTGGCGCAAGTGGTTTATCAAGCATCAGGCATATCGTATGCAAGTGGAAACGATGAGGCGTGAACTGGAGAAGCAGCAGTGGATGAACGAGATGCGTCTGAGAATGATGACGGAGAATGCTGGCATGTCTCAGTCACATGTGGCAGAGCAAACAGTCGAGTTGACGCTGATAACGGAAGACCTTGTCTTCTTCGTACGCAACCTCTGTGAGCATTATCAGTCGTCCGACCCGGACAAGAAAGTAAAGATGAGCTTCCTGTCGTCTGTTGACCAGTTGGTTGCCGACTTCGATGAAGCCCAATTGCGTGAAGCCTTGGAGATTCTGTTCCGTAACTCCGTCAACTTTACCCCATATTCGCCGATGATTAGTGTTGGCGTAGCTCGTACAGGAGATAACATGGCGCAGATTCAAGTGGCCGACAACGGCATCGGCATCAAGGATGAATACAAGGAGCACGCCTTCGACCCGATGGTGAACGGTGAGGGCATTGGGCTTGACCGCGTGAAGGCCATTGTTGAAGCTCATGGCGGTACCATCAGCCTTGCCGACAATCCAGGCGGCGGCACTATTTTCTATATAACCCTGCCTGCTCAGCCCGAAGTGGAGGAGGCGGTCTTAATGAATGACGAATCATGAAACAGTTTAAGATAATGCTGACGGGCGTAGCCTTAACGGTCGCTATGTCCGTATGGGCTGCCGACTATACGATTAGTGGGCAGTATGTGACCATTCCCGTAAAACAGGTGAAGGCAGGAGGTGCCCAGGTGGTGCGCCTGCAAGTAGTGAACGACAACATCATCCGTGTGCAGGCGACATCCGAGGCACAGCTGCCTGAGAAGCAGAGTCTGATCATCGTCCCACAGACGGCGAAACCGAAGTTCACGGTGACTGATGGTGATGTGGTTTCAGTGAAGGCCCAAGGCGTCGAGGCGCGTGTCGAGAAAGCCACAGGACGAGTCACCTTCTACGATGCCAATGGCAAGCAGCTGTTGAAGGAGGCTGAGAACGGCAAGACGTTCAAGCCTTTCCGCGTGCCCGACCGAGAAATAGGTGTCGACGTGGGTAAGGTGCCTGAAGAGCAGCGCAACGGACTGACGTGGCGCCTGCTGTTTGACAATCCTCGTACAGAGGCTTTCTATGGCTTGGGACAGCACCAGTCTGAGGAACTGAATATGAAGGGCTTGAACGAAGACCTTTTCCAATATAATACCAAGGTCAGTGTACCCTTTGTGCTGTCCAATATGAATTATGGTCTGCTGTGGGATAGCTACAGTTACTGCCGCTTTGGAAATCCCGATGACTATCTGCAACTGGGCCGTGCTTTCAAGATTTACGACAAGCAGGGTAGGGAAGGTCACCTGACGGGAACCTATACTGACAGGAGCGGCAAGCATCTGGTTCGTGATGAAGACTCTATTTATTTTGAGTTTGATTGTCCTGCTGCTTCTGAGTTGGGCAATCGAACGGAGCCGGGCGGCATCAAGAATCTGCCCAAGGGTTTCCGTCTGAACGGCTCAACGGTAGTCTATGAGGGCTTTATCGAGTCTCCAGACACCCGTCAGTATCATTTCATCCTCTATTATGCAGGATATATTAAGGTATATATCGGTGGCGAGGAGGTGGTGCCCGAACGTTGGCGTACAGCCTGGAACCCCAATACTTACAAGTTCCGCAGGGTGATGCTCAGTGGAAAACGCGAACAGTTGCGTATTGAATGGCAGCCTGATGGCGATGTGTCTTACTGTGGCCTTCGGGCGTCACGAGCCTATAAAGACCAGCGTGACCTCTCCATTTGGAGTGAGATGGCCAAGGATATGGACTATTACTTCATTGCAGGCAAGAATGCCGACGAGGTCATCTCCGGCTATCGCACACTGACTGGTAAGGCTCCCGTTTATCCCAAGTGGGTGCTGGGTTTCTGGCAGAGTCGCGAACGCTATAAGACGTCCGATGAAATCGTTGGCACACTCAGCGAGTTCCGTAAACGTCAGATACCTTGCGACAATATCGTGCAGGACTGGAACTACTGGGTTGAGGACCAGTGGGGCTCTCATCAGTTCGAACAGTCACGCTTCCCAAATCCGCAGGCCATGCTCGACAGCGTTCATCAGATGGGAGGCCGTTTCATGATATCCGTTTGGCCTAAGTTCTATTGCAATACCGACAACTACAAGGAACTCGACGAGAATGGTTGGATGTATCATCAGGCCGTCAAGGACGATATTCACGACTGGGTGGGACCGGGCTATGTCGGCTCGTTCTACGATGCCTACGATGCCGGAGCCCGTAAGATGTTCTGGCGACAGATGGACGAGAACCTGTATACCGGCCTCTCTGGTAAATTGTCAAATAGTAAATTTTCAAATAGTAAATTGTCAAATAGTAAATTGTCAAATAGTAAATTTTCAAATAGTAAATTGTCAAATAGTAAATATATCGATGCTTGGTGGATGGATGCCTCAGAGCCTAACGTCCGCGACTGCACGCCCATGTGGTATCGTAAGGCGCTCAGCGGACCTACTGCTTTAGGTACCACGACAGAATACTTCAATGCTTACAGCATCGTCAATGCCGACGCCATCTACAATGGTCAGCGCAATACATGGAAACAAATGCTAAATGGTAAATCGTCAAATAGTAAATCGTCAAATAGTAAATCGTCAAATAGTAAATGGTCAAATAGTAAATTGTCAAATAGTAAAATATCTGAGCCTCGTGTGTTCCTGTTGACGCGTAGTGGCTTTGCTGGTGAACAGCGCTATTCTACGGCAACGTGGAGCGGCGACATCGGTACACGTTGGGAGGATATGCGTGCCCAGATGACGGCAGGACTTAACTACTCTATGTCTGGACTGCCCTTCTGGGGTATGGATCAGGGCGGCTTCTGTGTTGAGAACCGTTACATGCAGGCTCAGCAACTTTACGACCGTACGAAGGTGGAGAATGAAGACCTGAAGGAGTGGCGTGAACTGCAGGCCCGTTGGAGCCAGTTTGGTACGTTCATTCCTTTGTTCCGTGTACATGGTCAGTGGCCCCTGCGTGAGATTTGGAATATTGCTCCCGAAGACCATCCCGCCTACAAGTCGTTTGTCTATTACGACAAGTTGCGCTACCGCCTGATGCCTTACCTCTATTCGATGGCGGGCTGGGTACATCTGAATGACTACACTATGATGCGTGGCCTTGTGATGGACTTTAATGGCGATCGCGAAATCTATGACATCAAGGACCAGTGGATGTTCGGTCCTGCATTGATGGCTTGTCCTGTGGGTTATTACAAGGCACGCAGCCGCAGCGTCTATTTCCCCCAGCAGTGTGGTTGGTACGACCTCTATACGGGTGAATTCATTGAGGGTGGTCATCGTCTGATTGTTGATGCACCGTACGAGCGCATTCCCGTCTATGTCCGCGAAGGTTCCATTATTCCTTTCGGTCCTGAAATTCAGTATTGTGATGAGAAACCTGCAGACCTCATCAATCTCTATGTCTATGCTGGCAAGGATGGCTCGTTCCTGCTCTATGAAGACGAGGGCACCAATTACAATTACGAGAAGGGTAAGTATGCCACCATCGATATTACATATGACGATGCTTCGCGCACTGTTACGTTTGGCAAACGTAACGGCCAGTTCAATGGCATGCTGAAGAGTCGTCAATTCAACGTCGTACTCATTACCAAGGATGCTGCTAAACCTCTGAATTTTGATAATCCCGAGGGTAAGATGGTTCAATACAACGGGAAACCTGTTAGTATACAATTATGAACAGAGACCTATAAAAGAAAAAAAAGTGGGCTGACTATTTGGTCGGCTCACTTTTTTTCCGTAATTTTGCAAGCGAAAACAAATGATTATCTACTAGAACAAAGATGATGAAAAGATTGCTGATGATGGCAGTAGTTGTTGCGCTTACCATGACGGTGGGTACAACTGATATGGTAGCTGCCAAAAAGAAGGCTAAGAAGGCTAAAGTGGAGAAACAAGAGACGTGGCCAGACGGTACTCCGATGGACGCGTGGTTTAAGAATGCTACGAAGGTTGATGTCGAGACGCTTGGTCGCAAATATGTGATTACGGACTATGGCGTGCAGAAGGATTCTACCATTATTCAAACTCAGAAGATTCAGGCCGTGATAGACCGTTGCTCCGGAGAAGGAGGCGGTGTCGTGGTTATTCCCGAAGGTACATACCTTTCGGGCGCTTTGTTTTTTAAAAAAGGTACGCATCTGCACGTTGTAGGAAAACTGAAGGGGTCTGACCGTATCATCGACTTCCCGTGGATGAAGACACGTATCGAGGGTGAGACGTGCCAGTATTTCTGCGCATTAGTCAATGCCGACGGACTGGATGGTTTTACCATTACTGGTAGCGGCACCATCGACGGCAACGGATTGAACTACTGGCAGGAGTTTTGGATTCGTCGCAAGTGGAATCCGCAGTGTACCAACAAGGATGCACAGCGCCCAAGACTGACATATATCTCAAACTCAAAGAATGTGACGGTTCAGGACGTTAAGCTGATGAATTCACCATTTTGGACGAACCACGTCTATAAGAGTGATCATGTACGTTATTTGGATTGCTATATCTATGCACCTACAGAGAATATCTGGATCGGTGACCTCAAGCGTGGTGCTCCCTCGTCGGATGCCATCGACATTGACGTATGTACCGATGTGTTGGTCAAGGGTTGCTATATGCATGTGAATGACGATGCTGTGGTGTTGAAAGGTGGCAAAGGCACATGGGCTGACAAGGATTCGACCAATGGCGACTGCCAACGCATCCTGATAGAGGACTGTACGTACGGCAAAGTCCACGGTTGTCTGACGTTAGGCTCTGAGTCTCTGCATGACCGTAACGTTATCCTGCGTCGCTGCCATGTGGTGAATGCCACGCGTGTCCTTTGGCTGAAGATGCGTCCTGATACGCCGCAACACTATGAGTTTGTGACTGTTGAGGATTTGACTGGTCAAACGGGTTCGTTCCTCGTGGTTCGTCCGTGGACACAGTTCTTCAAACCTCAGGAGCGTGAAGATATGCCGTTATCCCAGTGTAATGATATTACGATGCGCAACATCAAGATGTCGTGCAAGAACTTCTTCGATGTCGGTATGTCGGATAAGTACAAACTCATCCGCTTCAACTACGAGGACATTGATGTGCAGGACCAGAAGAATGCCTTCAATCCGAATATGATAGAAGGTACAGCCATCAAGAACGTCAAGATTAATAATACAAACTATTAATGTATGAAGAAATACTATTTTGCCGTCGATCTGGGTGCTACGAGCGGACGTACCATTCTGGGTACGCTGGCTGACGGACGGCTGGAACAGGAGGAACTGACTCGTTTCCCTAACAACCTGATTGAGACAGGTGGACATTTCTATTGGGACATCTATGCCCTTTACTTCGAGATGATTCGCGGACTAAAGGAGGTGGCCCGTCGTGATATCACATTGACCAGTATCGGTATCGACACATGGGGTGTCGACTTCGTATTTATTGGTGCTGACGGTGCTATCCTGCGCAATCCGATGGCTTACCGCGACCCGCACACCTTCGGACGCATGGAGGAATACTTGTGTCACGTTGTTCAGCAACGCGAAGTCTACGACATCACCGGCATTCAGTTCATGAACTTTAATTCGTTGTTCCAGTTGTATGCCATGCAACTGGATGGCAATGTGGCGATGAAGATGGCTGAGAAGGTGTTGTTCGTACCCGATGCTTTGAGCTGGATGCTGACAGGCGAAGCGGTGTGTGAATATACCATTGCTTCGACCAGTCAGATGCTTGACCCGCGTACGGGTGACCTCAGCGAAAAGCTCATCGAGAGTGTGGGCTTGAAGCGCAGCCACTTTGGCCGCATGGTACAGCCAGGAACACAGATTGGTGTGCTGACTGAAGAAGTGCAGAAGATGACTGGCCTTGGAGCCGTACCAGTGATTGCAGTAGCCGGTCATGATACGGGTGCCGCAGTTGCTGCCGTACCCGCCAAGAACGAGCGGTTTGCCTACCTGTCAAGTGGCACGTGGAGTCTAATGGGTATTGAGACCAAGGATGCCATTATCAACGACCGCAGCTATGAACTTAACTTCACCAATGAGGGCGGTATTGAGGGCACCACACGTTTCTTGAAGAATATCTGCGGCATGTGGCTCTATGAGCGTTGCCGCAAAGAATGGCCTGAAGAGGTGCGTAAACTCAGTCATCCTGAGTTGCAAGGCTCGGCTATGCAGGTTGAAGCATTCCGCTCAATCATTAATCCTGACGACAAGGTCTTTGCTAATCCGCCATCAATGATAGAGGCCATTCAAACCTATTGTCGTGAGACGGGACAGGCTGTCCCTGAAACACCTGCTGAAATTTGCCGTTGCATCTTTGATTCGTTGGCGCTACGTTATCGTCAAGTGTTTGGATGGCTCAAGGAGTTTTGGAACTCGACGGCAGAACCGTCAAGTACAATCAATGTGTTGCATGTCATTGGTGGCGGTTCGTTGAATAAGTACCTGACGCAGTTTACGGCTGATGCCTGTGGCGTTGAGGTGTTGGCTGGTCCGCAAGAGTGTACGGCTATTGGCAATATCATGCTGCAGGCCAAGGCTTCGGGCGATGTTAGTGACATCTGGGCGATGCGCCAAATCATTGCCAATAGCGTTGATATGGTGGCCTATCATCCTTCTGGTGATAAGGCTGTCTGGGATGCTGCCTACCAGCGTTACCTCGAAATTACTAAATAATGACATATTGAAATGTCGTCATGGTGAGATATCGTAATAACAAATAAAAAACAAAACAATTATGGCAAAACCATTAGTAGAAACTAAAGCAAAGGTAGGTGTCTTCAGCATTGCTCTGCAGGCTTACCTGCCACAGTTCCCCCAACTCGTTCCTGAGTTCGAGGCCCAGTACGAAGCATTTAAGAAAACGTTGCCCGACACTATTGATATTGTCGATGGTGGTATGGTGACTACCAAGGAGCAATCGATGGTTGCCGGTGACAAGTTCCGTGCAGCTGACGTAGATCTGGTGATTCTGCAGATGCTGACCTATTGTACGTCTTATAATATGCTGCCAGCCGTTCGTGACCTTGATGTGCCGGTAGTCATTGTGAATGTCCAGAAGAAACTGGCTCCCGATTATGCCAAGACCGACATTCCCACATGGTTGGGCGAGCTTTATGCTTGTGTAGCCATTGGTGAA
>Ga0265298_10005080_pt1 | contig 16617 bp, 12 predicted proteins | sample AusTroGonzalo_MG_3_FD_193486 | JGI IMG/M metagenome (GOLD analysis project Ga0265298, IMG submission 193486) | Bovine rumen microbial communities from tropical cattle in Woodstock, Queensland, Australia - Gonzalo_01 | ecosystem: Host-associated > Mammals > Digestive system > Stomach > Rumen ... | reverse complement strand
GACGAGCAAAACGTCGGTGTCCGGTGACGGCCTGTGGCCCTACGATATCGAGGTGAGTTATTCGTGTACGTATCGGAAGGGCGATGTGTGTCAGGGCGATCAAGCCGTCCTGACCCTCGCCCATCTGGGAGGAATCGCCATCGAGCAGGTGGAGGTGTATGTCAAATCCAACCAGTCGGGTGGAGCCGGCGTGTTCACCGTAGCGGTGGACGGACAGACTGTGGCCACCAAGAGCGGAACGTTCAAGGATTGGTTTGGCACGTACGACAACGCCAACTATCATGCGCTCAGTCTGTTGCCAACTGCGTACGGCGGAGTCAATGAACTGGTCATTACGCTGGACGGCACGGCCAACTCGCTGCATATTGATAAATACGTTATCACGTGGGCGAATGCGCCTGCGCGTAACGTAACGCTGATGAACGGAGCAAGTACGTACACGGTAGTGAGCGAAGCGTCCGGAGGGCAGGGTATTGTGTTGCCGGCGCTGCCGGACACGGCGGAATGGCGGTTTATCGGTTGGAGCGAAACGGAGTTCTACCATATCCAAACAATGCCGGAACCGCTCTATCCGGCGCAGCAGCGGTATTATCCCAAGGCTGACTGCACGCTTTGGGCGGTGTACAGTTACGGCAATCCGGACATAGAGGAACCTGTGACGACACTGCAGTCGGGTGTGTACCAGTACGTGAACGACCAGAGCAACTATGCCTTGGCCGGCGTGCCGGATCAGAATGGTATCATGTGGCCGGCCGCTTACGATGGAATCGATGATAACCAGTACTACCAAATGGATTTCACCGCCTCGCTCGATACGGTCTATCTGACGCACGTGAAAACCGGTACACCCATCGGTTATACGGGCACCAAGCTGGCGGCAAAGAAAAGCCCGTGGCGCGTCTACCACGAGGGTGAGGAAACCATCCTCTATATGACCTCCGGCGGCAAGAACTACGTGCTCTGGTTGAATGTGTATGACAGTGGTACTTTCTATACCTGCCTGATGCAAGCAGAGCCGAAAAATTCACCGATGGTGCTGCGGCTGCCGAGTACGACGGACGAGCCGCTGTTCACTTGCCATCCCGAGAGTGGCATGGGATTTGTAGGCACCCAAGCGGGTGCGCAAGGCACGAAAATGATTCGTAACGGTCAGCTGCTCATCTGGCGTGACGGGCAGGTGTTCACCATCATGGGTGTACGCGTAAATTGAAAAAAGAAAGATGAAACTATTAGCAATCATATTATCTGTACTGACCGGTATTTTGGCCGGTGACTACAACCCGAAGACGCTGAGTGCGGCGCAGCAGGACAGTATTTTGAACGTGGGCGTTGCGCAAGGCGAAAATGTCTGCACGCGCTATCGGCTGGAGAAGGAGAACGCGGAGAAATTGTTCCGCCATTCGGAGGTGGCCGACTGGTTCATCATCGACACGATGCGCCATACGCGCAAGCGTCTCGGCGAAGGTATGTTCAAGGGCGAAGATGTCAAGGTGCGTGACGCCGTGATGTCGCCCAACGGACGCTATGTGGCGTTCGCCAAGGACAATAACCTCTATATCCACAAGCTGGATTTCGGTACTGAAGTGTCCGTGACCAAAGATGAGAATACGGATATTATCAACGGCATAGCCGATTGGTTGTACGAAGAGGAATTTGGTACGACGGCGCTGTTCGCTTGGTCGCCCGACTCCAAACAACTGGCCTTCGTTAAGCTGGACGAACAGGAGGTGCCTACCTTCTCCTGGGAAGAATATCTGGGAGACGGGACACAGGTTACCGGTGACGGGTATCCCCAGTATCCGACAACCGAATCCCTGCGCTATCCGAAAGCAGGTTGCCCCAACGCCAAAGCACGCGTGTGCGTTTATGACGTAGCCACAAAGGGCATTCTGACCATGCAGGTCAATGCGAACGACGAGGATGTCTATTTCCCCCGACTCAAATGGTACGACGCGAATACGCTGTTTGTGCTTCGTGTCAACCGTGATCAGACCAAGACGGAGGTGCTGAGTGTCAATGCCAAATCGACGGTGGCTCACCCGTGGTTCCGTCGCGAGGGCAAGCAGTACTACGAGGACTACAGTCTGTTTGACGAGTGGCTGTGGCTCGGTGACGGACAAATCGTGGTGCTGAGCGAAGAGGAAGGATGGCGCATGGCCTATCTGTACGGCAACGACGGCATCAAGGTGCGTGCGCTGACGCCGGCCAATATAGACGTGACGGCGCTCTATGCCGTGGATGAGGCAACGCAGACGCTCTTCTACCAGGCCGCTCCGACGTCCGCTACGCGGCAGATCTACGCCGTGAGTCTCAAGAAGGGCAGCGAACCCGTGCAACTGACCACGGGCGAGGGCTTCCACAGCGCACGCTTCGCCCGTGATGCCAAACGGATGATCGAGTGCTATCAATCGTTTGAGCAGCCGAACCGCTATACGCTCTATAAGGTCGAAAGCAAAAAGGCCGTTGCGCTCAAAGCGGAAAAGGTGCTGGAGGACAATGCCGAGGTGAAAACCGCTTGGCAGGCCAACCGCTTGCCCGAACCCGAACTGCTCCGTATTCCCAACGGCAACGGCCAGGAACTCGAAGCCATGCTCCTCCAACGACCAACTACTAACGACCAACGACCTCTCGTAGTCATGCATTACTCCGGCCCCGCGAGTCAACGGGTGCTGAACCGTTGGCGTAAGCGCTTCGAGTACGCGCTGGTGGCTGAGGGCTATGCGGTGCTGATAGTGGATCCGCGTGGCTCGGACTGCCGTGGTCGCGCGTGGCGCAACGAGACCTATATGTCGCTGGGCGAGAAAGAGGCTCAGGACTTGATTGCTGCGGCTAATTGGGCTGCCCAACGCGCTGACATAGACGGCGAGCGGATGGCACTGCTCGGCTGGAGCTACGGCGGCTATGAGACGCTCTACACCATGAGCCGGAACGGTCATCCGTTCAAGGCCGGCGTGGCGATTGCGCCCGTCACCGATTGGCGCCTCTACGACACGGGCTATACCGAGCGCTACATGCGTCGTCCGCAGGTCAACCCGCGTGGCTACGAATCGGCGTCGCTGCTCAACAAGGCAAAGAACCTGACGGGCTCTGTTCTGCTCATCCACGGAACGGCCGACGATAACGTACACGTCCAGCACACGATGCAGTATATCGATGCACTCGTGCAGGCTGACAAGCAGTTTGAGATGCAACTCTATCCCGACGACAACCACCATCTGCGCCGCGGCAACAATGCCACGCATATGCATAACAGAATTATCGGTTTCTTGGCAAGAACCTTGAAATAGTTTAACATTTAACATATAAAATTTAATAGTATGAGTGCAAAACAACAAAAATCACTGACTGTGATCACCATCGTCGCGATGATGTTTCTCTACGCGATGATTTCGTTCGTAACGAATCTGGCTGCTCCCGTGGGCAAGATCTGGGGCGCCTCGTTTGATGACCCTGCCCAAGCCGAGCGCATGGGTATGCTGGGTAACCTGTTCAATTTCCTTGCGTACCTGATTATGGGTATTCCTGCCGGTAATTTCCTGGCTAAGTTCGGCTACAAGCGTACTGCGCTGACGGCTATTTTCCTGGGCTTCATCGGTATTCTCGTACAATGGTTCAGCGGCGTCACGGATAGCTTCTATGTCTATCTGATCGGCGCTCTCATCTGCGGTTTCTGCGTGTGTATGCTCAATACGGTGGTTAACCCGATGCTCAACCTGCTTGGTGGCGGCGGCAACCGCGGTAACCAGCTGAATATGGTGGGCGGCACGTTGAACTCGCTGTCGGGCGCGTTGACGCCTATGCTGGTGGGGGCTATCATCGGCGAGAGCTTGGCCGGCAAGGAGATTGACGATGTTAACATCGTGCTCTATATGGCGATGGGTGTGTTTGCACTGGTTTATCTGATCATCCGCGTGACGCCGATTGCAGAGCCGGCCGGTGCCGGTCAGCAGGTCACCTACGAGCGTACGCCGTGGTCGTTCCGCCATTTCGTGCTGGGTGCCATTGCAATCTTCTTCTACGTAGGTGTAGAGGTAGGTATTCCTGCTACGCTGATTTCGTATCTGACTCCTAAGTTGGGCTTCGCTGCTGCGGGTTTCATCGCAGCACGCTATTGGGTGCTGATGCTGGTAGGCCGTACGATCGGTTCGGCTATCGGCGGTAGAGTCAGCAGCCGCAACATGGTGATTTGTGTGGCTAGCGTAGCAATAGCGCTGATGGTGGCCGCTATGTTGATCGGCGACAGCATCATGGTGAAGAGCATCGTCAAGGGTGCGGTGATTCAGGTACCTTTGGCTTCGACGCTGCTGGTGCTCTGCGGTCTGTGCACCTCGGTCATGTGGACCTCGATCTTCAATATGGCCACCGAGGGGCTTGGCAAGTACACCGCCAAGGCTTCGGGAATCTTCATGATGATGGTAGTCGGCGGTGGTGTCGTGCCGCAAATACAGAGTTTCGTGGCCGCTCACAACTGCCTGCTCAGCTATGTTGTGCCCGCTATCGGCGTTGCGTACATCCTCTACTACGCACTCTGGGGCAGCAAGAATGTGAACAAGGACATCAAGATTGACTAATAACAATAAATCTATAGAACATGAAAAAGTACGCTTTAGGTATCGACTTGGGTGGCACAGGCACCAAGTTCGGTTTAGTAAACGAAGACGGACAGGTTCTTCGCAGTAATTCGATTCCCACACAGCAGTATCCCGACATCGACGAGTACTGCGACGTATTGTGCAAGGGGCTGAAACGTCTGGTGGAAGACGAAGGACTCGATATGAGCAATATCGTAGGCGTGGGCTGCGGTGCTCCGAATGCCAATTTCTATTCGGGCTGCATCGAGCAGGCTCCCAACCTGCCGTGGAAAGGTGTGGTGCCGTTTGCCAAACTGATCAGCGAACGGATGGGTGTGAAATGCACCATCACCAACGACGCCAATGCGGCGGCACAGGGCGAGATGATCTACGGTTCGGCACGCGGAATGAAGAATTTCATCGTTATCACGCTCGGAACGGGTGTGGGTAGCGGTATCGTCATCGATGGCAAACTGCTCTATGGCCATGACGGTTTTGCCGGTGAACTCGGTCACTGCAAGATCGACCATTCGGGCAGCGGTCGTCTCTGCGGCTGCGGCCAAAAGGGTTGTATCGAGGCCTACGCTTCGGCAACGGGTGTGGCCCGTACGGCCAAGGAGATCGTAACCAGCACCACGCAGCCGACGCTCTTGCGCCAAGTGGCTGACATCGACCATATCACCTCCAAGGATGTGTTTGATGCTGCCGAGAAGGGGGATCTGGTAGCCAAGGAAATCTTCGATTATACGGGACATCTGCTCGGTCAGAAACTCGCCGACTATGTGCATTTCTCCGCGCCGGAGGCTATCATCCTGTTTGGCGGTCTGACCAAGTCCGGCCATTGGATCATGGATCCGATTCGTGAGGCACTCGACGAGAACCTCATGCCGATCTGGAAGGGCAAAATCCCTGTATCTATCTCGGTGCTCAAGGATAGCGACGCCGCTATCTTAGGCGCATCTTCGTTGGCTTGGTAAAACTGCGTGATATATGGCAAAAGATGTACCCATACGGAATTTTCTGTGTGGGTACAGGTCTTTCAGCCGAAGGCGGTCTTTCAGTGCAACGGTCTTTTAGTGCAACGGTCTTTCAGCGTAAGCGGTCAGGCAACAAAGTTGCCTACCTCACCTTCGACGACGGGCCTATCCCCGAGGTCACGCCAAAGGTGTTGGATATTCTGGCGCGCTACGGAGTGAAAGCCACTTTCTTCATGGTGGGCGAGAATATCGACAAGCACCCCGAGGTTTTTCAGCAGGTCCTCGCCGCAGGTCACACCATCGGCAATCATACCTACAACCACCTCAAGGGCTGGAACGTCTCGCTCGAGGAGTATTTGGCGAATGTAGCGAAATGTGAAATAGCGATGAAGAATCACCTTTCACCTTTCACCTTTCACCTTTCACCTTTATTCCGTCCTCCCTACGGCAAGGCCACGTTTCTGCAACGACGGGCGCTGCACAAGAAGGGCTACCGCTTGATCTACTGGGACATCCTCACGCGCGACTACAACCCCACGCGTACGCCCGAGGCCATGTTCCGTCAGATTCAGCGCGAGACACGCGCAGGCAGTATCATCAATTTCCACGATTCGCTCAAGTCCAACGAGCGGATGCTGGAGGTGCTGCCCCGGGCGATAGAGTGGTTGCAGGCGCAAGGGTATGTATTGGACAAATTGAAGATTGAAGATTGAAACTTGAAAGGATTTTCATAGTCGTTGTCTCAACTCTTATTCTCGTGAGTTGTGCCAACCGGGGAATAGGACCGCAGGGCGGCCCGAAGGATTCCATTCCGCCTCTGCCTGTCAAGGCGGAGCCGGAAAACGGTAGCGTGCGTTTCACGGGCAACCGTATTGAGGTGACGTTCAACGAGTATCTCCAGTTGGATAATATATCCACCAACCTGCTGATGTCTCCGCCGCAACAGAAGCCGCCGGAGGTGAAAGCACGCGGCAAGAAACTGGTGATTCATTTCACGGACAGCCTGCGCGACAGCACCACCTATACGCTCGATTTCGGTGCGGCGGTGTGCGATTATACGGAGAAGAATCCGCTCCGTGGCTACCGATTCGCTTTCTCGACAGGCGACATCATCGATACGCTGGAGACACACGGACGGTTGGTCAATGCCGAGAACCTCAATCCTATGCCGGGCATACTGGTGGGTATCCATTCCAACCTCGCCGATTCGGCTTTTACCACCGAACCTTTCCTGCGTATTGCGAAGACCGATTCAACGGGACATTGGCGTATCGCCAACATGCGCCCGGGTAAATATCGCCTGTACGCGCTGGATGACGTCAGCCGCGACTACCGCTTCACCATCAGCGAAGGGCTCGCTTTTGCCGACGAACTGATCTCGCCTGAGATACCTGTTGTACCCGAGATACCTGCTATACCGGAGCCGGAAGTGATTGACACCGCGGCAATCGATTCGGTGGCGGTGGATCCGACCCCGCAGAAAGCCGAACCGGTGCTGATGTTCTTCCGCGAGCAGTACCGTCGCCTCTACCTGCAACGTACGCTTCGCGATGAACCGCATCGTATCAATTTGCTCTTCTCCGCCAAACCCGATTCGCTGCCCCGCGTGCGTGCCCTGCGACCGTCTGAGATAGACAGCACGCGGAGCGACAGCGCGTGGATAGACCCTATGGCTTATGCCATCATGCAGGCCTCGCTCAGCGGTGACACGGTCAACTATTGGTTCACCGACAGCGTGGCTATCGAGCAGGACAGTATCTTCCTCGAAGCACGTTATCGCCGCACGGATTCGGTCTATCAGTACGAGTGGTATACCGATACGCTACGGGCTATCTACCGTGCACCGCGACTGACGGCGAAGGCCAAAGAGGCGCTGGAAAACAAGAAACGAAATCGCCGTCTGGAGCTGAAAAGTAATGCCAAGCAGAGCTTCGAACTATACGACACGCTGACGCTTCTGAGCGTCACTCCGCTCGACTCCATTTGCCGCGATTCGCTGCATCTGTCCCTGCGCGTGGATTCGGTGCTCCGCCCCGTGCCGTTCACGCTGGAAGTACCCGACACAGCAGCAGCGATGGGCGTGCGGCTCCTCGCGAACCTGCAGCCCGGCAAGGACTATGAACTGCGTGTGGACAGCGGTGCCATGCGCGATATCTACGGCGTGGGCAATTTCGCCTATACCTTCAAACTGAAAATGAAAACGCCCGAGGATTATTCCACTCTCCGGGTGAAGATATCTCCCTTCGACGAGCGGCTGCGCATTCAGGTGCTCAACAGCAAAGACGCCGTCGTGCGCGAACTGCCGGCTGTGGCCGAAGGTGCGTTCTTCCGGTATCTCAAACCCGATACCTACTACCTGCGCTGCTACATGGATATGAATGGCGACGGCGAGTGGACAACGGGTAGTTGGGACGAGCATCGTCAGCCGGAACCGGTCTACTACTACCCGCAGAAGATTCAGACCAAATCCAACTGGGACTTCGAGGAAGAGTGGAATTATACCGCAGTGCCGCAGATGGAGTCCAAACCCAGAGAACTAATCAAAGTTGAAACTAACAAGAAATAAAATTTTCGACGGGTCGTTTCTGGCCGTCGGCCTGCTCATCCAGGTCGTCACATACTTGGTCTCCAATCACCTTTCACCTTTCACCTTTCACCTTTCAACTTTATCCCTTATCAGCGGCTGCCTCGGCGTCTTCTCCGTATGCCTCACGGCGCAAGGCAATATATGGATGTATCTGTTCGGCTTTGCGCAAGTGGGCACCTATACCTACCTCTGCTGGACGCAACGATTCTATGCCGAGATTGCCATCAACGGCTATTATTTCCTGACGATGATCTACGGGGTCTATGCCTGGAAACGGCGACTGAAGAGTAATGAGGCACATGAACCGACGGTTATTACGCGTTATTTGCCGGTACGTACTATCCTACTGCTGGTGGCCGCTACGCTGCTCGTTTCCTGGCTCGTAGGGTGGGGACTTGCTGCCTGGACGGACGATACGCAGCCGTATCTGGATGCCTTTACAACAGTACCCGCGCTGGTGGCGCAGGTACTGATGATTCTCGTCTTTCGCGAGCATTGGTATCTATGGCTCGCGGTGGATATACTGAGTGTGGTGATGTGGCTGCGGGCAGGTGACTACTGCATGGTCGCCCAGTACGCGTTCTGGTGCGCCAACTGCCTCTACGGCCTTCATAGATGGAAGCGTTTATCGTAAACCCTCACTCATTCTCTCACTCTCTCACTCTTTCACTCGCTCGTTCGACATAACGAGCGAGTACAGTATTGCTTCGCACTGACGCAGCGCATTGCGCTTCTTCTGACCGCTAGCAAAGAGGAAGGTCTCTGCCGTCACCACGCGACCGTTCACCGGATCCAGACGCGTCAGGCTGACAAACGGGCCTCCCATCGCTTCGCCGTCCAGCATTTTCCATAGTCCGCGGGTCTCTATGCCGTAGAATCCCACGTCTTCACCGCTCAGTGGTTGCACCGCACGGCTCTCCGGCGGGAAATACTTGTACTCCGTACCCATATGGCTGCCTTCCACTTGGGCGCTGACCAACTGACCCATCACGGCGTCACGCATGGCCAAGATCGAATCGCGGCTGAACTGCTCCTGTGCCGTGTACGGACGGTTATACACCATCACATCCTTGCGCATAGGCCCCTTGTTGTTGCAGCACCATAGCACATCCACGCTATCGCTTTCTACTTTTATCTTTCGACTTTCGACTAAGACAAAGTCCTCAGGAATCAGCATATCCAGCCCCTGCTTCTGCAGGATGGCTCGCGCCTCCTTGTTGGTGTTCGCGCGGTAGAAGGTGATCTGGCGTGCCAACTCGCGGCGAACGAACCAGTCCCGTACTTCCTCGCCGTGCTCCAGCCAATAGGCTACCAGCTCTTCGTCGTTCGGCGCCGTGATCCGATACACAGCCTGCGGCTTCGACCATTGGTCGGTAGCCGTTTTGGCACTCACTTGCGTGTATTTGTCCTTGTTTACGTCGATGATGAGGATATTGCGCGTGGGCTTCAGGTAGTTGTCAAACTGACCCATCGGCACCTGCGTCAGCACAAAGTACGGCTCCATCTGCGGCAGGCCGGGCATGTCCGCACCCATCGTGTGCTTCACCAGACCGTAGGTCGTACTGATTGGCTCGGCATACGCGCTGCCGTTGGGCTTCACCGCACCGGCCTCTTGGATAGCCGATAGCGAAGCCTGACTCAACGGACGGTCGGGCATCACCACCAAACACTCATAGATAGTTCCCGTAGCGGAAGTTAGCAGACGTTCACCGCGCTTATGGCAGGCGGTCAGAAGCACTAAAGCAGCACAACATAGTGCAAAAACAAGACTCTTTCTCATGGTTTTCTTCAATTTGTAGCGCAAAAGTACAACTTTTTTTCGGATTATGCAAAAAAAATGCAAAATTATTTGGTCAATTCAAAAAAAAGCAGTACTTTTGCACCCGCTTTTGAAAAAAAGCACGATAGTTTGGTTACAAACGCATGTTCGCGCTTCGCGCGAGGAGAGATGGGTGAGTGGCTGAAACCAACAGTTTGCTAAACTGTCGTACTCGTAAGGGTACCGGGGGTTCGAATCCCCCTTTCTCCGCAAAACAACAGAAGACCGCATTTCGCGGTCTTTGTTTTTTGCGAAGCGGGGGAGCCTGACAAGCCCGCTTGTCAGGCTAAACCGATTCGTGAAAAATGAAAAGAACACTTGCACGAAGTGTTCTTTTGTTGTTTTGTACAGGATGCCGTCGGCAGACTGTGGGGATTACGAAGAAATCCCCCTTTCTTCTTAGAACAGATATCCCATCTTGACGTAGAAGTTCGCCAACTTGGCATTGTCCTGACGGTCGATCGGCATACCCCAATCGGCAGAGAGAACGAAGTTCTCGTTCATACCGATCTTCAGACCGATACCCGCCGTCATGTGCGGACGATAGATATCTTTGGGATCCGTGCTGAAGTAGTCTTCAAATTTCTCTCTGGTTGGATCATAGTTGGCATCAAAACTCTCGCGCAGCGTCGTATAGGCGCCGTTGGTATGGAGTGCCACCAGCTCGTCCAGGTTGTACGGCTGCGTAACGATACCCAGATCGAAGTAGGGATTCAGACCGATGAAGAAATGCTGGCGTCCGATGTCGAAATTGACGATGCGGAAACGGAATTCCACATTGGCAAACGCAAATCCGTTGGCCAGAATCCGGTGCGCCATCATGCCTCGGATGGAGTTGCCTCCACCCAGTCCTTCGTAGTAGACACGCTGGATAAAGAGCGTGTTCATGTAGTTGTTCATATAGAACGGCGAGCGTCCGGCTACGAGGTTTTGCACACCCAGACGGTAGGCGAACGTGATACGGTTGATGCCGTTCTTGTCGCGGAAGCAAGGCACGTAGTGACGGAAGGTGAAGTTGAACTGCAAGTGGTTGTAGCCGGCAGCAGCTTGCTGACCGTAAGCGGCATTGAAGGCGGCGGAGTAGGTGAAGAACAGGTCGGTGTAGATACCCTTGTTCGGGCCCTGACGCTTGTCGCGGGTGTCGTAGGTGATACCGGCACGCAGATACGGGTGCCAACCGCCGTTCATCTCGTCGGCACCGATCAGTCCCCATGTCTTGTATTTGTCATACAGCAGCTCTTCGTTCGGGTTGAGTGCTTTCTGGTGCGGCAGCGTCGGATCGTACTGGTTCTTGCCGTTGAGCATATTGATGTCGCAGTCGCCTACCAGATAACCGAGCACACCGAGTCCGGCGTTCCATTTCAGGTCCTTGTATATCGTTCCCTCTATATCGCCGGCCACGCGGATGAGGTCGCGTTTGTACTTGTAGAACACACGCGTGCGGTAGTCGTCCAGATTCATCTTCGTCGAATCTTTGTTCCACTGGTGCCACGACGCGTTATAGCGCGACTGGTAACCGTTGAAGCCGTAGAAATCGCACATGGCATCCGGCAGATAGGTCGCGTCCAGCGTCAAACGATAACCCGGAATCAGATACTTGGAGTCGTAGTTGAAGCGGAAAATACCATGGTGCTTGGTGGTATAGGCTCCCTCAAAATAGAGCGAGTGGATATACTCGGGGTACTGACTGCCGTCGCCGTAGTAGTAGACGTTGGTCAGAATACCGCCTTGAAAACCGTAGTCCGCATCATAGGCTACCGACGGCAGGATACCGAAGTTCCAACCCGTCTTGATCTTCCTACCCAGCGAATCTACTTCCTGCGGCTTGGGTTCTTTCTTCTTGGCCGCCACCGGCAATGCCAACAGCGCCGCTAAAATAAATATAATGGTCTTTTTCATAATCACTAATTCATTCACTCATTCACTCATTCATTCATTACGGCAGCAACATCGCTATCAGCACACCCAGGTAAGTACCGATGGCGTAGCCTACAAGTCCGATGGCGATACCGGAGATTAGCACTTTCTTGTTCTTCATCGCACCTACGATTGGTGGCACGAAAGGCGGCGAGCAGAGCAATGCAATCTGACTGACGCAGAACAGGTCTCCGCTGACGTGCATGATACGGCAGAGCAGCAGGTGCAGGCCGGCTGCCATCACCATCACCCAAAGCACGAACCCGCCAATCATCAGTGAACCGCCGTTCACGCTGTGGATGTCGAAGAGCGAAGCTACGATCACGGAGAAAATCAGGATGAAGAACATGCCCAGCTCAAAGGTCTTCGGCAGCGCACGCACTTTCTTGAAGAACGATGCGATGATCGATAGCGTCGTAATGGTCAGAATCACCACCAGTTCGTTCAACGTGCCTGTCAGCAGCAGAGCCAAGCCCGCACCGATGGCGAGGAACAAGACGCTCAGTCCGAGGCCGGCGAACATACCGCCTACGTTCTTTTTCTCAAACATACCGCGGTAGTTCTCGATATCCTTGGTCTCCACCGCTTCGTCCTTGCGTCCGCGGCGCGTCACGTCTTCATAGGGCAGTATCTTGCGGAATACCTTGTATCCGCCGCCGATCATAAAGAATATATACGGTGTGGTGAACACCATCTCAAAGGCCAGCACGATGGCCATCACCGTCTTGTCCACTCCGAGCGAAGCACCCAGCGCGTTGAAGTTCATCGTTCCGCCGGTGTAGATACCCGTCATCATGGCCGCTACTTTGTTGAACTCCGGCACGTCGGGGGTGTGGAAGATAAAATATCCGCTCACCACGGCAATCAGCACGGCGCCGATACCGCCTACGAGCGACCAGAGCGTCTTCGGCAGTGCCTTGGTCCACAGCTTGAAATCGCAGTTGAACAGCATCAGCGGTATGGCCAGCGGTACGGCTACCGACATCAGCGTCGATTGGATTTTGCCGAACGACAACGCCGCCTCTGTGCCTGCCTCAAAATGCACGAAGCCCGTCAGGGCGAAGATGATTCCCACCGCATAAGCGGCTACTACGGTGCCGATTTTCTGCATCCATGTCCAGCGCTTGAAGCACTCGATGATCACCACCGGCACCAGGATGTACAAGGCGATAACAATGTAAACTCGTATCATAAATCTAAAATCTAAAATCTTCAATTTTCAACTTTTAGTTGAAACACATATTCCTGCACGAACATCCAGAAGGGCAGCGGAATCAGCAGCGTAATGGTCATGAACACCAGTTGCCAAACAAACTGCACCGAGTTGTGGAAGGCCGGATCCTGCACTTTCCGCTGAATGAAGAGCCACATGCCCCAGAGCGGAATCGTCATCAGCAGGCTCAGCACAAATAGCGGCGAGAGCAGCACCGCCAACGGTATAGCCAACCAGCGCGGCAGGCGCTTTTTCTTCGGAAGCAACTTCGCTATATTCTCCTCGTAGTGCTCGTCGTCCGGCACCCAAATAATCAACTCCCGCATCCGCTGTGTCAGCTCCTCCCTGAGCGCCATCATGATCTGCGGTCTCAGGTCCCCGTCACCCGTCACCCGTAACCCGTAACCCTTCACATACTCCGTCACGTTGATAGGCTTGCCGATATTCACCGTCAGGCTGTCCCAGAGGTGGAAATAGTCGCCGTACTCCAGCCCCACCGGCACGATATACACCGGTTTCTCGTCGCCAAACGTGTCGTTGGCCTGCAGCGCGATGCGGAAGATTCCTTTGCTCAGCGGCAGCAGCGAATGCTTCGGACGATGCGTCCCCTCCGGCAGTATGCAGAACGGCACGCCGTCGCGCAGCGTATCTACGGCTTTGTTGATGGTCTCGTCGTTGTGTCTGACCTCGTCCAATCCGTCTCGCACACGGTTGATCGGCATGATCTTCAGCCACGTCAGTATCTTCGCCTTCTTCGGGTCGCGGAATATGTCCGCGCGGGCGACAAACACCTTTTGCCGGTGGTCAATGCCCAGTATAGCCATCGCGTCGCAGAGTGCGTTGGTGTGATTGGGCGCAAATATGACCGCTCCGTCGGTGGGGATATTCTCCTTGCCTATATACCGGAACTGCCGGTACGAACGCCGGAACATCCAGTCTACGTACGGACGCAGAAACAGGTATAAACGGTCTTTGTCTTGTATCTTGCTCATCTCGGAGGATCTCACGCTGCTACAAACTCTCTTTCAGTATGTTCCGTATATCCTCTGCCGTCAGATCCAGGTAGCCTGCCGGAAATATATTGGTGGTGCTGACGATGTCGTCTATCATCTCTGCGTTCGCTCCCAATTCGCTGATAGTCAGTGGCAAACCGATTTCCTGCATCCATTCTTTGAGGGCGGCCAAACCGGCTTCTGCCAATTGGCGTTCAGTCTTTCCTTCCGTAGGTATATCCCAAACGGTGTGGGCAAAGCGTGCGAACTTGGCCGTTCCTGCCTCCATAGCGCGGCGATAATAGGCCATCGAAACGGAAGCCAAGGTATATCCGTGCGGAGCGTGGGTCCATGCGCCGATCGAGTGACCGATCTGGTGCACCATCCAGTCCTGCGTCTTGCCGCATTTGATCAGCGTATTCAGCGCCCAGGTGGCTGTCCACATGATATTGCTGCGGGCTTCATAGTCCTGCGGATTCTTCACCGCCACGCGCGATGCAGCGATCAGTCCGCGCATCAGCCCTTCGGCGATATAGTCGCTCGTATTGTCGTCTTCGCCCGAGAAATACTGCTCGGAGATATGGTTCATGATGTCGTATATACCGGCTTTCAGCTGCTCGTCGGGCACCGTCATGGTGTAGCGCGGGTTGAGAATCGCGAACTTCGGCATCAGTCGGCTGTCAAACACATGACCGACCTTGTAGTTGCGGGAGGCATCAGTGATGACGCATCCGCCGTTCATCTCGCTGCCCGTGCCGGCCATCGTGAGGATACAGCCTACCGGCAATATACGCTGGTCGGCAGCCGGCTGCTGACCGTCCAACCAAAATTGTTGCCAATAGTCACCCTCATAATAGGCCGAGGCAGCTACTCCCTTCGAGTAGTCGCACACGCTGCCGCCACCCAGCGCCAATGTCCAGTCTGCTTTGCTCTCGCGGGCGATGCGCACACCTTCGTGCAGTTTCTCCAGCGTCGGATTGCTCATCACGCCCGGATTCTCCACGATGGTTTTGCCTGCTTCGCGCAGGATGGCCACCACCTGGTCGTACAGACCGCTGCGCTTGACGCTGCCGCTGCCGTAGTTGAGCAGTACGGTGTTGCCTACGTTGCTTAACTCATTCTTGAGTTTTTCCAAAGATGTTTCACCAAAATAGAGTTTGGTGGGGTTGTGGTAGGTAAAGTTGCCTAACATATTATTCTGTGTTAATCTATTTCACTCTTGTTCTTTGCGCGCAGTTGGCCGACCAACTCATCGCTGATGTTGTTGCCTATTTGCCGGCATACATCCTGACTCCAGCGTTGCGCCATCTCTACCCGCGCGGCCAAGTCGTCTGTCCCTTGCCATTTGGCGTAGATATAGCCGGCATTGAAATTGTCGCCGGCACCCACCGTACTGACCGTTTCTATCCTCTGCACGGGATAGGCGCTGCAGCCCTCCGGCGTGTAGATGCGTATCATGCGTGCTCCGTCCGTCAGAATCAGGCGGTTGCAATACCGGCTCACTCGCCGGTAGATGGCATCCGGATCCTGCAGGTTGTACAGATAGTCGAAATCTTCCATCGAACCGCGCACCACGTTCGCTAGTTGCATGTTCTCCTCGATATATTTCCCTACATCCGGCAGGTCCACAATATGGTTCTTGCGGAAGTTGACATCGTAGTACAGCCACGCACCGGCTGCTTTGGCTCCGCGCAGGAAGGCTCCTACCACGGGGCGGATAACGGGGTTGATGGCAAAGAACGAGCCGAAGAGCACCACATCTTCTTTCCTCACTTCCGGTAGACGGTTGTCCAGCAGATCCGTAGCGTGGTCCTTGTAGAATTCATACTGCGCATCGTTGTGTTCGTTCAGAAAGGCTAGCGTAATATGCGATTTGGTGCCCTTGTGGCGGCAGACATACTCCGGCGACACACCGTTGTCCTCCAGAAAACGGCAAATCATATCGCCTATATGGTCTCCGCCGGTTTCCGTCACCATAGCGCACGGCACTCCCGCTCGCCCGAGCGAGACGATACTGTTGAATGTGGAGCCGCCCGGAACGGCCTTCTGCGGTTGGTCGTTCTTGAACAGGATGTCCAATACGGTTTCTCCGATGCCGATAACGCGATGAATAGTTGGTTTCATGTGTGTCCCTACTGCACAAATTGTGCGCAAAGTTACAAAAAAAAAATGAAAAACAAAAATAGATACGCTAAAATTTGTACAATTCGTATTTTTTTCTTAACTTTGCGCCAATTATGAAACCTCACAACACAGAAATCGAACGAAAATTCCTCGTTCGCTCCGATGCGTTCATGACGCAGGCAACGGCTCAGCACGAGATAGAGCAGGGCTACCTCTGCCGCGACAAGGAACGCACCATTCGCGTGCGTATATGCGACGCGCGCGCTTTCCTAACTATTAAGTCTTCCAACCTGCGCGAGGGGATCGCGCGGTTTGAGTGGGAAAAGGAGATTGACCCCTCCGATGCCCGCGAGATGATGGCATTCTGCCTGCCGGGCACTATCCGCAAGACGCGCTACCTGATTCCTGCGCCGCCCT
>Ga0265298_10005079_pt1 | contig 16618 bp, 13 predicted proteins | sample AusTroGonzalo_MG_3_FD_193486 | JGI IMG/M metagenome (GOLD analysis project Ga0265298, IMG submission 193486) | Bovine rumen microbial communities from tropical cattle in Woodstock, Queensland, Australia - Gonzalo_01 | ecosystem: Host-associated > Mammals > Digestive system > Stomach > Rumen ... | reverse complement strand
TGAACTGTACCGCGCCACAGGAAATGACTATTACTTTGATGCCTGCAAGAAATTAGCGGAAAACATCCTGCGGGATGAGATCACCATCATCGGCTCCGGCAGTATGGCGGAGATCTGGTGCAATACACGCAAACGCCAGACAGAACCAATGTACCATGCCATGGAAACTTGTGTCACCACGACCTGGCTGAAATATCTGTACCAGCTGCTGCGTCTGACCGGGGAAAGCCGCTATGCCGATGAAATGGAGATCACGCTCTATAACGCCTTGATCGCCGCTCAAATGCCGCAAGGCAACTGGTGGGCGTACTTCACCCCATTGATGGGTGAACGTACTGCCAGCCATATCCAGTTCCCGGAGATAGGTTCCAGCTGCTGTGTGGCAAATGGCCCGCGCGCGCTGATGCTGACACCTTACTGGGCCATTATGGAAACTGCGGATGGTCCGACTGTTAATCTCTATGCACCGCTGAAAGCCCAGATCCAAACACCGGCGCGGCAGAAACTGACCTTGAACTGTGAAACCGAATACCCGGCGGAAGGTTCTGTCAAGATTACCATAGATCTCAAACGACCGGAGTCCTTTATGCTCAAACTGCGCATACCGGGATGGAGCCGTCAAACCACTCTTTCCATCAATGGAGAACCTTATCAAGGATATATTATCGCCGGAACTTATGCTCATATCGAACGCACATGGAAAACAGGTGATGTGATCGAACTGGGACTGGATATGCGCACCCGTGTGCAGCACGCACCGTCCGGCACCGGTGATGAAGCCCTGATCCGCGGTCCTCTCGTGCTGTCTTTCGATTCGCGCCTGATCCCTCCTCAGCCTGATCCACAGTCAGTACCCATGTATCGTTATGAATTCCATCATTCCGGGGGTGACTTTGTGGATGTCAAACGGATCCCCTCTCCGGATCCGAATATTTGGCTTACATTTGAAGTCTCGGTACAAGATGAATCGGGAGCGCTTCATACCCTGCCGATGTGCGATTATACCTCCGCCGGAAACCTTTGGGGTGAAGGCAACATCTTCCGCACCTGGATCCAACAGCCTTTTGATGTCCGCCATCTTTATGTCATCTTAGACTGGCGGGCCAATACCCATGTAGGCGCCTTTCCGCAGATCCCGGATATCTACAAAAAATAGTTATCACAAAAATGCTCAATGAAATGCCACAAAAATGCTCAATGAAATGCCACAAAAATGTTCAATAAGCTTGCATAAATAAATAAAAGTACATATATTTCACTGAGTTGCTTTGACTATGCAATATCTAAGCAGAATAGTTGATCAAAGACTGAAATTGCTGTTGAACGTGTTTGGCGCGGTTTTGGTGGAAGGCCCTAAATGGTGCGGCAAGACCACTACTGCGGAAATGCAGTCGCACAGCATCCTGCGCTTGCAAGATCCAGATGAAAGAGAGTCACTTCTGAAAACAGCAGAAGTCAAACCCTCTCTTTTGCTGACGGGTGAAACTCCCCGGCTGTTGGATGAATGGCAGGATGCTCCCGTATTGTGGGATGCGGTCAGGATCGCTGTCGATAAAAGGAGACAACCCGGACAATTTATCCTGACAGGTTCCACTTCTATCGACAAAACCCAGATCCTTCACTCCGGCACAGGACGGATCACCCGGATGAAGATGTACCCGATGAGCTTATATGAATCCCTGGAATCCACAGGAGAGGTCTCTCTCAAAAAGTTGTTTGATGACCCGGGATATGATATTGACGGCAAACAATCCAAGATGACCGTGGAAGACCTGATTTTCGCAGCCTGCCGCGGCGGATGGCCTACCTCGCTTTCTATTCCCGATGACCAGGCTAAGCTGCTGATTGCCCAGGATTATCTCAACGCGATATGCCAAAACGATATTTCCACGGTAGATAATGTTCAGAGAGACCCGACTCTGACCAGACTCATCCTGCGGTCTTACGCAAGAAACATTTCCACGCTGGCTAAGAAATCGGGAATGATCCAGGACATTCTTTCCCATACAGAAACTCTTGCCCGCAATACTTTTGATGAATATGTCACCGCTTTGGAAAAACTATTCGTCATCGAAGATATCAACGCATGGTCTCCTTCCATACGATCCTCATCCGCCATCAAGAACAGCCCCAAGCATGAATTTTGCGATCCTTCTGTAGCCGTAGCCGCTCTGGGTCTCAATCCCCAAGCACTGCAAACAGATCTGAAAACATTCGGTTATATTTTTGAATCAATGTGTGTGCGCGACTTAAAAGTTTACTGTCAGGATTTTGGAAGCAGCATTTCCTATTACCATGACCGCTACGGTCTGGAAGCGGATATCGTTCTGCATCTTGCTGACGGCAGATATGCCCTGATCGAATGTAAACTCGGCAGCCGCGAGATCGAAGTCGGAGCGGAGCATCTCCTTAAATTGAAAAAACTTATACAAGAATATAATAAAACTGAAAAACAAGTTCCTCTAAAAGAACCAGATCTGCTTATCATACTGACAGGAGGCAATATGGCTTATACCCGGAAAGACGGTGTCAAGATCATCCCGTTAGCCTGTCTGAAGGATTGATCCTTTCCATCAACAGTATAGTGAGTATAAACAAGATGTGAAAAAATTGACGGATTCCGTTTTTGACAGTTGAAAACTTTTTCCAAAACCGTTAGCATCTGGCCTGGGAGGTAAAATGGATTATTTTGCTCTACTGGATGAACCGCGCAAGCCTTGGATAGACACAGGGTTGCTGAAGGACAAATTCATGGAGATGAGCGCCCGGAGCCATCCGGATAAATTTCCTCAGGCAACACCGGAAGAACGCGAACGGATCAGCGCACGGTACGCGGAGCTGAATGCCGCTTATCAGTGTCTGAGCCATACACGGGATCGGCTGCTGCATTTGATCGAGCTGGAAACAGGCAAACCGCCTTCGGATGTGCAAAGGATCCCGCCCGGAACGAGTGATCTGTTCATGCAGATCGGCCAAACCTGCGCCCAGGCGGCCGCGTTTCTGGAAAAAACACCGCAGTCCGATTCACCTATCCTGAAGGCCAAACGCTTTGTGGAACAGATGGAATGGACGGATAAGCTGACGGAACTGCAAGACCGGCTGAATGAAATCAGCTCCAAACTAGAGGAAGAATTGAAACAGATGAACTCCGATCTGGATAACGGCGCTCCGCTGCCGCTGGAACGACTGGAGGAGATCTACCGCTCCGCCAGCTATATCAACCGCTGGACCGATCAGATCCGGGAAAAATTAGTCCAATTAGCTGTATAATTTTAACACCATGATTCTTATGAAAAAAACTTTTTTGACCGGGATCAGCCTGCTGCTGGTCGCCGCCGCTCTTTGCTACTGGAATCCGTGCGCCGCGAACGCCGCGACTACCAAAACTCAAACAGGCACCGCGCGGCCTGTTTCGATCCCCAAAAAGACAACGGCTAAAAGCACAAAAACACAAGCTGCTGCCTCGAAATCAACGACCAAAGCAACAACAAAATCAACAACCCAAGCGCAGCCCAAAGTCACAACTGACAGTACCTCCGGCTATCAGAATGTCGTCACTTGGGGCAAGAAACACGGGATGCGCGCCGCCTGGACTCAAAAGAACAAGACGCTGCGCCTGTCCAATGATTCGACAACGATCGTCCTGAACATCGGAGCGCGCCACGCTTCTATCAATAATATCAAGATCGCTCTTTGTCAGAATGTTAAAATGTCCGGTGGAAATGTCTTTGTCTCGACTCAGGATATCAATACCGCACTGGAAGCTATCACCAATCCCAGGAAAAACGCTGTTCGCATCGTTGCCATTGACCCCGGTCACGGCGGCTCCCAGCCCGGCGCGAAGCATTCCGGCAAAGTGGAAAAGGACATCACCCTGTTGATCGCCAAGGAAGTACGCACCCTCCTCCAGAACAAAGGGGTCAAAGTGGTCATGACTCGCACTACGGACCGCACTATGGATTTAAAAACGCGTCCCAGGATCGCTGAGCAGAACCATGCCGATGTCTTTGTCAGCATCCATCTGAACGCCGCCAGCGCCGATGCCAATGGTGTGGAAGTCTTTACCACGACACCGGCCGGAGCGCAGTCCACCACTCCCGATTCCGGTTCCACCGCCGCTACACGAGGCAACAAGAATGATGCCGCCAACGCGCTGCTGGCCTATCACATCCAAAGGCAGCTCGTTCAAAAAGTCCAGTTCAGCGACCGCGGAGTCAAACGCAAACGTCTGGGAGTCCTTTATGATACCGCCATGCCGGCTGTGCTGGTAGAGGCCGGTTTCATCTCCGGCAGCAAAGATCAGAAGAAACTTTTCAGCGCGGCCGAGCGTTCCAAGATCGCCAAGGCCATTGCCGAGGGTATCCTTTCCTATAAAAAGACCGTGGAATCCGTCAAGCCCGCCGAAAAACACTGATCCGCAAAGGGTTTACAACTGGTTTACGCAAAAAATCCTCTGAGGAATTCCTCTGAGGATTTTTGTTTTCAAAATGTAACGGATACCTGAAGGCTATTCTTCTTTTTTCTCGTCCTTCGCTTCTTTTTCCTCGTCCTTCGGATCCCAGGAAGCAACACCTCTGGCCTGCCATTGATCGCCCACGGTCACAGACTCCCAGGTATCATTTTCTTCCGGGTAGAAGCTGACCAGCGTCTCCGGATCACCGGCATAAATGTCGTACTCCGCTTCGGGCACATCCCAGTTATAATAAACATGAGTCAAACTGCTGCACCAGGAAAAGGCAAAATAACCGATCTCGGCCACACTGTTGCCCATCGTCACACTGACCAGACTCTTGCAGCCCTTGAACGCGGAGGCTCCGATCTTGGTCACATTATTGCCGATCTTGACTTTCTTCAGACTCTCGCAGTTGGAAAAAGCCCTGTGACCGATCTCCGTGATGCCATCGGGGATATCGATATCGACCAGCTTATTGCAGTGCTCGAACGCAGATTCGCCGATCTTATTCAAATTATTGCCAACATTCACATTGACCAGATTCCGGCAATCCGAAAAAGCCCTGTCCACAATGATGCGCACACTGTCAGGGATGGTATAATCGGTCGTTGTTTTTCCCGGAGGATAAAAGATCAGGGAAGTCTTTTCCTTATCGAACAGCACTCCATCCTCACTGCTGAAAGCCGTACACTCCGGAGCCACAATTATTTCCTTCAAACTGACACATTTGAAAAACGCGGAATCTCCTATCTTCGTCACAGTGGCCGGAAGCGTCACCTTAGTCAGCCCCTTGCAGCTGTAAAAAGCTCTCTCGCCGAGCGTTGTGATTCCTTCGGGAATCGTCACGCTGGTCAATCCTCCCGCTTCAAAAAACGCGAAAGGCCGAAGCTCCGTCACATTATATTTGATCGCACCCTTTTTTACTACTTTGGGGATCTTGATATCGCCGGACAGCTGTCCATTTCTCTCCACCGACACCGTTCCCCCGGTCTCATTCTCTGTCAGGATCGTGTATTGCAGAACACCTAATTTGAAGCTTTCTCCCACAGCGGCTTGGGCTTGCAAAGCCGAAAACAATAAAGCTCCCGCCAAAAGAAAAGCACTTGTCCATTTATAATTCAATCTATTCATCATGAGCAACTTCAACAGTTTCACGCTGTCAACCTTGGTCAATTTACCAAATATCCTACAAAAATGCAAGACGGCAGATGAAAAAAATGGGGACTCATATTGCAAAAATAAAAAACAGTGCTAATATGGGGATGTATGAATTTGGAGAAATTCACACTGAAAGCACGCTCAGCCGTGCAGACAGCTTATGAAATGGCCAAAGATCGCAATCACCAGGAGGTTACACAAGAACATCTTCTGCTGACGCTCTGCGATCTGAAAGAGAGCATCATCCCGCCGCTTCTCAAGAAGATGAGTGTGGATGTGGATGCCCTCAAGGCCAGTTTGCAGAAATATTTGAGTCAGCAGCCGCAGGTGGAAGGCGATAATGTCAATATCTACCTGAACGCGGCGCTGTCTCGCACTTTGAAAACCGCGGAAGCAGTCGCTTCCCAACTGAAAGATGAATATGTCAGCGCGGAACATCTGCTCCTCGGCATCATTGAAACAGCCAACAGCAGCCTTCAAAAGCTGCTGAAGCTTTACGCATTAGACAAGGAAGGAGTTTTAAAAGCTATGGCAGATTTACGTGGAAACCAAAGGGTCGTGGATGAAAACCCGGAGGAAAAATTTCAAACTTTGGAGAAGTACGGGCGCGACCTGACCGCCGCGGCCCGTGCCGGAAAGATAGACCCCGTCATCGGGCGTGACGAGGAGATCCGCCGTGTGATGCAGATCCTCACCCGGCGCACCAAGAATAATCCCGTCCTGATCGGTGAGCCCGGTGTGGGCAAGACCGCTATCGTAGAAGGGATCGCCCGCCGTATCGTCAGCGGTGACGTGCCGGAATCCCTCAAGAACAAGAGACTGATCGCGATGGATCTGGGCAGCATGATCGCCGGCGCGAAATACCGGGGCGAATTTGAAGATCGTCTGAAAGCCTTTATCAAGGAAGTGACCGCCAGCAACGGAGCCATCATCCTCTTTATTGATGAGCTGCATACCCTGATGGGTGCCGGTGCGGCAGAAGGAGCGACCGATGCCGCCAACCTGCTCAAACCACAGCTGGCCCGCGGTGAACTGCGCTGTATCGGCGCAACTACGCTGGATGAATACCGCAAGCATGTAGAAAAGGATCCGGCTCTGGAACGCCGTTTCCAGCCGGTCGTCGTGGAAGAACCGAGTGTGGAGGCGACCATCGCCATCCTGCGCGGACTGAAGGAACGCTATGAAAATCATCATGGTGTGCGCATCCGTGATGCCGCTCTGGTGGCCGCTGCGACGCTCTCCAACCGTTATATCTCGGACCGGTTCCTGCCGGATAAGGCTGTGGACCTGGTGGACGAAGCCGCCAGCCGTCTGAGGATGGAGTTGGATTCCATGCCGGTGGAGATCGACCAGCTGGAACGCCAGATCATGCAGCTGCAGATCGAGCAGACCGCTTTGAAAAAGGAAACGGACGATGCTTCCAAGGATCGTCTGCAAAAGATCGAGAAAGAACTGGCCTCGCTCAAGGAACGCTCTAACGAGCTGAAGGCACAATGGCAGAACGAGAAAGCCGCCATCAATGCTTCCAGCATCCTCGCTGCCCAGCTGGAACAGGCCAAACTGGAAGAGGAACGCGCCCAGCGCGCGGGCGATCTGAACCTGGCCGCGCAGATCAAGTACGGCAAGATCCCGGAACTCCAGGCCAAACTGAAGGCCGCCCATCAGCAGATCGAAGCCGAAAAAGGTGAAAACCATCTGCTGAACGAGGAAGTGACCGAGGAAGACATCGCCCAGGTGGTCGCTGCCTGGACGCATATCCCCGTCTCCCGGATGCTGGAAGGCGAGAAACAGAAGCTGATCCGGATGGAAGACCGTCTGGCACAACGCGTCGTCGGCCAGAAGGAAGCCATCATCGCTGTTTCCAATGCTGTCCGCCGCAGCCGCAGCGGTCTGCAGGATCCCAATCGTCCGATCGGTTCCTTTATCTTCCTGGGACCTACCGGTGTCGGCAAGACTGAGCTGGCACGGGCTCTGGCGGAATTCCTCTTCGATGACGAAACGGCCATGGTCCGTATCGACATGAGTGAATATCAGGAGAAGTTCAACGTCCAGCGTCTGGTGGGCGCGCCTCCGGGCTATGTCGGCTATGAGGAAGGCGGTCAGCTGACCGAAGCCGTCCGTCGCAAACCATACTGCGTGGTGCTGTTCGACGAGATCGAAAAAGCTCACCGGGATGTGTTCAACATCCTGCTGCAAATGTTGGATGACGGTCGACTGACCGACGGCCAAGGGCGCACGGTGGACTTTACCAATACGATCGTCATCATGACCAGCAACATCGGTTCGCACATCATCCAGGAATTCTTCCAGAATGGAAAACCTTCTGATGAAGAGACCCAAAAAATGGAACAGTCCGTGCTGGAGGAGCTGAAACGCAACTTCCGTCCGGAATTCCTGAACCGTGTGGATGACACCATTGTCTTCCACAGTCTGACTGAAGACCAGATCGGCGCGATCGTGGATATCCAGCTGGGGCGCATCTCCAAGAGACTGGAAGCCCAAAAGCTCTCCATCGTCCTGACCGACGCGGCCAAACACCTGCTGGCACAGCGCGGATGGGATCCTCAATGGGGTGCCCGCCCGCTCAAGCGCGCTCTGCAGGAACATCTGCTGGATCCGCTGGCAACCAAGCTCCTGGCCGGAGAATTCCGCCAGGGCGATCTGATCCATGTGGACGCGGACGCAAAGAACGACAAGCTGACCTTTGCCAGCCAGGCAGAAGCCATTTCATAAACAAAAAACAAATCTGATCAGGGGACACCGCAAGGTGTCCCTTTTTTTCTACCGTAAAGGTTCGTCTTCAGATATTTTCAGCTGATCCGCGAGCATTAAGAAATATTCATTGGACCACATATCCAGCTCATGCGGATCTTTGATAAACGGCAACACATCCTTTTTGACTTCCGCTATAGAGGTTTGGGACAATCTTTCCCGGAGTTTTCGCATAAAATCTTCCCTGGAAAGCCATTCCTGGTTGAAATCAAAGACACGTTCCCGCAGATGTGTAAAATTCAAAGGGACACCCCGTCGAATATACCACTCGAAATCGTACCAGTCCCGACCTTTGACCCGCTTGAGCCAATGTCTGTAGATCAGAGCGTGCATCTTGCCCGCGAATAGATTCGGCAGTGTGAAACACCGGGTCATGAAGGAATAGGGCTGCATCAGCAGTTTCTGTTCTGTTTGGAATTTCAGCGGCGGATGCGTATCCAGTTCCAGTTTCACTTTTATCACCTTATCCCCGCGAAAGCCTATATCATAAATCTCTGTATCATCTTTCAGAAAAGCGGATTCGACCGCGCCGGGATTTGCCTTCTTCTTTTGCGTGATGACGACTTCCCTGCCAAGCAGATGGAACTCTTCCACGATGTCCCGGAAGTAATGCTCCAGATGGATGTCATCGCGCTTCTCCAGAAGTGAGAAATCCATGTCCTCCGAAAACCGCGGCATCCCGTAAAAGATCCTCAGACAAGTTCCCCCGTAAAAGGCAGCATGATCGAAAAATCCGCCTCTGTGCAGTCCTGCCAGGGTCACCTGCTGGATGATTTCATGCAGGGCCTGGTGTCTCTGCCGAAGATCCTGTACCGGATATCGGCTCAGCATTTCATCAAAAACAGTCATTTTTTCAGCTTCTTTATCAGTATTATCAAATTACGGAACAGGCTCTCCTTATTTCCGACAGCCGCGCACCGTTCCACGATGCTCAAGTCAAAACCCGCCAGCATATCCATATCCAAACGCAGATCCTCTTCCAGAAACACCTCCAGCCCGCGCACCGACCGGGACGGCAGATAGGCTGTCTCAAGGATCGTATCGCACAAAGACTTTTCCGGGGTAGCCATGATAAACCTCGTTCCTTCCTCCTCACGCTGCGTCAGACCTATGGAGAAATAATCCGTCCTCACTCCGCGGTAACTGAAAACCCCCAGTGGATTTTCAAATTGGCGGGTATGCCGTGTTGTCATCGAGGTCACTCGATAGACTTCTTCCGGGATCAAACCGTAGCGCCTGAGCGCGTAATACAGGGAAACATACGACGGTCCGTACAGGCGGTTCGCGTTCAGCTCCGGCATCGGCGGTTTCCCGCTGATACGGGACGAAACAAGGTATAATCCCCTCTTGAGGGAAATCAAAACACCCTCTTTCTCCAGTGAATGTATCTTCATTTCCGGCGACCGGTAGTCTGTCAGAAGTGCTTTCAATTCACCGGTACTCACAGGGACATTCCCAAACTGCTTTAAAGTATCCAGGTTCAAAACTTCAAAAATTCGTTCAGAAAATAAAGAAAAACTTTATTTTCTATACAAAACTTTGAAAGAATAGTCTGTTTTAAAAGGTTTGACAAACAAAAAATGAAAAACTAATTGCAAATCATTTGCAATTACGCTATCTTTTTTCACGGCTGAGAACAGAGAGTTATCTGTTCTGCTTCACTTAAAAAATTATAAAAAACAAAAAAAGTTTGTTTTAACTAATTTTTTATCTTGCAACAAATATTTTCAGCATTATTATCAACCCTGTTGTTGCTGATACAAGCGACATGATTTGAATTAAATTATGAGTACACGATATTCATTTTCTCTCATAGCTCTGGGGCTGCTTCTGGCCGCGGCCGGGGCTCAGGCTGAGGAATCCGAGAACCAGGTGGCTACCGTTGTTTCCGGAACGACCCTGAGCGGCTATGTAGATACTTCCATGAACTGGCAGTTTGGAGATAAGAAAACCAGTGCCGGTCGTGTTAATGATCCTGCCAAACATCAAAACGGCTTCAATCTGAACACAGCCCAGCTGCGCGTGTCCAGAGAGCTGGACGAGGACGCTTCCACCTGGAGCGCGGGTTACGCGGCATCCGTGCTGTATGGCCCCACCTCTGAAGAATTATCCTATTCGGACGGCAACTTTGCCCTTCAGCACGCTTATATTGACTTGCGGGCGCCGCTGGGCAACGGTCTGGACTTCCGCTTCGGTGCCTTTGAATCCATCATCGGCTTTGAAGCTCTGGAAACGTATGAGAACCCGAACTTCAGCCGTTCCTATGGCGCGTATCTGGAACACGGGGAATCTGTTGGCTGTCTGGCTTCCTATACTTTCGATATCAATGACTGGCTGCTGAGCGTTTCCGCCGGTGTGGCCAACGCTTATGATAATCCCATCACCATCAATGACCGCTCTTCCAATTCATCCCGCCTCTCCTATATGGGATCCGTCGATTTAGTCTTCCCGGAATCCACCGGTTTCCTGGAAGGAACTGAGCTCTACGCTGCCATCGTCAACGGTTTGCCGGCCGACGGCGGCATGGATGCCGATTCCCAGCCGAACGTCACCAATTTCAACGCTTACCTGACCATGCCGCTGCCGGTCACGGGTCTGTCCTGGGCATTCTCTTATGACATGCTCGCCAACAGCCACCGTCACGGCGCGACTCCTGTGGACAGCAACTGGGCCAATGCCTACGCTCTGTACTTGATCTACGAAGCAACGGATAAACTCTCCTTTGCCAACCGTATCGAATACGCCGAGGGTTCCGCGGGAACTTACGAGCAAGACTTTGAGACTGCCTGGGGCGACAAGCAGGATCAATTCATTGCTAATACTTTCACCGTCAGCTATAAACTGTGGGAAAACGTCATCACCCGCGCGGAATTCCGCTGGGATCATGACCTCTCCGGAAGTCACAGGATGACTGACGACGGCAGCCGAAACAACTCCTTCGGCATCACAGGCAACATCTGCTATATTTTCTAATAGAGAGACAGTTGTCCTCGGTTATGCACAGATAAACGCGGAAAGACACGGAGTGTCTCAAACTTCCGGCCTCCGGTCAGCTTTTTGGCGGATACCTGCTCAAGTAATGACAAACTTTTACACATAGTTATAACGCTTAGCATTAAAGTTAAGGTCTAAACACAGAATTCTACAGAATTTTGGTCAAAGATTCTAACTGAGAGCCTCTCCGGGTGGAGAGGCTTTTTTTGTTTTTGGAAGATGGTGGATACATGTGAAGCCGATACTCGACTCTGTCACCGGTTCCCGGTGAATCCATGAGGGATCACGCTACCGGGGGTTACGCTTCACTCACCCCCGGCTATTATCTCAAAACCCGTTCCGGGTTAATAAAATGGAGCCGTGCATGCACGGCTCTGCATTGGACAGAAAAAATCCCCGGCGGGTGGACCGTCGGGGGGTTTTGTTTTTGGCTCGCCCTCCTTGCCGGTGCCAGGCTCCGCCATGGCATCCTTGCCGGAGGGCTTCGCTCCTTTCAGCTCAAAAAGACTCAGGATTCGGATCTATTTAACTGGGGTGAGGGCTACACGGAACCCGTGGTAGCCGTCCCTGTTGCCCGGGTAGTAGCTGCTCCGGTACGCTGAACGGCAGCCGTTCGCGATGCTGCCGCAGCTGCCGCCGCGAATGATGCGCTTCTCACCTGTATCCGGCCCCGTGGGATCTATTACGGATGATGTCGGATAATCTCCATACCAATCCAGACACCATTCAAATACATTCCCATGCATGTCATACAATCCCCAGGCGTTCGGCTTCTTCTGTCCTACGGGGAAGATCTTGCCATCATAATTATAATCTCCATCACTATCAAACGTTCCTCCGCTATTGTACCTATACCAACCCACTTCATCCATTTCGGGACATTGATCTTTATTCGATAAATTCTTTCCGCTGTTCAGGGCGGTCGTTGTTCCGGCACGGCAGACGTATTCCCACTGCGCTTCCGTCGGCAGTGTGTATTCATACCCCGCCGGCAGTCGGCCCGCCACCTTCTCGATTTCCGTCAGCTTGGCGCAGAACACCATCGCGTCATTCCAGCTGACCCTCTCCACCGGCAGATCGGCGCCTTTGAAATCGGTGGGATTCGTCCCCATGACCGCTTCATACTGTGCCTGAGTGATCTCATACTTGCCCAGCCAGTAGTCCTGTGTCAGTGTCACTTCATGCTGGACTTCCCTATCATATCTGCCCAGTTCGTCTTCCGGACTGCCCATCGTGAACGTGCCCGGCTCGATCCAAATCATATCCAGGTCCACATCCTCCGCCAGCGGGATCGTGATGTTTTTATCCTCAACTTCTCCGGTGCATATCAGCGCCACACGAAAACCAGTCGCTTCGCTGTGGTAGTGTGAGTAGTTGCTGCTCCGGCTCGCCGACCGGCAGCCCAACGCATTAGACCACCAGTAGCCTCCGCGTTCACTCTTGAAGACTCCGGTTTCCGGCCCCGTGGGATCGGTCTCCGCTGAAGTTGAATATTCCCCGTACCAGTCCAGGCACCATTCCCAGACATTCCCGTGCATGTCATACAAGCCCCAGGCGTTCGGTTTCTTCTGTCCTGCCGGGTGAGTCTTGCTGTCGCTGTTATAGTAATACCATCCTATTTCATCCAGATTGGGACATTCACCATAGATTTGGTCTTCCGTCTCAATGCTGGTTCCATTGTTGAAAGCGGTCGTGGTTCCGGCACGGCAGGCGTATTCCCACTGCGCTTCCGTCGGCAAACTATATTCGTAACCCTTTGGCAAGCGGCCCGCCGCCTTCTCAATCTCTGTCAGCCTGGCGCAGAATTCCATCGCCTCATCCCAGCTGACCCTCTCCACCGGCAGATCATCCCCCCAGTGGAACCAGGAAGGATTATTTTTGCCTGTTACGGCCGTGTACTGACCCTGAGTGACTTCATACTTGCCCAGCCAGTAGCCCTTGGTCAGGGTGACCTGGTGCTGCGCTTCGGCAGTACTTCTGCCCAGTTCGTCCTCCGGGCTGCCCATCATGAACGTACCCGGCTCGATCCAGATCATCTCCAGACTGACCGTATCCGAAATCGGGATGGTTATATCTTCCTCCTGCACGGGAGGCTGTGGAGGAATATCCGAACCGCTCTTCGCGCAGAAGAACAGTTTTTTGGCTTCCTCTACAGGAACATAGTAAGGGCTGGTCGCACCCTCTACCTTTGTCCAGTTCACATTGTCCGTACTGCTGTAAAGCGTTCCGGTGTAGGTTAGTTTCAATTCCAGACTGTAGTCAATAGTTGGCTCTGTCGCCTGAATATTTAATGATGTCAATAATGCTCCCGCGACCAGGCAGGAGATGCCTAATAGATTATTATTTAGATGCATGTTTTAAAATTTTTATATCCTTTTACCCGAAAGGATTTACTGATGACAAATATATCACATATTTGACAATCATTCAAATTCAAATTTTTCCTTCCATCCGTTCATGGTGGAGTTTTATGTTGTTGCTTTTCCGGTGGTTATGCTTCGCTCACCCCCCGGCTATTATCCTATCACTCCTACGGGTTTCAGTCAGAATCCCTGCGGGATTTTCAACCGTAGAGACGGCCGATTCGGTCGTCTCGGAGACGTGCGGTCGCGCGTCTCTACTGTTCATCTTGTTGTTATTGAATAATTTATCTGTGTCCAAGTGAACTGAATCACATACCCACGAATTCGCGGAACCAAGGTTCGGGTTCACATTCAAAGCGGCGGGTCTGCCCGTCCCAGGTGGTATAGGTAAGACAGCGGGCATGGAGCGCGTGCCAGGGCAGGATCAGCTGCCGGCGCTGTTCCGCGGTAAGACGGCCTTCCACCAGGTCCAGATAATAACGCTCATCCTCGCCATAGAGCTTATCCCCCACGACCGGGCATCCGATCCAGGCCAGGTGGATGCGGATCTGGTGCTTGCGCCCGGTATCGGGGAAAACATCCAGCAGGCTGTAAGTCACGCCGTCCCGCTCAAAGGATCGCACCAGCCGGTAAGCGGTCCGGGCCGGTGTGCCGTCCGGGCGGACACAGTCCTTGACAACGACCCGGCTCTCCTCATCATCCCCCAGAGGCTGGTCTATCAATCCCGCGGCAGGTTCGGGCACCCCCTTGACGATCGCCTGGTAAGTCTTTTTTATCTTTCCCTCCCGCATGAGTTTGCCCATCACACGGGCAGCTTCATAATTCTTAGTGGTCAGGACGACTCCGCTGGTCTCGCGGTCCAGACGGTTGATCAAGTTCACCGGCGGAACGGTGTCGGTCTCCTCCACATTCCAGGGGCAGCTCCCATCCGGGCTGTAGATGCAGTCACCCGGTCCCATCCGCAAAGGGCAATAACCCTGGTAGATCCGCAGGCGCGCCACCAGACTGCTCAAACAGTCTGTCTTGGTAGGATGGCAAACAAGCCCGGCCGGCTTATTCACCACCAGCAGGGCATCATCCTCATAAATCACACGAAGGAGCTCTTCTTCTTTGCGGATACTCAACATCCTCCGGATCAGTCTGGTGTTTGTTTAAGAAAAGATCCCAGGAAGGATTCCATCCGGGCGTGTACCGCTTCCTCATCCGGCTGGGCTGGTGTCACCATTTGATAATGGACCCAGAGCTTGCTATCCCGGCGCAAGAGACGGAACTTGGCGAAATCCCCCGTGGAGATCACTCCATTGGAATAAATAGCGTAAGAATAGAATTCCGCGGAATCTCTGCGGATCCGGGCCTCATCCAGAGCGATATTCAAACCGTTGACCTTCAGATAAACAGGCTTCAGAGAAATGATCTCTGCCCCGGACGACCGCAGACAGACATCCATCGGATGCAGGTTGGTGATATCTTTCACCCTCAGCGCCAGAACATTGACATAAGAATCATCATTGAAGTAAGTGCGGCGACTGACCTCCGTACAGCCTGTGAAGAAATTGATATCCCGCTCCGTGACAGAATCCTCACGACCGACCCAGCTTGCGGATTGGAGACGGGAGAAATCCAGCTCCACCGGCTGGCCGTCGGCGCTCATTTTGTTGGAAGCCAATGCCCACATAAAAATACCGGCCACAATCAGTGCAAAAAGAAGATGGAGCGGTTTGGGAACCTCTACTCCCCGCGGCTGTAGTTTTTTTAACCGATCCCCCAGTAAAGCAGAGATACACCAGACAAATATCACGCCGCCGCCCAGGATCAGCTTGGTGATCAGGTAATCATTCCGGCCGGAGATGTTATAGCCCAGATAACTGTAGATCCAGTAAGCAACGGTTGGCGCGCCCAGCAAAACAAAAAAACAGGTCGGGATCTGGAACATGAAAACCGACACCCCGAACCTCCAGCCCGCGGCCGAAAAGATCAGCATTATTCCGGACAAGATATAGAAAGCATGGACCTTATGCGGCCCTATCCTGAAAAAAATGCAGCCGGCCAGAGCCAAAGCCGCCGGCACCGCGAACCATACAGAATTCGTATAATGCTCCTTGTAATAAGCATCCCACACGGATCTTCTGCGGCACAGCTCGCAAACTGCTATCGAAACAAGGGCGGCCAGCCACAGAATCCAGCTGCCGCGCTCCAAGGGACTGATCTTCCAAACATTCAGCACATACGGCATCTCCATCAAAAGCGGGATCCATGAGAGTGCAAACAAAGCGTTTTTGAAGAGAGTGTTCATCGGCAGAACATGTGGTCAGAAAATCAATCCTCCTTTTTCGTATCCCCGTCTTCTTTCTTTTCTTTCTGCTCACTGAATAACTTCCCCGCTCCTATAAAAAGGATAACCGTAAGAAGCACCATTCCGAATCCCATCCCGGAATGAACAGAATCCGACAGGATGACATCCCCGAGATAAACGATCCCCAAAAGAGTCAGGACGATCCTGACAATGTTTGAAAAGATGATGATGGGCAGCAGCAGGATAAAATGCAACAGCCTTTCCATCCATTGCTTCTGCATGGTGTAGGCCAGGATCCAGCCCACCAGCAGCATCGCCTCCAGCTGCTGGATGCCGCTGCAGGCGGCGGTGATGGCAATCCGGCGGCCATTGATGCTGACCTCCGTATCGATCACAGAAGCATCGAATCCGCACAACTGCAAAGCTCCGACCGAAAACTTCGCACCAATGATGCGCATTGGATAACTGACAAAATGATGGAAATAATCCAGATGCGGCAGAAAGATCAGCCAAACCAGAAGACTGCCCAGAACATAACCGCCCATCCGGAAATTGCCGAAAAACAGAGTACCAGCCAGCAAAAGC
>Ga0265298_10005078_pt1 | contig 16619 bp, 32 predicted proteins | sample AusTroGonzalo_MG_3_FD_193486 | JGI IMG/M metagenome (GOLD analysis project Ga0265298, IMG submission 193486) | Bovine rumen microbial communities from tropical cattle in Woodstock, Queensland, Australia - Gonzalo_01 | ecosystem: Host-associated > Mammals > Digestive system > Stomach > Rumen ... | reverse complement strand
GTTCTCCTGATCGCAGAATACGTTGAGCTTGGAGAATCCTTTTCCAAATACCTCATCCTTGACGTAGTTGTTCATCAGGATGTAATTAGGTGTCTTGGTTCCAGTAACCACTACACTGATCTCATTCTCTGTAAAATCTACACGTCCCTTGCTTGTGTTAGCAAAGTCAACCTTCTTAAAGTCTCCCATAATTGTTGTTGTCATTTAGTTATTAATAATGTCATTTTCTTCCAAAGTCAGCTGGGATCTCACCCCAGTTCTTGTTGTCCCAGTGTATGATCTTTATGTCTTTGATCTTCTCGTCCATGATCCTAAGGAAGACCTCAGCCTTCATCAGGTTCATGTTCCTCTTTCCGGATGCCGTCTGCCTGTTGATGAACCAATTGATGGCAACCATAGAGTCCGAGAATATAACCCTGGGTCTGTAGTCTGTCTCATAGATGTGCCGTACAGCCTCCACTATAGCCAGGAACTCGCCGATATTCACTGTCTGGTTTCCCAGCTTCTCATGGAATACCACCTTACCCGTCCTGAGATCTACGCCCCTGAACTCGGTCATCTTGTTCTTCTGGGAGTGTGAGGCATCTACGGCAATCCCCTGAGTCCTGTCTGTCATAGCTGGTGGTTCCTGTATTCCTTGTACAAAGCATGCACCATGTTGGCGGCGCTAAGGAATGTCTTGATAACCATACCCTTGTCCCTGATGTCAACCCTGCTCTCCAGTGCCGACAAAGCGCCTTCAACCGTCTTCCTGGAATCATCAACGCCCAGCTGCGGATCGTAGATGATGCACTTTCCACCAAACTTGACCTCCACCTTGAAGCGGTTGTTGGATACCTGGGTGTCGATAACTGCCGGAAATTTACAAATATCAGCTTCCACAGCTATGAACCCGGAACCGCTTGACATAGGTTTCAGAGCACAATCATAGAGAACGTTAGCCACCATGCCCTGGGCAATGATGTGGTCAGGTATAACAACCTTCTTCTTAACGTTTTCGGACTCGCGGCATCCTCTGAAAATGCCCCTTTCATTCTGTGTGACGTAACCTACAAGTGTGGTTCCGTCCTTCTTGGATTCTGAGAACTTAATTTTAGTTCTGATCAATTCTTTCTGGCTCATACCCATTTTACATCAATTAAAAAAGTGCCGATGACTTTCACCGACACTTTTAACTAGCCGGGCGATTGAATACCCGGTTAATTGTTTAACTCCCTTTTAGCCTAATTAACTTCCATTAATAGTCCTCGTCAACAATATCCTCAGGAAGAGTATAGGAGCCTGCACTGTTGACGCTGCAGACGATCCTCACCAGCTTCCCGAATCCTACGAGATGGGCAACCGTACTCTCCAGCTCACTGTCATTGAACACGGCTGGGATCCCGGCTGCCTTATTCATGTCAAACATATAAACCGCGTCATCTTCCCTGAAAACAACGTAGTCGTAACCTTTCCCATAATCAGATACAAGTGTGTGCAACCTATCCAGATCCGTCATATCAAGTCGTATTTTGGTAAAGCATCTGAAGCGCAATCCGGACACAGGCCACCAGTCTTCTCAGCCTGGGCAGGTGTGATCCTCGTACAGCACCACCTACAGAAGCACATCCTCTTCTTATGGTTCTTGTTCACGATGTCCTTAACCTCAGCAAGCGGCATGCGGTATTCCTTCACCAGCGCAGCAAGGATCTCAGGCTCACCGAACTTGCCCTTGTTCTCAGGCTTGCGGATGAACTTCTTGTAGTTGAGGAAATCCTGTCTCATAACTATCGCCCTGATACGCTCGACGTTCAGTAGCGCCTGCTCGTTCATCTGCATCAAGGTCTCAACCGGGACATTGAAGACGGCGCTGGCCTTAACGATGTCCTTTTCACGAAGAATGCTCTCTACTCTTTTCATCTACCTCAAAAGTTACGAATATCTTAATGTTTCCACCGACATTGATGTCATTCCAGGCGTTGTACAGCATGTCAAGGATAATGGTGTCACCCTGGGCAGCAGTAGCCTTCTCCAGGTCGATCTTATCCATCCTGGCAGTCTCAACCGCATCTGCATAGAACTCATTGGACTTATCGATCTTTCCTATGCTGAAATCCTCACTCAACAGTAGCTTACACATCCTCAGGAACCTCATGTACCTGGAAAGTGCCTCATCGCTTTTCTTCTGGTTTGCCATACACTGAGTCATAAAGTTCAACGCCACTCCTGGTATCAAGAACCAGATCCCAGGCTATACACAAAAACAAAAATGAAAGCCGGAGTACCAGTGGCCCAAATAAAATAGCCGCAAGCACTCCAACCATGATCGCTAATTTCTCCATCATTCCTTTTTTAGAAGCCATCTATACAGCTCTGAAAGCATGCCGAAAACGAGTCCGAACAGCTTGCCGAATGCGATGTACACGAAGGCGATTACCAATAGCCAAGTTATAATATAGTCCATCATTCTCCCTGTTTGCCGTACTTAGAGTCCAGATACTTGGAGTACTTGTCCCAGTCCTCCTCATATTCCCCGGTAGACGGATTGTAGAAGAGCCCGGCGTCATTCATGGATTTCTCACGCTGGGCATCAGTCCTTCCAGACTTCTCGTGAAAGTAGTCGGCTGCATCGCCTAACCCTTCCTTCAGCGCGTCCACACCATGCTTGTCGCTGGGAGCTGCAACACCGGCCATGTCTATGATGAAGCCGCCGAGTATGATCGCCAGCCTTATCATGAATATGGCCACCACAATAAAGATGATCGTCTTAATTCCCTTCATTCTCCATTATTCCGATTTCAATTTCCAGCTTGTCGAATATCCTCAGGCACCTGTCAATGTCGATGGATACCTCACTGTCCTTTGAACAATGGTACTCCAGTCCCTCACTTGCCAGGTCCCTGTCCTTCAGATCGTAGTAATCCATGCAGTACCTGATGGCTGCATGGATGTCAGAGTTACTTGATACGACAGCACGATATCCGGCCTTCCTGTTGGAGATCTCCAGCCTTATCTTCCTTTCGGAGAGATACTGGAGTAGGGTGGCGGTCCTGTAGGATGCCCTCTTTCCAGGCCTCTCAACCTTCTTCACGATATGCTCGGACAGTCTTTTGGGAACAGCAGCGTAGCTCTTCCTTTCCGACAGGATGCCGGATATCATGCTTGCTATGTCGTACCTCGTCATCATTTTTCAATCGCTTCCTGGATCAGATCCTTAATGTCCTCAATGCTTGCAGACGCATCATGGAGATTGTTGGAGATCTCTTCATACGTGTCATGTTTCTCGGACATCTGCATGTTTTCAGGCATGTTGTCAGCCTTGTCCTGCTCTTCGTCTGCAATAACTTCAAGTTTGTCCTGGATGTCCTGCAGCTGGTCGATCATGATACCCAGCTCTTTTCTCGTACTTTTGTTCATTGTGCAAATGTAGTTAAATTAATAATGAAAAACAAATAATTAATACTTTTTAGTCGTAATGTTAAGATATCCTAATCCAATAGTTCTCGATATCCATAGTGATACCGCCGTTCTTCTTGTTGTTCCAGTGGGATTCCAGTTCCTTGAGTGTCATGGAGCCGGTACAGTTCTCCATAAAGTCACTGGGTCGCATCATTTCAACCTCTCTCCTGGTGTACCTGTAGATGGAGAAGAGGTAGACCATGTTTTCTTCCATACCTTATTATTAATTAAAGTGTTCACGTATCAGCTTTATGAATACACGCTCGTCCATGTCAAACCATTCAACTGGGATATAACCATAAACAAGCTTGTCAAATGCGTATACTGCAGGATCAATTGGCTTACCATCTATACCGTTGATGATACCACTTGCCCTGTTGTCAACGAACATCACATCCTTGCCATCCATACCTGGGATGGGAGAGGGGATAACTATAGACCTTAACTCCTTACCCATCAGATAAGTAGGTTTCCAGCCTATTATCTTTGATATGCAATACTCACTAACATAAGGATTGCAGTATCCAGCACTAACTCTTGCCTCAGCCGTTACGATGGGACTGGAGTTGGAGATCAAGTATATTGAGGTTGGTTCACCCCAGACATCGCCGTTCTCGTCCATCCACTCGCCGACATAAACTGTGGCCTCTATGACATTCCCAGAATTAATGTAACGCTTGATAATCCTCCTTGCGAACAATATCGCTTCATCCAGGTTATCATAGTCACCAAAGACATCTGGATCATAGACACCCTCTTCATTGGTTATGTCGTTGAGCTCAATAGTGTAAATGTCCTTAACCTTCATGACCTGTCTTATTATACCAACTTTCCTCCTCTCTCCACAAACAGTTTCTCAAAGTCCGTCTCAACATCGATATAGTTGTCCTGGCAGTCCTTCAGGAACTCCTCAACCTCATCCCTGTCAAGCAAGAGCCATTCCTGGTCCTCAAAATTAAGGCCTATGAAGCCAGACATGTGGTAGTCCTTCTGGTCAAGCCGATAATCGTCAGCCCGGAGTGTCTTGTAGAACGCCTCCAGAACCTTTTGTCCTGTATAACTAAGCATAATGAATTTTAATTTTAGGTTCAATCAAAAGTGACCGGCCAGTGTGATGCTCCCGACCAGTCACCAAATCAATTAACACATACTACTTCTTAGGTTGCTCTTCTTTCGGCTCCTCTACGGGCTCCTCAACCTCCTCTTCCTCCTTGGGCTCTTCCAGTCCGTTAAGGATTTTGGAGATCTCTTCTATTACCTCAAGCTGGAGTCCTGCACGCTCCTCATACAGCCCAAGCAACGTAAAGTCACCGTTGCCGTAGAACTCTGCTGCATGGCTTCCTTCCTCTGCCTGGCTGGTGAGTACCTTCTCAATGTCCTCAATCCATCCGATCTGCTCTTCTGGAAGGTCAGGCAGCTGGGCATACACACCACCCATGTTGATGTTCTCCTTGATGGTAAGGTAGGCCTCGTTGATCTTCATCTGGCGGTCAGTCATTCCGATACCCATCTTGGTAGCAAGCAGGGCGCCCAGTGATGACAGCCAGCCGTCAGGTAATGAGGTCAGCTTAACAGAGCCTTCCATCTCAGGGCTGTGTCCTGTAAGAAGCCACTCACCAGGACTCTTTCGCGTACTGGCGGTCTTCTCGGCACCCTCGATACCGAAACCGTTGGGGAACATGATCTTGAAGCCTGATGGATTGGAGCCGTCCTCACTCATCAGGTCAAGCAGTTTAATCACTTTCTCAGCTGCAGAATCCTGGCAGCTAATCTGTATATCCTTCTTTTCCATAATTGTGTGAATTTGTTTGATTACTTCTTCTTTCTTTTAAATAGTCGTTTTCTGTCCTCGACGTGCCAACAACCTGCACAAATGCCAGAGTACCTGATAAGTTCAGTGTTATGCACTTTCTTGCCGCATTGTGGGCATACTGAAAAATCGTCCATTTTAGCCACTTAAATTTAGTTACACTTCATCATCATCCCAGAAATCGATTGTAGAATGGCTCACCGAGAGTAATGGTGTTATCCTGGTCGTATTCATCCCAGAAATCGATAAGCTTGTCATCAACAGTATATCCGGTCATAAGGTCATCCTGGATAACACCAATTTCTCCAGTCTGGATGCAGTCGTATAAGATGACCTCCTTTCCAAACACCACCTTCTTTGTGAAGATGAACTTTGGCTCGTCATCATCACCATTGAAAACCACGTCAATGTACTGTCCAACCTTCAGGCCAATGATCGTATCAATAAACTTTTGTCTTGTCATAGCTACTCCTCCATGTCGATATAGTTTGTCCAGATTTCAGGATGGTCGAAGATGTCCTGGAGATAGTCCTCCATGTGTTCCTCGGCAAGTTCCTCAGAGGTGGTCTCAATATCACCATACTTATCAATATAAACAATCTCGTTGTTCATATCGATACCACGATTGCCAATAGCCTCAGCAAGCTGCGTGTAGGACTGGAAATTGTCTATGAAGAACTGCTCATCCAGCCTGTGGAAAGTGTGCTCGTCATCAGTGCAATTATACACGTACTCATTGTAGAGCGCAATCTTGGTCCATATATTGAGCTCATGGAACAAGATCTCAAATAGTCCGTATGTCATCATAATCAATCCTCCTCAAAGCTAATCTCCTTAATGATGATACTATGCTCCTCGCCATGTCCAAAGAAGGTGTCGTTAAAGTCACAGTAACCACTCTCAAGGAATCCTTCTATCTGCTCGTCATCATCAGTTATATGGAACTTGCCGATAAGCGACACAAAGTAATCCGCAGCTTTCTCAAGACTGGTGAACGCTTTGTTATTGCTTGTTGACATGTCATCCTTGCGGACAACCTCAACCAAAATAATTTTTCTTACCATATTGCGATCAGTCCTCGTTCATCAAAGTTATCTTCTCATTAAACGTATCCTCGTACCACGTCTTGAACTCCTGGATGTTCTCTTCCTCAGAAAGGTCACCTCTCCAGTAATCCTCAACGTATTGGTCAACAGCAGCAGTGTCAAGAACCTCCTCGAAGGAATCATGAATCATGTCAGCGATAACCTCGTTGCCGTCATCCTCTTCCTCGTCCTCGATATAGTCCTCCCAGTATTCCTTATGCTCGAAGATGGTGCTAACGTACTCGTCGCACAGCTCTTCAACGCCATACTCATCAAGGCTCTCAAGATTTCCGTAGCCGTCAAACTTGATGTATGGGTCTGACCACGTAACGTCTCCGAACACACATGCCCTGGCAGCTTCCATCGGTCTGTCATGGAAGCACATATCGAAGAACTCTTCATCAAAATCATACACCTCATCATCACAGCCGCACTCGCAGCAATATGACTTAAACATCTGGAACTTCTGCTCTCTTGTGCATTCGTCCCACTTCTCCAAAAATCTACTCTCAGTCATAGCTATTCAACTAAATAAACCTTACCGTAATCCGGATTGTTAACACACACCTTAATAGTACCATCCTTCTTCAGGACTTGATCGATAGGATACTCAATGTAACCGCCAACGCCATCGAATGCCTTGGCAGCGTAATATGAGTAGGTTCGCTTGATGACATTCTGGTAGAAGGTGTTCTCCAGTTGTGCCGAATGCTCGATTGCAGTCAGCTCCATAGTTCCACCATTCTTGAATGTCGCAGTATAATGTACGAGTGTTGTCCTTCCAGACCTCTCCACGCTATTGATGGTGGCAGATTTCAGGATGGAACCAAAAATCTTAGGCCTGCGAAACTCGAATGTCTCGCCTATATGCCTTTTCCAGAAATTGTAGTGTTGCATAGGTCAAGCCTCCCATCCAGTCCAATAACAGTCGGTGGTTTCCAGATGGCTTTCGTAAATCTCATCCTTCTCCTCCTCAGTCAGATCATAATAACTCTTACCATAGAACTTGTTTTTCTCGCCAGCGTCCTTCAGGTACTGCTGGATGATTCCAGGCTTGCTTGTCAGATACTGGAACTGCTCAACTGGAATGTCGAAGAACTTAGCGGCACACTCATCTGAACAGACATGGGTATCACCAAGCATCCAGCCTTCGCACATCAGCTCACCGCACTGCTCACAGACATTGCAGGACTCCAGCTCATAAGTGTCGATGATGTCATCCTTGGTCTCAAGATCTCCAGTCAGCAATCTCATGAAGATCACGGACGCAGCGGACTCCAGTTCGCTCTCATTATCAAAGTCATCCTCAACGGCCTTGATAATACTGTTGTAGATTCGCTTATAATCAGCGGTTTTCAATACTCTTCCCATAATTATATTCTTTTGTTAATTGCTTTTGCGTGCTTATAGACATCAGCTGGATATAGGTACGTACTACCATCCCAGCCATTACCATCGTTTACTCCAAGTAAGTATGCGTGTCGCTCCCCACAAGTATTAAAGTGTCTTTTTATAATCAGGCCGTCACCGTCATCAACAATCTTTGTCATCGCCTCAAAGGATTCACAAAGGTATGCATCGGCGGCGCTATCACCAAACACCATGACAATATCATGATTATCAGTATCATCGATCATTCTGGTGACCACGATCTCATCCAATAATCCAAAATCGATTGGCTGGTCGGTAACAATTGAGCCCCAGAAATTGACTGTGACGTTCTTGTTTTTCTTGATGCCACAGATAACATCCTGATTATTGTCCTTGTGTCTGCAATAATAAGAGTACTTTCCTTTCGGAAGCTCTTCATCATTGAAATAATGAAACTCATAACCTTCACACTCTATCCAGCCGTTCCTTACGCCATTCAACTTAAGAACAAGGTCTGAGCGCCATGATGGGTTTCTACAAATCTCATCATATTTCCCTAACTTTGCCATACTTACCTCTCTTCAATTTCAGTCTCTTCTTCAGTTCCTATTGTGAACTCATAGTAATCTGGAACAAGCATGTATTGTAAATCAAATTCATACACGCTGTCAAGATATGTATACAGTTCTTCGTCAGCCGTGTGGTCAACTCCAGCTATACGTCCAATGAGCTTGACGTTATTGTTCTCGTCCATCTCAATCCTGTGCATGACAAACAGATGGTACACGTTTTCCTGCAGCTGGAGTTCATCTATATAAGCCATGATAGTCGGGCAGTCCTCATCGGTGTCTCCCTCAAATGCTGGCTCAAAATAGTTGTACGTCTTGTCAGGCCACTTCTCCAGCGCTTCAATAATCATTCGTTTGTATCTGTCTTTCAGTATTTTAGATAACGTGTCAGCTGGAATGTCCATAAAGATGGTGAATATCTTCTTGACAGCGATAATCTGGTAGATCACCTCTGCATAGTTGTTTCCACGATACAGCTCAACGTTATTGATGCTGGTGATGTAGCGTTCCTTTCCGTCAGTAAACTCAGTCGGGTCTACGTCAACCCTCATGTGGCAGCCATAATAACCCAGGTCTGCCATAGTCTCCTTAAGGAACTGCTTTATATTCTTGTAGTCTTCGCTTTGTGCCATAATTGTTGTTATTTTTGATGATAGTGTTTACATTTTTCCTTACCGAAATATATCCTTTCAGGTATCACTGGGAACACCTCAGGACACTTCTCCAGTATGCACTGATCTCTTGCCTGTGCATAACAGATACATGTGGGACATTGCTTTGCCATACTATTCCTCCTCCTTTTCCTTCTTTTCCTTCTTCTTTTCCTTCTCGGCAGCCTTCTCAGCGTCCCTTGCGGCCTCCTCCAGCTTCTTGACACGTTCAGCAAGCTCAAAGTTCGCATGGCTCTCGATAGCTGCAACCAGCATGTCGCGGATGGTTTCCTGGTCAGCGTATTTCATCTCCATTAGACCGATGTGGTAGAGCATGCCCTCAAGAAGGCCGATCTCAGTGAAATACATGTAAGACGTTCCGTTCACATCCAGCGAATAGCCGTTGGGGAGCGTCTGTACCTTAATCTTCATTATGTTCTTTGCCATAAAATACTGAATTAATCTTGTTTGTTATTTTAAAATACCAACCTCATAGCCTTGTCACATTACTTTATTCTCCAGATGCATTCCTGAATTGACTGGAAGCGAGTCACCGGCGTTCATAGACTTGATAGAATATTATTAACGCCGGTGCCTGCTTATCTGACTTCAGGAAGCTGAACCGGGACTACCTTGGATGGCTGGTGGCTGTGATACCATTCCCTTAAGTCCTATTACGCTTTCTTAAGTTCTCTTGCCTTTCTCCACTCAGCACGCTTAGCGTTGATGTCGATGCCGTTGTCCGCAATCAGCTTCTTCATCATTCCGAAGAGTCTCCAGCCCTCACTTTTGTACTCGTTGGCCTTCTCAATGAGATAGCTGATAGATGAATTCTTGGTCATGAACTGGCCATTGTCATAGCGGAACTTGCAGCCGTGAAAGAGGATAAGGTTCTTCATCGTATAGAAGGCACCAGCACCCTTGTAGGCATCCATCCAGCGAGAAGAACATCTGGTACGCCACTCAAGACCGATCTTGCTCTTGTTGAAATTGAGGAATGCGATGTACAGCTTCTGGGGATCACCAGCAGTAGCGACATCATGGCGAAGCTTCTGGAGAGGCAGGTAGACCTTTTTGTGAATGTCCGACTTGAAGATCTGGCGACCACCGATGCAGATGTATGGGTTGCCCTTGCACTTATGCACCTTACGGCTGTCGATGGTCTCCTTCAGCTTCTTCAAGTAGTCATCGATCATGTCAACGGCCATCTCACGGTTGAACCAGTGATTTCTGTCCAGCCAGTTCTCCTTGTCCTTCTGGTGGAGCTTGGCCTGTACGCGGAACTCCTCCTGAGTCATATCCCAGGTGTACTTGTAGCCCTTCCTGTGTACCCAGTCGGTGAAGCCCTTCTCATCACGGCTGTACTTGTTCTCATAGATAAGGCCCTGGAACACCTGAGCCATCACCCATCTGCGGAAGAGGTCACGGTTGGGCACTGTACCGGAGTCAAAGATAACCTTCAGTACGGGATCGTCAGCATCAACGGCAACTGGAATGTCACCGTCCCACTTCATCAGTCTCTCAGCACCGCCCGGAGTCCTCATGGAGAAATACTTGCTGGTGTCGATACCCGCCTTGTTCAGCTGTTCCTCCCTGTCCTTGAGCTTCAGGTAGATGGTTCCAAGCCCTGAGTCTGCACCGATAACGGTAGCGTTCTTCACGTTGCACTCATGCTGACCAATCTCAAACTCTGCGCCGCAATTTGGGCATACTAACTTTGTCTCATTCTTCTTCATAGTTCTCGTTTTTTAAAATGTGAATAATGTTAATTGTTATATGAAAGTCTTTGTTACTTGGTTCCTTCCACCCAGCTTCTCAGTATGACCAGATCCTTGTCATTCTGGGACTGCCAGAACCACTTACCCATGCTCTCCTCATCCCAGACGAACAGGCCTGAGAGAATCCAGCTCAGTAGGTATGTCTCCAGCCGTAGCTGGGCAATCTCACGGTCATCTCCATAGAGCATGTCATCATCAGAAAGCTCGTTCAGTTTCAATGCCCTGAAATAACGTTTCTGCTTGCTGTCGCTGCGCTCAGATGGTCTGGAGTGCTTGTATCTGTAGTACAGGCTCTCCAGTACCGCTATGCTAAAGAACTCGGTGTCCGTAAGCTTGCCCTCATAGACACCATCCTTAATCAAACATTTCCTATCAATGTAGAGGCTCCTCTTCTCCAGGTCAACCCTGAACCTTGAGCCGTCCTCCACATAATCCATTGCTTTTCCGATAATTGTACGTTCCATTGTTTTAACTTTTTAAATCATATACTCAAGACTTATGACGTGTTCCTTTACAATCCAGATGGAATCCGGACGCTACATCGACGGGCCTGAAAAGCCATTGGAATGGCCCGTCGGATGTGTGAAATCCGGATGAATGAATCCTTAGTCACTTGTATATGTCGCTCACGTTTCGTTGTTCAGAAGACTCCAGTTGCTACGGCACATTCCGATATTAGTCAGATCTGAAACAGTATCAAGGTCTCAGGCCGCCAAGAGCGGGTGATCTGGGTGATGATCACCGGTGATGGCGTCCAGAACATATTATACTGTTTGATTGAATTGGCAACACTCGTCTTCATACCCTGTGCTGGAAAACATGACCTCTCAGACAAATTCGGCACATCACTGTAAAGACCAGATGATCGTACTGCAGATTGGTCTTCTGGGCAGGAGATGACGGCGAGCTATGGCAGTCATCTCCTGCTAAAGAAGACGTACATCGGCAGTGCTCTGAATACAATGCCCTTGAGGTCGTACCCTGTGCTGGGATAGATGGTACAATGCAGGTTCGCATACTACTTTATTCTTAAGATTTCAATCAGGAAAGAATCCTGGTCTATGATCATTCGGGCTGTTGACAAACAGCACAAAGGATCAAATACCAGGATATGGTGTCCTGATTCGGATGAATTTGCCTGCCGAATACCATAAGTCTATGCTGACAACCAGAGAGGAACATCATACAGCCTGCACTTTTCTCTATTTCACAGATAATGACCTGGAAGTATTCGCGGTTCCAGCTATGAGACTGGGGATTCCCCAGTGTAAGAGCTGGCCCCGCGACTATTAATTCCAGGTGGTTTGAATTTACTGTCATTTGTTCCATGCATCGTGCTATGCTGGAATACTCAACATCATGGCGCATACCTTTACTCATTAGATGCTATTCTGCGGGATATGAGGCCTGATGCAGGTATCCAATACAGGGAATGTCCCTGTCTGGATACCTGCAGGAACTTATAAATCCCAGAATGCTGAAGGTTTGATGACTTGTATTCCGTTCCATGCGCTTTGATATACTGGAGTACTTATTGCCTTGTTGCTTTCTGTATTACTTAGATGTAACCTCGTGTCAGATGACCTCTGTGGTGGAAAGCCAGAAGTGACGTATGTCCTGAATGTCTTTCCCTCACATGATGTCATATTTACACGAGCTACTGAATATAGGCACCTCATACTCCACAACTGCAATCACATCTGGGCGACCAGAGTATTATAGACACCCCTTCTCGTTTTGATGGCGTTGGCCATGCATCCGATAGTGAGATATCCGCTCAGGTCATCACCAGTCTTAATCCTGTTCATCTTGACGTTCTTCCCAGTGCCACGACTGACACAACCATCAGGCCTGTCGCTCACAAAACCAAGGCCACCGATCTTACCCTTCCCAGTGATGACCGCCCTGAGAGCATCCATCACGAACTTGTTGAGCTCATCGATGTCCTTCTTCACATTGACAATCGGAAGAATCTGGGTAGCCCATGAGAACTGTCCATTACCTTTATATAGATAACGGTTGACCGCATTGAGCGCCTTCTTGAATGTCGTACCCTTCTTCTTGATGGTACGTGCCTCGATCTCCTTCTGGAATGTCTTGATGCGTGACTTTGCCAGGGTGATGTTGTCGTTGGTAGTGCTGAGGTTAAGTGCAAATCCCAGGAACTTGAACCACTTCTCACGATGGATGAACTCGACTTTCTTAGGATTCAGCTTCATACCCATCTTCTCCAGTTCAGCCTGGAGATATCCCATAGCCGTGATATTGTCATCACCAAGACACAACATATCATCAGAATATCGCACATACTTCCAGCGACTACTCAGATACTCATCGATATGGAAGAGGATAACGTCTGCCAGCCAGCTTGCAACAGAACACCCCTGCTTGAGTGACTGATACTGCTCCTGGAGATTACCGTCAGTATCAAAGTAGAGATTGCTGTGATAGTACTTCCTCAGTACGTCAATCAGCGCACTCTTACCATACTTCTCCTCAACCTTGTCGAATGCACCATCGATATACTGAAGAGGAACAGAGTCAAAATACTTGCTCAGGTCAGACTTCCATCCCAGCACATCACCCTTAATCTGGTGTGAGTAGGTCGCAATCTCCTGAACAACCATGCCGCAGCCAATACCCTTTCGATACGCCTTGCAGCTGTCATGAACCATGTCAGGCGTCAGCTCAAACAGCAGGTCGTTCGCAATACTCAGGATAACGCGGTCAATAGGCTCGTTCACATATACCGTCCGGAACTCACCTGGAGTGTCCTTAGGTATCAAAGCTGTATGGGGTGGGGCGATCTCATACTGCCCCGCCATCATTCGCTTGTAGATATCTGCTCTTACATCCTCCTTTGTCAGCTGGTAGAGGTATGCCTTGTTGATGTCTTTTCCGACACCTTTCTCAATGGCATACTCCCAGCGTTTGGGGTCGAAGAACATTTCAATAATCTTGTCCATACTATCCTAAAATTATGTACTCTTCCGGATTATCAACCACTCTCTTGGGGGCAATCGGAGTACAAGGCCCGTCAAAATACCCGTCAGCGGGGGTGAACAAGAAGAACATCTCATGAAACTCATTGCCTTCGTCATCGCTGGAGAGCAGGATCTTCTTGTCACCGTTTCCCTTTTCGATCTCTGCCTTGCATGCATACGCAAGCTCCTTAACTGTAATAACCTTTCCCATAGTTAATTAATTCCGAACATTTCATGTAACGCTTTTACGAATTCCTTAGAGCCCTTGATAAAGGTGTGCTCAGACTTGTAGTAGTCACTGTCTGAACTGCCAATCAAATCCTCCCTTACCTCGCTGAATCCAAGGTCTGAGAGTATGTTAACAGCAAACAGGTGGTCATGCTTCCAGTCTCCCTCGATGAACACCGTAACGGTGCATGAAGGAAACTCGTCCTTGTTGTATACGTCTGCATAGATGCCGTTCTTCACCAGTGCATTCTCAATCTGTTCAATCTGATTATTTTCCATATTAAAAATCAATTTTTTCCCAACCACAGCTATCACAATACCAACAATCGCCGTTCTCCAGCTCAATGATGTCGCTGGTGGACATGGAGTGACCAGTGTAGCCATCCGGATGGGCGCAGTTGAAGATGTAGAAGAGCTTGTCAAGGAACTGGGTCATGTTCTCGCAGAGCTCATTTGTCTCAGAACCTTCATACACAAGCTGATAGTTCTCGCGCTTCACATAACCGATGAGGTTCTGCTTGCGGAGGAAATGGAGGCTCATGAACTTGATAGCCCTGCATTCCTCATTCTCATGCTTTACCTGATAGATCTTGTACTTCATACAGCCGGTGCCATTACGTACTGGTCAATGAAGCTCACCATAGCCTCATTCTGCGGGAACAGCTGGGTAGTGTCCATCAGAGTGGGCTTGTACATATCGTTGGCAATAGAGTAGAAATCCCAGGCCGTAACCTGCTGGCTGTGGGCATTCCGTAAAAGAAGCTGCTCAGTCAGGCTGTGAATCTGCCAGTCGTTCAAGGGATACACACCTGGAATCTTGATGTCCTTGTACTTGGAGTCGCATGCAACACGGGTGGCATCCAGCATACCGATGAGCATGAAGATCTTTGCAGGAGGTATGATGGTCGCCTTCATGCGCTCGATCTTCTGGTCATCCTCGAACGTGATGTTATGGATGTTGCCCATCCACTCCTGAACCTTGCGAAGGATGTCCTGGTATGTAACCTTGTCCTTCAGCCTTCCGTTTCCAGAGCGTGAGAAGGTCTGGATGCTGCGGTCTGCACCAAGGATTGTCTGGTTATGGCAGATACGCACATTTCGTCCGATTGCCGCCTGGATGCCCTGCTGGGAGTAGGAGAGGGCGATACTCTGGTCACTCTCACCGTCATCGAAGCCCTTGATGTGGATGGTGGCGTAAACTCGTCTCACAGTATAGGCAGCCACATTCAACTCAGCCTGGGGATCGAAAGTGAGGTTCTTGCTGATGTCGCGGTTGAGGGACACACCAGGATACTGGGAACCGCCCGCCTTAGCTGCGAACATGTCGAACACCTCAGGAACCAGTCCGGCATCCCTCACGATCTTCATGGTGCCCTCAATCAGGTCAAAGTGGTGGATACCATGCATCGGAAGGCCTCCGTTCAGCTCACGATTGGTCTTCTTCAGCTGTTCAAGGGTGATGTCCTGGGTCTTGAACTCCTCCCAGCTCTTGAAATGGTCCGGGTCATAGATTACAGGCACGTCAGCCTTAGCCTGAGCAACCGGAGTCTGCTGCTGCGCTGATGGCATGGTGATGGTGTCGTTAAAATTCACTCCGCTAAAAATTCCGTTGTTCATAATCGCAATTGTTTTTAGATGTTGTTTGTTAAATAACTTATTTCACGCATGTAATTCCCATTCCGTATGGATGAACTTTGAGCTCCACATGTACTGGATGTTTGATATGTCTATATCAAGTTTATCCTCAAGTCCCTCACCGCATAGCCAGTCCTCAGTGTTGCTATCGTACACCTCGCAGAACTTGTTATACTGCTTATCGCTCACAGAAAGGATGATAACCCTTAATTTTGTAAAGTCAAGAATTGCTAACTGATTCATAATCCTAAAAATGAAATCCTACAATACCTCCAATGTACAGCTTATCGCCAGGCCTTAAGCTTTTAAAGAGAGTGAGGACAAAATCCCCATAACTGTCTGGATAAGAGTGGTTGGCGCATTCATAGGTAAACTCTGTTATTACGAATCTGTGCCAAGTCCTTACGTGTGTCTGCTGAGCGGCCTTGGTCAATTCCCAGAAGCTAAGCTTTCTGTCAGGCATCAAGTTGCTGGCGATATTCTTGACCTCGTTTACCCACTTGGTGACGAAATCATCAGCTCCCTTGAAAATCAGCTCTCTTCCATTGCGCTCGAAGAACGGCTCAAACAGATACCAGCACTCTTCGATTGCGTCCTCTTGCTGCTCTTCCGTCATCTCATCGCACATGTAGTCTGAGAACTCACGATAACACTCTTCGTAGTAATCATCTGGAGTTATCAGGTCATCATGGTCATCAATGGGGCGTTTTGATATCTGGAAAATGTTATAATATGCCATAATACTTATTTAATTACTGAAACCATATTCTCAAGAACGTCCTCAGGAACATCCGAAAGTTTGACTTCATTGTAGAAATTATCACGAATCATTCCTTTTACCTGGGTAGCCTTCTCAATCATGGGCATGCTAAAGAGTGGGGTATTTGTAACCCTGTACGCATTAGATCCGTCAATAAACGTGCATCCAATGAGCAATATGATATTTGACTTGACTTTCTCGATACGCTCACAGTGCTTCTCTTCACGTTTCCTAATGTCATTGTCGATGATTGCCTTGCATTCTGGAATCATTTCCTTGTCAATCCATTCGTAACCGAAATATCCCCAACA
>Ga0265298_10005077_pt1 | contig 16620 bp, 12 predicted proteins | sample AusTroGonzalo_MG_3_FD_193486 | JGI IMG/M metagenome (GOLD analysis project Ga0265298, IMG submission 193486) | Bovine rumen microbial communities from tropical cattle in Woodstock, Queensland, Australia - Gonzalo_01 | ecosystem: Host-associated > Mammals > Digestive system > Stomach > Rumen ... | reverse complement strand
GATCTCGACGATTCCGAGCTGTGGTATCTTCTCGATGAACACCGAGCCGTCTTCGCGACGCCCGTTGTTGAATCCGTAACCGTCGCCGCCAAGCCTGACGCCGCAATGTATTATGCAATCACGGCCTACGATGGTTCCCTCGCGGAGCGTGACCTGCGGATAGAGATGTGTCTTGGCTCCGACCTTGCAACCCTCGCCGACGAACACCTGCGCCTCGACAACAGCACCGTCGCCGATCTCGGCACCCTTCTCTATCACCGTGTATGCACCGATGTGCACACCCTCGCCGAGCTTCACGGACGGATCGACGACAGCCGTCGGATGCACACCAGGCGCACGTACGGGCTCGGGCGGGGCGAACATCTTCGCGGCCGCCATGCAGGCATGGTTCGGATCATCTACGCGGATTATTGTACAGGGAGCACCGCGATCCCAATCAGGCGGAAGCAGCACCGCGCTCGCCTTCGTCTCCTGCACGAGACGTACGTGCTTCGGATCCTTGCAGAAGCTGAGGTCGCCGGGCCGGGCCTCCTCGAGCCCTCCGCACGCCGTCAGCTCGACATCCTCACCCTCAAGCGTTCCGCCGAGGGTCTTCGCGAGATCGCTTGCCTTCATGTCCTTACTCCTTCAGGGTAGCCTTGTCGGGATTTACACCCATGGCCTTTAGCAGATCAGGCGTAACGTCCAGACTCTGCTTGGCGAAAGGTGCCGCCGTTATGTCCACGATCATGTCGTAGTCATTATCCTCGGCGAATGCGGTGATGCGCTCACGGAGATCCTCGGTCGTCGCCTTCAGCAGACGGCCTTCGAGATCCTGCAGATCCTGCTGGGAGCGCATCATCTCGTTGCGCAGACGCTGCTGCCCGGCGATGTACTTGTTCTGGATGTCCACCAGATCCTTCTCAAGCTTCGTCTTGGCGGTCTGGGCGAGAAGCGGGTTTCGGAGCTGGTCGGCGACCTTCTTGCCATCCTCCTGAATCTCGTCGATCTCTGCCTTCATGGCGTCGAGCTTCCTCGTGTAGTCCTTCTCCGTCTCGGTCAGAAGCTTCTTGTTGGGTTCGTAGCTGGAGTGGTTGCGGACAAGCGCCATCATGTCCACCGTGCCGACCTTCATGTCGGCGAACGCAGTGACCGCAGCCGCGATCGCGGTCATCATAACGAGTTTCTTCATGTTGATTTTCTCCTTGGTTTGATTGGCTTTAGAAGTCGTATCCGACAGTGAACGAAAATATCTCCCTCTCCGCATGCTTCGGCTTCTCGATCGGCGTCGCGAAGTCGAGGCGTATCGGGAACATCGGCAGGTCTATCCTGAATCCCATGCCGATCGACCATGCGAAGTTGTCGCTGAAGTCGAGATCGAACGCATCCTCACCGACCGCGCCGAGATCTGTAAACGCCGCCATGCGAAGCATCTTGACTATCGGCACGGTATACTCGACGTTCACGCAAAACAGCGACTGTCCGCCCCAAGGCATCGCATCGCCACCTCTCGTCGCAAATGGCGACACGTGCCTGTATTCGACGCCGCGTATCGAGCGCGGTCCGCCGAGGAACATGCGGTCGTAGATCGGTATGTCGTCGGAGATTCCGTCGATGGTCTCGAAGCGGACGCCCGCCATCAGCACATGGCGGTAGCGCTTCCACGTAGTCCAGTAGTGGCGATGGTTGAGTCCGAGACGCCAAAACTCGTTGTCTCCGCCAGCCGTGACATCGAAGAATATCTGTGAGCGTCCGCCGGTGGACGGCATGCGGAAGCTGTCGCGGGTGTCGCGCGACCAGAAGAACCTGACAACCGACTCCACGGCATCGTCGTACAGCTCCTCCTCGCGGTCGAGCGAGACGGGATTGGCCGGATTGCCCTTGTAGAACCACGTGCCGCGCTCTATGTCGTCGAACTGGACATACTCGAGCGTATAGCGCACGCCGAAGCGGCCGAAGGGATCCCACGTGGGCCAGAACTTGACGGGATACGAAAGCGAAACTGCCGCGCCGCTGCGATAGATGTCGTACTGGTCGTACCAGCGGCCGCGACGGTAGCCCTCGACGGTCAGCTCGAGCAGGCGGTCGAACAGGTGCGGCTCGGTCACGCTCGCCTCCATCGTCTGGATGCGCGGGCCCCACTGCACATAGGCGCGACCCTTCTGCCCCGCGCCACGGAACCACTTCTTGGGCGCGAACAGGTCGAAGTTGGACTGCGTGACCTCGGCCGACACGAATACGGAGTCCACCGAGCTTGCACCTACGCCGACCATGAACGAACCGGTGTTCTTCTCCTCCACCTCGTATACGAGGTTGCGGTATTCGGCGCCGTTCTCGTCAAGGCCAAGGTCGGTCTTTTCGAGGTAGTAGCGCACGCGCGTGAAGTAGTCGAGGTTCTCAAGCCTCTTCTGGCTGCGCTCCGCACGGTCCTCGAGCATGCGGTCGCCAGGTCCGAGCGCTATCTCGCGGCGGATGACCTTGTCCTTGGTGTAGTCGTTGCCGCGCACCTGGATTTCGTTGATCACGACCGGCACGCCTTCCGTTACCTTGAACACGATGTCGAGCGTCTGGGGATCGTCTTCGCGCGGAATCCTGCGGATGTCAACGCGGGTGTCCGCAAGGCCCGAATCGCCGGAACCTACCGTCACCGCGATGCGATGGGCGGCTTCGTCAAGAGTCTGCTGTCCGGCGACTTCGCCGGCCGCAGGGAGTTCACTCTTCTCGAGGACCACGCCCTCCGGATAGCGCGTCAGACCGATTATGGACATTTCGCCTATCTTGTAGCGCACGCCCTCGCGAACCTGAAACACCAGATCGATCTTCTCGTCGTCGTCCTCGCACGGCTCGCGTCCGGGCATTGACACCTCGGCGTCGAGGTAGCCGTGGTTGCGGTATATCTCCTCGACCTTGGCCGCACACTGAGCAAGCTGCGCCTCGGTGACAGGGGAGTCCGTGAACCAGCCTATAGGATTCCACCACGGATAGTCGCCTATGGCGTCACGTATCTCGGCCTCGTCGACGGAGCCTTCCTCGGGCTCCCAGCCCTCTGGCCGCCACCAGGGAATCTTCACCATATGCCCGGCGTCCTCGAAGCGGTAGTCGCGCACCTTCTGGCGGCGACCCTCCTCGACCATGAACGTCACCGTGCAGTTGTTGCCGCCGGGTATGGGAGTCACGACGGGAGTCACCTTCGCGTCGAGGAAGTACTTCTTCAGGTAGGCCAGCCGCACTCTCTCGGCGGCGGCGGCCAGATCGCCCTCGCCATACTGGAAGCCGTCCTTCAGGCCGGCCTCTTTGGAGACGCGCGACTCCTTGAAGAAATCGCATCCCGTAACGACCATCGGTGCCTGGTAGCGCATTTTGCGCCTCACCACGAACACCACCTCGACGCCGTTCTCCGAGCGCAGGGCCTCGGCGTCGATATCCTCGAAGTCGCCGGAATCCCTGAGCGTGGTCACGTCGCGGGTGACTGTCACCGGATCGTACTCCGTGCCGACCTTGGTCTGGCAGCGGTTGAGCACGGAACCTACGTCTCCGCCGAAATCGTCAACGACCTTTACCCGTACATCGGTCACATCGGCGGCATAGGCCACCGCACCGAACATCGCAACAAATGCCAACAATTTTTTCATGGGGGTTATTTTAGCATATTTAGGGCCTGTTTCATAGTGTCCCTGTCGGGGATTTCCTCAATGGTCTTTTTGCCAAGTCCTGCCGGAAGCTCTATCGCCTCGCTGCCGCTGCCCAGACGCCACGCGTCCAGACCGCGCATTATGCTCTCCGTCTGCCCGACCAGATGGCGGCTGTGCACCACTCCTTCAGTCGCACCGAACGAGTCAAGCAGACCGCAGATCTGATCGCGCTCGGCCTCGGTGAGATGCCCGCGAAGCTGGGCGTATGTCGCATCTATTGCAACGCCGATGGCGACCGCATAGCCGTGAGGCAGCTTGTAGCCGCTCATTGACTCGAGGCGCAAGGCCGACCACAGCCCGAAGGTCGTGGCCCCTTTCCTCTGGCGCAGGGCGACCGCCGCGCGGACGGCCTCGTCCACCGACGCCCTGTCACGGTTCGTCATCTGGGCGGCAAGCAAGGAAAGCCTCTTCAATAACGCCGCATCCGAAACCGCGGCCAGGCGCACGATCTCGGAAAAGCCTGCGCGCCACACCCCGTCGAGCGTCGTCTCGGCGAAGCCTATGTCAACAACCACCGCCGCAGGAACAGACGGAACCCGAAGCGCGTCCTTCACCCCGCCGACGTCAAGCGCGGCATAATCGGCATGTGCAGCGTCGGCCATCGCCGCGACCGTAGTTGGCATCCTGACGAGACGAAGCCCGCCGCGAACCTGGGCCGCAGCCCAACCGGCCACGTCAAGAATGCTGCCGCCGCCAAGAACGAGCATAATGTCGTTCACTCCGATCTTGGCGGAGACGGCCGCCTCGACGACAGACATCGCGCTCTGCATGTCGTCGGACTTGAGCTTCTCACCGCCTGACAGCACTACGGGGCTTCCGGCGAGATCTATGCCGTGCGTCTTCACATAGCGCCCTATCATGGTGCCTAGCCCGTCAGTATACTGCACCACGTTCTTGTCCGCCACAAGCAGCACCTTCGGCCGCTCCGCATTCGCGGCGGAACGCAAGACGTCCGCCAACATCGGATTGGCCGCATCGAACGCGTTCTCGGCGAACACTACCGGATATGCGTCTTTCCTTTTCATGCCTTTCCGCTCCTGAGCAATTCCTCCGCATGGCGCATGACAACGCTCGTCGAGTTCTCCCCGCCGAGCATGCGGGCGATCTCCTTCGCCCTCGCCTCGCCCTCCACGATGTCGATCTTGGTGCGCGTACGTCCAGCGGACACTGACTTCGACGCCACAAGATGCCGCTCGCCGTACACGGCGCTCTGCGGCAGATGGGTGATCGCTATCACCTGATGGTCGCGTGCGACCTCGCGCATCCTCGCGCCAACGGCGCCACCGACCTCCCCGCCGATGTTGGCGTCAATCTCGTCGAACACAAGCACGTCGGTCGCGTCATGCGCCGAGATGGCCCCTTTGAGCGCCAGCATGACGCGGGCGATCTCGCCGGAGCTTGCTATGTCGGAGAGCGGACGCGCCGCCTCGCCGGGATTTGGCTCGAACATGTATGTCACCGCATCGCACCCGTTGCTGTCGGGCGCGCGCCTCTCAAGCCTGACGGAGAATTTCGCCTGAAGGAAGCCGAGATCCCTCAGCCCCGACGTCACAGCCTTTGCGAGCTTGTCGGCGGCGGCCCTGCGACGCTTTGAAACGGCTTCGCCGCAACGCTCGACCTCGGCCTCCAGCAAAGATATCTCGCGGCGGATGCCGTCTGCAACCTCGTCGCGGTGCTCAAGGGCGTCAAGACGGGACTTCTTGGACTCAAGCATGGCGAGAAGCGAAGCGGAGCCGTCGCATTGGTATTTTCTCTTGAGCCGGTTGAGCATGGTCAGCCGCTCGTCCAACGCCGCAAGAGTCTCCGGGTCGGCGTCCACCGACGACGATGCGTCGGCGACCGTGCGTGAAAGCTCTTGTATGCGAAGGGTCAGCTCCTCAGCCTCAGCCGACCAGTCCTTCGCTGACGGCATGAGCCTGGCCATCACGGCGAAGCGAGGCTGAAGCCGTATGAGAGACTCCGCCGCACCCTCGTCTCCGCCAAGCGCCTCGGTTATCTCGTTCGCCGATTCGATGATCTCTTCCGCATGTGCCGCGGCAGCATGCCGCTCGGCTATGTCGTCGTCTTCGGCTGTTATGCCGGCCCCTTCAAGCTCATCCACCTGATAGCGAAGCATGTCCATCTCGTCCTCGGACGAACCTTCCCCCAGCAAGGACTCTAGGCGCGCCTTTGCGTCCTGAAGCGAAGACCATGCCTTCGCATATCCGCCCATGTCGAGGGCCGCGAAGGAATCGAGCGCCTCGCGCTGAAAGCGCTCTTCAAGTATGTTCTGGTTAGCCCTCGGGCCATGTATGTCGACAAGCGCCCTTCCAAGCCGCCTCAGCGTGGCCACCGTGGACGACGAGTCGTTTATCCAGACCCTTCCGCCGCCCGACGCAGAGACCGTGCGCCTGACGGAAAGGCTTTCGCCGTCGAAGTCGATTCCGAGATCGCCGAGAATGGACGCCACGGCCTCTCGCGGCGCGGCGCGGCGCTGATCGCGAAACGAGAACTCGGCCTCGACGCGGGCCTCCTTCTCACCGTCTCGCACAACGCCGGAATCTGCTCGCCCACCGATCACAAGCTCAAGGGCGCCCATCAAGACGGATTTGCCTGCGCCAGTTTCGCCAGTAAGTACATTGAGACCCGGGACGAACACCGCCTCGGCCTTTTCAACTATGGCAAGATTAGAAACCGACAGCCTCTCTAGCATGAATTGGGCAAACTTGGAGCGGGCGATGGGAATCGAACCCACGTAAGAAGCTTGGGAAGCTCCTATTCTGCCATTGAATTACGCCCGCAGTCTAAAACCTTGGCGGAGAGAGAGGGATTCGAACCCCCGATACCCTTGCGGGTATGCATGATTTCGAGTCATGTGCATTCAACCAGGCTCTGCCATCTCTCCTGCAACGAGCGGATATGATACCAAAACTGGCGCACCGAAGTCAACCGCCCTGTTGCGCGCGCTCCTCCAGTTCGGCCCAGCGGTCGACTGCGGACTCCAGCTCGGCCTCGGCCACAGGCATCCTGGCCGTGAGCGCCTGCGCTTTCGCGGGGTCGTTGCGGTACAGCGAACCGTCGCCCAGCGCATCGCGTATTCCGGCAAGCTCGTTTTCAAGCGCGTCTATCCTGCCGGGCAGCGCATCAAGCTCGCGCTGCTCCTTGTAGCTCAGCTTGCGTGGCGCGGACGCGACATCTGCCTGCGCTGGACGTGGCGCTGCGGGCTTTTGTGCGGGCTTCTCCTCGCGGCGTCCACGCTGGGCGACGTAGTCCTCGTATCCGCCAGGATAGCAGCGCACCTCGCCGTCGCCCTCAAGCACAAATGTCGATGTGACCACATTGTCGAGGAATTCCCTGTCGTGGCTGACGAGAAAAAGCGTCCCCGAATACGCCAGCAGCTGCTCTTCGAGAAGCTCCAGCGTCTCGACGTCGAGGTCGTTGGTCGGCTCGTCCATCACAAGCAGGTTCGCAGGCTTCATGAAAAGCTTGGCCAGCATGAGCCTCGCGCGCTCGCCGCCGGAAAGCGCCTTGACCGGAGTCCTCACCCTCTCGGGCGTGAAAAGGAAGTCCGCGAGATACGAGTAGACATGCTTCCTCACTCCACCGACAACGACCTCGTCCCTGTCTGACGCGACATTCTCGCCGACCGTGAGCTCCGGCTTTATGTCCGTCCTCAGCTGGTCGAAGAACGACATCTCGACGCCTGTCCCGCGAACGACCTCACCGGATGTCGGCATGAGACGCCCCGTGAGCAGATTGAGCAGAGTCGTCTTCCCTGCCCCGTTCGGACCCAATATGCCGATTCTCTCGCCGCGCAGCACTGTCGCCGAGAAGTCCTTTACGACCGGCTCGCCGCCATCATACGCAAAGGACGCGTTCTTGACCTTCATGACGCACACTCCGCCCGGCGCGGCAGTATCGAGCTTCATCGTCGCGGAGCCGACCGAGGCGCGTCGCTCGGCAAACTCCTTGCGAAGCTTCATCAGCGCGGCGACGCGTCCTTCGTTGCGCGTCGTGCGGGCCTTTACGCCTCTGCGTATCCAGGCTTCCTCCTGCGCAAGCTTCCGGGATTTCCTCTCCCAGTAGACGGCCTCGTCTGCAAGAAGCTCGGCCTTGCGCCTGACGAAAGTCGGATAGTCGCACTCCCAGCCCGAAAGCTCGCCCCTGTCGAGGTCGAATATCTTCGTCGCGACACGCTTCAAAAAGCGGCGGTCGTGCGTGACTATCAGCACGGCCATGTCGCGCTGGCGCCTCAAAAAACCCTCCAGCCAATCTATCGCCTCCATGTCGAGATGGTTGGTGGGCTCGTCGAGCAGAAGCAGATCGGGACGCGAAAGCAGCGCCTCCTCGAGTATCTTGCGTCGACGTCGCCCGCCCGAGAGCGCATTGAACTCCGCCTCCCCCTCACGGTCGCTTGGAACAGCCTGCGAAACGTACACCGTCCTAAGGCCCGGGGCGCGGACGATTTCGCCGAAGTCGGGCTCGAGCTCTCCGGCCATGACCTTCATTAGCGTTGACTTGCCTTCGCCGTTGCGTCCCGTCAATGCGGCGCGAAGACCCTTCGAGACCGAAAGGGACACCTTGTCGAGCACCGGCGGACCGCCGAATGCCAGCGACACGTCGCGAAGCGAAAGCAGGAAGTCACTCATAGGGCGGATAGTATACCAAAAACCCGATTACCGGTTTATGGTAAAATATTTGTCATGCAGCCATTCTCCCTTCTAGTCAAGCCGGCGGGCGGCGCATGCAACCTGTCGTGCCGATATTGCTTCTACAAGGAGCACAAGCCCGGGGCTATGTCCCTTGATCTGGCGCAGCGTCTGCTGGACGACTATGCGACGCTGCCGTTCGCAGAGAAGTCTGTCGCGCTGCAGGGCGGAGAGCCCCTTCTCGCCGCGGACTCTGGGCTGCTGGACCTTGTCGAGGAGTATCCGTTCGAAAGGTCCGTCCAGACCAACGTGACGCTCATGACCGACAGTCTCGCCGCGAAGTTCGCGAGAGGCGGCTGGCTCGTGGGCGCGTCGCTCGACGGGCCGCGCGAGATGAACAGGCTGCGGGGCGATTCGTTCGACGCGGCGGTGCGCGGAATAAGGATGCTTGAGACGAACGGAGCGGACTACAATCTGCTGACGGTGGTGTCGAAGGCGAACGTCGCGCATCCCGCCGAGGTCTACCGCTTTTTGCGCGACAACTTCACGACGCGCTTCCACCAGTACATCGAATGCACCGGTCCGTGCTGCGAGATAACGGGCGACGAGTGGGGGGCTTTTCTTGTCGGTCTCTTCGACGAATGGATCAAGGCGGACTCTCAAACGGTCTCGATACGCCTTTTCGACTCCATCGCCTCGCAGACGCTGTTCGGGCATCCGACGCAATGCTCCTTCGACAAGACATGCCGCCAGCACCTCGTCGTCGAGCATGACGGATCGGTCTATCCGTGCGACTTCCATGTGCGGGACGATCTCAAGCTCGGCAACATCGCGACCTGTTCTCTCAGGTCGATGCTTGAGTCGCCGGTCTACAAGGCGTTCGCCGCCAGAAAGACCGGGAATCTCCCAGCCAAGTGCCGCAGCTGTCGTCATCTTTCGTTCTGCAACGGAGACTGCCCGCGCAACAGACAGACGCTCTGCTCCGGCTGGCTTAGGTTCTTCGACCACGCCTTGCCCGCCCTTCAGCGACTAGCGGTCGAGGCGACAATTTCGCAAGCCTGACGCCGCATGGAGGATGTCCTCCATCGACCGCCGGATTTTTGGTATAATGTTCACAATGAAAATCAAAATATTCCTTTTGGCGGCAGTGGCAATGTCACTGGTGGTTCACGGTGCGGCAAAGAAGCAGGGCGGCGGCAAGGCTCCAAAACCCGTCACCTCCAAGCAGGTTGTCTTGTGGACGGCTGGCGAAGCCGGCATAAACACATACCGGATTCCTGCGCTTTGCATGGCGCCGGACGGCAAGACGCTGGTGGCGGCCTGCGATGCGCGTGAGGATCACCTGCACGACCTCAACCGCAAGGGCGGCCCGAAGAACGACTACCAGCGCATCAACATCGCCATACGCACAAGCAAAGACGGCGGCAAGAAGTGGTCCCCCTCGGTCTATTCGCACGAGTGGAAGTGGAACGGCGAGGAAAAGTGGGCTGGCAGCGATCCGAGCTTCATCGTGGACACTAAGAACAAGAAGATATTCCTCTTCTATAACGTGGCGGAGTATGTGAACGAGGCCGGCATATACAAGCAGTATGTGCAGGTGTCGTCCGACAACGGCAAGACCTGGGGCGAGCCGAAGGACATCACGGCGGACATTCGCCCGTCTGGTTGGCCGCAAAAGGGATTTGTGTTCATAACGTCGGGCTCGGGAATGCAGACCAAGGAAGGCACGCTGCTGCACACGCAGGTCTGGGTGGGCAAGCAGGTCGCGCTCTTCGGCAGCGAGGACGGCGGAGAGACCTGGAAGGCTTACGGCAAGCCGACGCAAGATCCTGGCGACGAGTGCAAGGTCGTCGAGCTTTCCGACGGCGGGCTCATGATAAACTCTCGCAAGCGCGCAGGAGCGCGCGAGATCTTCACGAGCAAGGACAAGGGCGAGACCTGGGAGCACTGGACCGACAGCAATCTCAACGACGGCGCCTGCAACGCACAGATAATGACTTATCCGCTTGGCAAGAAGTATGCCGGCAAGAAGATCGGCAACACGAAATATCCAGACGAAATCCTCATCTTCTCGAACTGCAACGCCAGCGGCAGGAGCAACCTTACATTGCGCACGAGCTGGGACGACGGCCAGAGCTGGAGCGAGGGAGTCTTGATAGAGCCTGGCCGAGCATCATACAGTGACCTTTGCCTCATTCCTGCGCAGATGAAGAGCGATCCGGCCGATGTGGGCATCATCTTCGAGGGCTCCGGCGAAAAGGACATCCGCTTCTGCACCATCAAGGCGGCGAACGTGATAAAAAAATAATTCCTGCCTAGGCTGTCTGCATCAATGAGCAATATCGCAAAGAACATTCTGGAGAGGGTAGGCGGAACGCCGCTAGTTGAGATTTCGCCGAAACTGAACAAGGGCGGCGCGCGCGTTCTCGCGAAGGTCGAGTTCTTCAATCCAGGCGGCAGCGTAAAGGACCGCATCGCCCTCGCGATGGTCGAGGCGGCGGAGAATGACGGCACGCTGAAGCCTGGCGCGACGATCATCGAGCCGACGAGCGGCAATACGGGCGTTGGGCTCGCGCTCGTCTCGGCGGTGCGCGGATATCATCTTATTCTCACCATGCCCGAAACGATGTCGATCGAGCGCCGCAAGCTCGCGGCTGCCTACGGCGCGGAGATCGTCCTCACGCCCGGCGCGGCCGGAATGAAAGGCGCTATCGCCAAGGCGGAGGAGCTTCGCGACTCTACGCCCGGCGCGGTGATCCTGCAGCAGTTTGAGAATCCGGCAAACCCCGCAAGGCACGAAGTGACGACGGGCCCTGAGATCTGGAACGCAACCGACGGCGAAGTCGCCGCGTTCGTCGCAGGCGTTGGCACTGGCGGAACGCTCTCTGGCGTCGGACGCTTCCTTAAGTCTAAGAACCCTGCGGTCAAGGTGTTCGCCGTCGAGCCGGATGCAAGTCCCGTCCTCTCCGAGGGCAAGGCCGGGCCGCACAAGATCCAGGGCATCGGGGCCGGATTTGTTCCCAAGACGCTCGACACCGGCGTTTACGACAAAGTGATTCAGGCCTCCGCAGAAAACGCCGGCGCGGTCGCCCGCGCGGCTGCCGCGCAGGAAGGTCTCTTGGTCGGTATCTCGTCCGGCGCGGCGCTTTGGGCGGCGCTGGAACTCTCGAAGTGTCCCGAGTTCGCGGGCAAGACGATAGTCGCCCTTCTGCCCGACACCGGCGAGCGCTACCTCTCGACCTGGCTCTTCGAGTGAACTGGTCTCTGAATTTATGGTATAATACGCATCAACATTCGGGGTGCTGGGTCGCACGGTGCGGTCTGGCTGAGATAAAACCCGTCGAACCAATCAGGGTAATGCCTGCGGAGGGAACATGAAAAAGATGATGCTGGCCGCCATTGCGGCCGTCTCGTGCGCGGAAGTCCGCGCGGATCTCACGGTATCGGGCTACGGCTCGTTCGACGTCTCGAGCGCATACGTGCTCTACGGCGGACGCCAGAACAAGGAGCCGTGCTACTGGACCTACGGCGAACTCGACCTCAATGCGGACGCGTGGGGAACGGTCGGCGCATCGCTTTGGCAGAACACCGACATGACCTGCCAGCGCAAAGAAAACATGCGCCGCATGAACGAATGGGACTGGGCCACGTACTACCGAAACGGACTCGACCTCGCCGAGGGCTGGCGGCTCTCGGGCGAAGTCGGCCACATCTGGTACAAGTACCACGGGCTTACGCCTGCCGGCAGCGGCATCTACAAGACAATGATGGAGGTGTACGGACGCCTTGAGCTGAACAATCCGTACTTGACGCCGTATTGCGCCATCTTCCACGACTGGAAGATCACCAACGGACTCTTCATGCTGGCGGGCCTCAAGCGCGACTTCGAGCTTCCGCTAGGGCTCACCTTCACGCCGGACTTCACAATCGGCGGCGGCGACAGGCGCTACCTCGACAACCTCTATCCGCCGTGGGGCGCGGGCGACGTGAGTAGCGGCGTTTCGTACGTGCAGCTCTCCGGCAAGCTCGCCTACTGGTTCAACGACCACTTCGGCGTCCATGCGCTTGTGGCGTATTCCGTCATAGTGGACGACAAGATCCGTTCAGGAATAGACAATGACCCCCTCGACTACCGAAAACAGTTCGTGTGGGGCAATGTCGGTGTCGATTTCGCATTTTGAGGAAAGGGTCTGAATCATGAAAATGAACATGAAGGAACTTTTCTTCGAGCAGTTCAGGGCGTGGCGTCCGACCGAAGTCGCATGGCTCGTCTTCTGCCTCGCCTCAGTCCTCGGCCTTTCGCTATATTGGCAGGACAACGCCCTCGGTATTACGGCAGCCCTTACCGGCATGCTCTACACGGTTCTTGCCGGCAAGGGCAAGATCGCCTGCTTCGTCTTCGGTCTCGTCAACACTCCGCTCTACGCATACATCTCGTACCAGAACGGCTTCTATGGCGACTTCACCCTGAACATCTACTACTTCATCATGATGTTCCCCGGGCTCCTCGCGTGGGGACGCCACCAGGCGAAGACCTCCGAGGAAGGCATCGTCCGCACGAGGCTCGATCTTCGCGGACGCGTCAGGCTGACTGCGGGCTGCCTGGCCGGCGTGCTGGCGCTCTGGGCCGTGCTGCGCCTTGTCGGCGGCAACCGTCCGTTCTGCGACGCGATCACGAACGTGCTTTCGATCGCCGCGATGATGCTGACTGTCCGCCGCTCGATCGAGGAATGGATACTCTGGATCATCGTGGACGCGGTCGAGGTTCTGATGTGGGCCAAGGCGTACATCGCCGGCAGCGGAACGATCTCGGTTCTCTTGATGTGGCTGCTCTTCCTGGCGAACGGCGTCTACCTGCTGTCGCTCTGGCTACGCATAGAAGCCCGCCACAAGGGAAAGGATAAGGAGTAATAGATGATTCGATGCGAGGGGATTGGACGCGACGAGGCGCTTGCGCTTCTCAAGCCCGCGCGCAGGGACGAACTGCGCGAACGGGCGCACGAGACGACGGAGCGGTGCGTCGAGAAGCGGTTCGACTTCTGCGCGATCATCAATGCGAAATCGGGACGCTGCACCGAGAACTGCAAGTGGTGCGCTCAGTCCGCGCACTGGAAGACCGGTTGCGAAACATACGGCTGGGTCGGGTCCGAGGCGTGCGTAAAGGCGGCCAAGGCCGCCGAAGCGAATGGTGCGAACAGAATCGGCATCGTCACTTCGGGGCGCACGCTCTCGCACGAGGATGTCGATAACGTATGCGCGGCCCTGCACGAAATGCGCAAGGTGTCGCGCATCGGACTCTGCGCCTCGCTCGGACTTCTCTCCGAGGACGACCTCAGGCGGCTCAAGGACGCGGGACTTGAGCGCGTCCACTGCAATCTCGAAACCGCCCCCTCGCTATTCCCCTCGCTTTGCACCACGCACACCACTGCAGACAAGCTTGCGACTCTGCGCGCCGCGAAGAAGCTGGGCTTCCAGATCTGCTGCGGCGGAATAATCGGCATGGGCGAGACCGATGAACAGCTCGTCGAGTTCGCGTTTGCCTTGAAGGAGATCGCGCCAGACTCGATTCCCGTCAACGTCCTGCATCCGATAGATGGCACCCCGCTCGGCGGACGCGGCATCCTCGACCCAGAGCGCGTGGTGGATAGCGTCGCGTTCCTTAGGCTCGTCAATCCCTCCACGCCGCTTCGCTTCGCCGGCGGACGCCGCGACATGTCGGACGAGACGGCGGCCAAGTGCATCTACGTCGGCATGTCCGCAGGGATTGCGGGCCCCCTTCTCACTACGCCCGGCGCCGACTTCGACGACGACCGCGAACTTGCGCTAAAGGCCGGATATTCCGTAGGGAGGCGCGTGTCGTGAAGATCGCGGTCGGGCTTTCGGGCGGAGTTGATTCCGCAGTCGCGGCGCTTCTGCTGAAGCGCGAGGGCCATGAAGTCGTCGGCGTCACGATGAAGCTCTGGCGCGAGAGGCACTATAAAGGCGGCGATCGCGACGCGTGCTTCGGCCCTGGCGAAGAAAAGGACATCGCGGCCGCAGAGTCGTTCGCCGCGACGCTTGGCATAGACTACCGGGTGTTCGACTGCTCCGAGGAATACGAGCGCATCGTGCTCGGATACTTCCGCGACGAACGCAGGGCCGGGCGCACGCCAAATCCTTGCGTCGTCTGCAACCGCCGGCTCAAGTTCGGACTGCTACCCGAGATGGCTGCGCGGCAGTTGGGGTTCGATATGTTCGCGACGGGACATTACGCACGGCGCGTCGAGGCTGGCGGACGGCTCGCGGCGGCTCGCGCCGCAGACGAATCGAAGGACCAGAGCTACTTTCTCTGGAACCTCACGCAAGATCAGTTGAGGCGCGTGATGTTTCCGCTTGGCGAACTCTCCAAGATCGACGTGCGCCACATAGCGCGCGAAGCGGGGCTGGTGATGGCCGACAAGCCCGATTCTCAGGACTTCTACTCAGGCGACGCGAACGAGATCGTCGGCAAAGCGGACACCGAGGGGCGCATCGTTACGCTGGACGGCAAAACGCTCGGCACCCACAACGGCTTCTGGCACTACACCATAGGACAGCGCCAAGGTCTCGGAATTGGTGGCGGCACGCCGTATTACGTGGTGAGGCTCGATGCTTGCCGCAACGAAGTCGTGGTCGGAAGGCGCGAAGAGGCGTTCAGCCGCGAGTTTGCGGTGGAGGGTTTGAACTGGCAGGGATCCGAGCCGACGGACGAGCCGGTCGAAGGCTTCATCAAGATACGCTCAAGCGGACGTCCTGCCGGGCCTGTTACTCTGGAGCGCGGCATCGTACACGCTCCTGAAGGACTTTTCGGCGTCGCTCCCGGTCAGTCCGCCGTCCTCTATTCCGCCAACGGCACAATCCTCTGTGGCGGCACAATCCTCTATCAACCGTGCGGTGTGGACTTCGCGCCCTAAGGGCATGAGCCCCGCCCCCTTAGGGCACAACATTCTGAACCTTAGGGTCCGCGGCCTGTATGGTCAAGGGATATAGGGGGGGGTAGCCCCTCGCAGCTCTTTACGGCTTACGTCTTTTAAAGCGCGGATCGTCGTCCGGCGGCTGGAAAGTCCCAATGAATTTGGCGTTTGAAAGCGAATCGCCGACGGGGACGAAATCGTGGCCCTCCACCTTTCCGTTTTCCGTGTTGACTTCGATGGAAACACTGAGCGGCTTGCCGTTCTCCCCGCCGCTGATGCTAAAGCCGCCACTACCAGAGGTTGCGCCAGGCGGTATCTTCACCCACAAATCTCCATACTTGTTCCAATGATCCTTGAACATGACTTCCACCGTTTCACCCGCAACGTCGATGCGCCATTCCTCGCGCCATGAGACATCCTTCTGCCCAGCATTGAATATATGGTAGCGTCCGTCTTTAAGCGCATAGAGTGAATAGCCAGCTTCACTAATGCACCTTTCGGAGCCAAGCGCGATTCTCGCCCCCGAAGCAAATAGCAGACGGTAGTAGTGAGCACCCTTCCAACGCTTACATTCAAGCGAGAATGGAACTTCACCTCCGTCCAATTTGACGGTTTTCCACTTTGGCTCGATGATGTCCGCAAATGGATCGCCCTCGCCAGGCTCAAACCTTCCGCTCGGATAGAGAAGCCCAAGGTAGCTTCGCCCTTTCAGAGAATCTCCAACTGGTGCCCCGCCATCCGCCCGCTTTTCGCCGTCTGCCGTCTTGGCCGTAATCGAGTCGTTTGCCCTGCTATCGACCTTGAGCGCACCTTCAGGGATATTCACCCATGTTTCATCGCACATCATCTCCACCGTTTCATTCGTCACATTGACGCGGTAGTCGCTGCGTATGAAGTCGTGTTCCAGTCCGTCCACGAGATAGTATTCCCCGGTCGGCAGGCGATAGACCGCGAACGGTCCCGCACCGCCCGTGTCAATCCAAACGCCAATGCGCTTTCCTGACTTGAATACGATGGTCTTGTCGTACTCGGCGAGGAACGGATGCGCCGGACGATACTCGACCGCAAACTCAATTGCGCTGGTCTCGTTCGTCACGCTTGTGCTCTTAACCTCCGCATAGCCACTTGACGTCGCATGGGCAACAACACCATGCGCCACAAATGCAAAAACCAGCCCAAAACCGAACAGGAACAACCCTGCTATGCCGAGGAAGAATTGCCCAAGTGCCCGCAACCACTCACGCTCGTTGAGTGAAATGAACAATGCAACCAGCCATACTATCGCCGACAATACCTGCACGACGAACATCATATTGACCATCGCGCTCCCGAACCTGCCGAGCGGCGGCGATATTGCATACGTCGCGAACAGCAACAGCGCAGTGCAGC